>Ga0213866_10000425_pt1 | contig 34207 bp, 38 predicted proteins | sample PICome_11_FD_160079 | JGI IMG/M metagenome (GOLD analysis project Ga0213866, IMG submission 160079) | Coastal seawater microbial communities near Pivers Island, North Carolina, United States - PICO284 | ecosystem: Environmental > Aquatic > Marine > Coastal | place: USA: North Carolina... | reverse complement strand
CTCAAACAGCGCCAGAACGGCATGCATTTCCGGCACTTCATCCAGCGCCGCCACAAAATGCATTTCTGATGTGCCGGGATTGGTGAAACAAACCTCAACCCCCGACCCGGTCAGGGTTTTGAGCAAAGCCTTTGCCCCATTCATCGCCATTCTCCCATGATTTGAAAATTGTCTCGACTGGCAAGTCTAGAAGCATCGAGCATTTGCCTCAAGTCTTGAAAATAGCTGGCCTCACCCCGCTTTATGCCGGATGACATAGGGTGCTTTGGTGAAATAGCCCTTGCGCGTGTTCGGCGACAGCGCCCTTTCGGTGCGGCCTCCGCGGATATTATACCAGAGCCTTAACAAGAAACGATTTTTGTTCGGCGTCGGGTCATCGACAAAGGCACTGCGCTTGTGCATGCAGATAAAATTATGGGTTAGGAACATATCGCCCGGCTGCATTTTGAAACTGAACTTATTTTCCGGTCGCTCGGCAATTTCTTCAAGCGCATCAAGCGCGGCGCGTTCTGCCGCCGGCATGGCTTCGCCCTTTGCCTCATATGGCAGTTCCATTATGCGTAAATTGCACCAAGCAAGCAAGTGGTCTTGCTGCGGCATAAAGATTGATTGACGCGGCATGGTATCGCTCGCCATGCCTTGTTCGGCGCGGATATGGATTTCCATCCCGCGATACAGCGTTTCAAGATGTTCGGGACATTCACGCAACATATCATTGTGAATACGCACCATTGACACAAGCGCACTTTCGCCGCCTTCCGGCGCTTGACGCACACATAAAAGGCTGGCGACATCGCCGCCATCGCAGTGGAATCGCAATTCGGCATTGGACACATAACCGCGTGTTTCCAGCCCATTATCGCCGGTTTTCACTTCGTCCTGCACCGCACCTATCAGTTCGCCCTTGGCGTTTTGGGCAATCACATCGCCCAATAGCAAAGCCAGAACCCAATTGACCCGATAGGCGTAATCAATATTATCGGGCGGCAAGTCAATGCCACGCAACAGCGCAAAACCGACCCCTTCATCCAATTCGCAAGTAACACGCGCCAACCTTTGACGCAGCGTCACTATAGAAATATCGTCGGGCGTCAAATCCATCCAAAGAGCTTCATCCTCTGGCAAAGCAAGGGCGGCGGCACGCAATTCTTCATTCTCAGCCGCAGTGAGATTTTCAACCCAATCATCGCCGGAAAAATCAGCCCGCCGCCAGGCCGAGCGTCCCTCAAAGGCTCTTATCTGTTGCATTATCTCCTCCCTGTGTGGTTTGGTCTCGCGCCAATAACGCCCGGCCGCAGCACCAGAAATGAAAGGCCGCCCAAATCCCCGCCAGTGACGCAATGGAAAGAGAAATACGCAACGCATTATCGCCGAAATGCGGCGTCAGCGCATCACTGATAAGCCCCACCACCAATGGCCCCAGACCGCCGCCAATCAAATTCATGACCAGCATTTTCAAAGCCGCCACAACAGCGCGCATTGGCACAGGCGACAGGGTTTGCGTCAGCGACAAAACCGGCCCCAGATAAAAATTCGAAAAGAAAACCGGAATAATGAAAATCACCGTTGCAATGGTCAGATTTCCGGTCATGAAAGAAGCAATTGAGAAGGGAATGGTCATCACCCCCACAACGGCCAGCATATTGGTGATTTTGTGCAGTCCGGTAAGCGACAACCGGTCGGCCAGCTTGCCGCCCAGCAGCGCCCCTGCCGCGCCGAGAATACCAAAAAACAGCCCCATCAGCAGACCGATTTGAGTTTGGTCAAGCCCGTGATTGCGGGTGTAAAAACTCGGTAGCCATTGCCCCATGCCATAGGACAGGCCGACGGCAATTGTCGCCCCCGCCATCAAATGCCGTATCGCCTTATTATTCCACATGAATTTGGCCGAAACCGGCACGGGCGGCGGCGTCTCCATCCGGTCATTTTCGAAACTGCCGCGCGGCGGCTCCCGGAACAGGAAAAACATAACAAAAGCGAGCAACAGCCCCGGCGCGCCAACCACAAAAAGCGCCGCGCGCCAGCCATAGGTTTGACTGACATAGCCGCCCAGCATAAAGCCGAGAATCATACCGATATTGGCACCCAGCGCCAAAATTGACATGGCAAAAGACCGCCTGTGCGGCGGAAAATAATCGGCGACAATGGACTGGCTGGCAGGATTAACCCCGGCCTCACCAATGCCGACCCCAATGCGGAACAAGACCAGCATCATAAAGCCGGTGGCCAGACCCGACATGGCGGTCATCAGTGAAAATATACTCAGCGAGGCAATGATAATGAGTTTGCGACTGCCTCGGTCGGCTTGACGGGCAATCGGCACGCCCAATGTCGCATAGAGCAAAGCAAAAGACAGCCCGCCCAGCAGGCCAAGCTGCCCGTCGGTCAGGCCGAACTCGGTTTTAATCGGCACAAACAGAATGGAAATAATCATCCTGTCGGCAATCGACAGCGCATAGGCCAGCACCAATAAGAGCAGTGCCATTTGATGACCGGGCAAAGGCATCGGCATCGACTTAGACATAGGTTCAGGCATAGGTTCAGGCATAGTTTTAGACTTGTCATCACTCATCGGAATGCGCGCCTCCATCATCCTGTCCCCGGCCGGATTGGACAACCATTTCGCCCTGCGCGCCAATCGCAAAATCGCCGGTTGACCCTTGCACGGCATCGCGCGAGGCAATGGCGCGGGCAAAGGGTTTCAGTTTTTCGTGAGCGTCAAAATAGGCGTGATATTGCTTCAGCGCGGCACCAAATTCGGTCTCATTCCAAAACCGTGCGCTGATATAGCCGGGCGGATATTCCCCCGGCTCGGCAATCATGGCCTCGCTGTAAAAGGCTTTGATATCTTCCATCGCATATTTGAACCACACCAAATCGGGCAAATCGCTGTCCGGCGCATCAAGCCAAGCCGCCAGCCTGTCGGTTATCTCGTCAATTGACGCATCGCAAATGCCGACCATTGTGCGCCCGCGCCGATTGCGGCTCCGGTCATACCAAGGCTTCATCAGCAGAACTTCATTTTTGAGCCGCGCGCGCCAAGAACTTGTATCGGTTTCCGGGCGCGACAGCGTAATGGCACAGCTTGGCGCGTCGGCGGTGAAGTCAACATCAAGCGGGAAATCCGCCAGAACCGGCAAATCCTCGCAGTGCAGCAAAGCCAACGCCGCATCAATCACCTGATGCTGAAACGCCGCATCGCCCGGCTTGCCAAGCGGATAACCAAAGGGAAAGGATGTCCATAACATGCGCGGCGGCTGCATGGCCTCGGTGATTTCGCGCACAAGGCTGATGCCGGTGGTCGCTATCCCCTCGCTTTCCAGATAATAGGCAATCCCCGCCGAAGCACGGGTGCAATTCGGGCAAACCGGCAAAATAAACGCCGCGTCAACGCCGTCCTGGCGCAATAAACGCGCCATATCGCGCACCGTTTTCTCATAAACTTGGGGCAGCAGACCGGCTCCCATAAAGCTGAAATGCACTGAAGCGAGGCTGCCGATTTTGCCTTGCGCCTCCAATTCGCGCATCCGGTCTATCGGAAACACCAGATTGACATCTTCCTGAAAACCGGCGCGGTCAAAATTGGACGAGCTGTGCGAGAGCATCAGCGCATCGGCATTTTTATCCCCGTCAATCACCCGATAAGTGCTGTCGCTCAACTCGAAAACGGCATCGGCACGCTCATGCAGACCGGCGGTGGAAATCAGTGCCAGACGCATTTCCTGCAAGGGTTTGGACGGGTGCGTATGCACCGCCGGGCCAAGTGGCAAAGCGTCTTTGGCAAGCAAATGCGCGCGCTCCCATTCAGGCAAGTCAGACAGTCTTACCATCCCTCTCCCCCTGGTCAGATGAACAACTGGCACACCTTATGCTATATCTTTGGGCAATACAATCGCTTACCCTTACAAACCATGCCCACAGACCATACCCAAAAGGCAAAGGAGCCGGCGATTGCCCAGATACGCGCGGGGTTGGCCTCGCCTGCCCCGGTAAATATCAACCCCAAACCCGACGCAAAAGCATCAGATTCCTTTAGCCGCCTTTATTTAAATCGCGCATGGTCATTTTGCCCAATTGCGACATATGCACCTCATCCGGGCCATCGGCAATACGGCAGAAGCGGGCATGGGTAAATACAGTCGGTATCAAAGTGTCCTGACAAACGCCCATGCCGCCATAAATCTGCATGGCGCGGTCGGCCACATTCTGCGCCATTTGCGGGGCGACGATTTTGACCATTGAGATATAGGGTCGTGCCGCGTCCAGACCGTCATTGTCCATAACTTCCGCCGCTTGCAGCGTCAGCAGGCGGCATTGTTCAATCTCACAACGGCTGCGGGCGATTTCATGCTGCACGCTGGTCTTTTTGCTCAACGGCTCGCCAAAGGCGACGCGCTCTTCGGCGCGGGCGCACATCAGCTCAAGGCAGCGTTGTGCCATGCCGACAAAACCCATAGCATATTGAAACCGGCCGGGGCCAAGACGACCTTGGGCAATCTCGAAACCGCATCCCTCGCCTTTAATCATATTGCTGACCGGCACACGCACATCGCGAAACAGTAATTCAGCTTCGCCGCCCGGCGAGTGCAGGCTGTCAAAAGCGCGCAAAGGGCGCACCAATTCCACACCGGGCGTGTCGCGCGGCACAAGAATTGTCGAATGTTGTTTATGGCGCGGTGCCGAAGCATCGGTCTGTCCCATAACCAACATTAATTTACAACGCGGGCCGACCGCGCCGGTTGTCCACCATTTGCGCCCGTTCAGCACATATTCGTCACCGTCGCGGGTGATTTGCAATTCCATATTCGTGGCATCGCTTGAGGCGACTTGCGGCTCGGTCATCGCATAAGCGGAACGAATCTCACCAGCCAGAAGCGGGTTGAGCCACTGCTCTTGCTGCTCCAGCGTGCCATATTTGGCCAGCACTTCCATATTGCCACGGTCGGGCGCATTGCAATTGAATATCGGTTGCGCCCAAACGACTTTGCTCATGGTCTCAAACAAAACGGCAATTTCAACATTACTCAGCCCCGGACTCCAAGGGGCATATTCTTTCGGCAGGAACAAGTTCCACAAGCCCGCCTGTTTGGCTTTGGCGCGCAAATCATCATACCAATCTGGATATTGCCAGAGATTTTCGGGATCATGCGTGAAGGCTTGAAACGCTTCCTCACGCGGATAAATATGCGCCTCCATAAAATCTGATAATTGGGCGTCCAATTCGCGCACGCGGTCGGTCAGTTCAAATCCCATAATCGCTGTCTCCTCCATATTTATGCGGCGTTTATGTCAATTGGCAGCCAATGTGCCATTAAAACCATATCGCGGACAAGGGCTTTCCGGTCAAAAAGACTGTCAGAAGCGTTAAGCCCGGCTGTGTTCAGCAGAAAGGCTTCGGTTTTGTGAAAAAGATTGGTAGCGGACGCTAAAAGCACTTGGCAGCTTGCTGCCTTATGTGCGCCTTGCGCTAAGGAGCTGACAATTCCGCAGGAATTGGTAGCGGAGGAGGGACTCGAACCCCCGACACGCGGATTATGATTCCGCTGACCTTTATAGAAGCATCAAAAATAGTTCTCGTGAACAAAAGTATAAATACGATTCAGGAAGAATAGTATTGAAAGAAGCTATTTTATTTGGTTTGCCCGCCTCATCGGTTTTTATTATTCATGCCTGCCGGTCCGCGGGGCGGATTTTTATTGCCGCCTTTTATTCGACGCCGCGTTTCTCGTCCGTCGCTCGATGCACTATCGTTGCGATGACGCTGTTTGGTTTTTTTCCGGATTAACTTTTTATCATTATCTCGCCGCCGCAACTTCGGACGATGACGGTCATCACTATTTTTACGGTCGGATGTTTTATCGACCTGCGGCGATGATTTTTCTGACAGTCTGGAAGCAGTCTTTAGAGGGTCGTAACCATCATCATCAACGCCGCCTGTTTGCACGTTTTCAATCGGCAATTTCGTTTTTATCAGCTTTTGAATTTCGCGAAGATGTTTTTGCTCTTCCGGAGAGCATAAGGTAATGGCGCGACCTTCGCGTCCGGCTCGCGCGGTGCGGCCAATGCGGTGCACATAGGCCTCGGGCGCTGTCGGCACATCATAATTGACCACCAGCGAGACATCGGGAATATCAATACCGCGCGCTGCAATATCGGTTGCGATAAGAATAGACTCTTCGCCCTTTCGAAACGCCTCGAGGGTGCGATGGCGGCGGTTCTGACTTTTATTGCCGTGAATGGCAGACGCGAAAATGCGCTGCTTGGCGAGGTATTTCACCAATTGGTCAGCGCCGTGTTTAGTGCGGGTGAAAATAATCGTCCGGAACTGGTTTTCCAAAGCCTGCAGCAAAAACGAGCGCTTTTCGGGCTTTTCCATCAACATGACGACCTGTTCAATCCGCTCTGCCGGTGTTGAGACAGGCGCAACTGCAACGTCTTTTGGATTATCCAGTAATTCTGCCGCCAGCAAGCGTATCGGCTTGGGCATGGTAGCCGATAGCAAAACCGTCTGTCGCGTGCGCGGTATTTTTTTGGCGATACGCCGAATGGCCGGAAAAAATCCCAAATCCAACATTTGATCGGCTTCGTCAAGAATCAGCGTATCGGTATGGTCCAGCGTTAAATTGCCTGATTTCAAATGGTCTTCGAGGCGACCCGGTGTCGCTACCAAAATATCCAACCCTTGATGAAGGCGTTTAATTTGCTTGGGATATTTAACCCCGCCAACAATACAGGCACGCTGGTGATAAATATGCTTGCCATATTTCTCAATATTATCGTCAATTTGCTTGGCCAATTCGCGCGTCGGCACAATAATCAGAGTGCTGCAATGTTTGGGGGTCGCCTTGTGCTGATTGGCTTTCAGACGCTCCAATATGGGCAGCACAAAAGCCGCGGTTTTGCCCGTGCCAGTTTGCGCAATGGCGACAATATCGTCGCCTTGCAGCATGAGCGGAATAGCTTTTTCTTGAATCGGCGTCGGACTGGCATAGCCGCTTTTCTCAATCGCTTTGGTTAACTGGCTTGAAAGTCCCAATTGGGCAAATTTTGACATTAAATACCTATCTGTGGTCTGTGAAAATGCCGACCAGAGATGAGGAAATAGCAATTTCGTATTTGGTAGCGGAGGAGGGACTCGAACCCCCGACACGCGGATTATGATTCCGCTGCTCTAACCAGCTGAGCTACTCCGCCTTTGACAAGACCGCCCGTATATAGACCAAATCATCGCGCCGCACAATGTCTTGCAGCATATCAGCCCGCCCTATTTGGCAAGCCGCTATTTCTTCAAAAAACACTGCCTGCCTTAATAAATAATTTACCTGTTCGGTCGTATTTTTGAAGGCATGAAGTGACATGGCAAGGAGTTCGACATGGCCGAAATTATTTCTTTGAACAGCTATCGTGACAATTCATGTTTTGCATCTGCCCATGATATTGACCGGATGGATTGCGACACGGATGGGCTGAGTGATGCCGATATCAAACGGCTTGAAACGCTGCGCGATGCGGTAGAGGACATGCTTAACACCATGACCGCCGTGCATCGTGACCCGGAAGCCGTGGCCTATGCCGCCGGACGGTTTGCCGCCATGCGCTTGTTCGCCCTGCAAGGTCGCGCCGAAACCATGGCCTTTATCGACCAATGCATTGAAACGGCCGAGATTGCAGAGGATATGGCAAAATTTTAGCGCGCGCGGCATCCGGCTTGTGACTTGCCAAAACAGGCCGACACACTTTACCTTTATGCCATGATTGTGAGAAGTGACCCGGCGTGATTACCCGCGCCCGTATGCTCGAAATCCTCAATCGTGGCCGTCAAGGCGACCGCGTCAGTCGCAATGTCGATTTTTTTCTGGCGACGCTGATTTTTACCAATGTCATCGCTATCTGTCTTGAGTCCGTGGACAGTATCGGCACGCCTTATGCGACACAATTCCTTGTTTTTGAATGGTTTTCAGTATCCATTTTCAGCGTGGAATATATTGCCAGATTATGGGCCAGCGCCGAGCGCACTGACAGCAAAAGAGACACGGCTTTCGGGCGACGCATGGAATATGTGTTCAGTTTTAGCGGGCTGATTGACCTGATTGCCATATTGCCGAGCTTTATTTCACTTTTGGTCGGCAGCCCCGATTTGCGCTGGATAAGGGTGGTGCGTATGGTGCGGCTGCTGAAATTGTCCAATTACAATACCGCACTTGAAGACCTTGGCTCGGCGATTTATCAGGAACGGCGTTCTTTTCTGGCCTCGCTTTATCTGTTCACCATCGCCCTGTTTGCCGCCAGCGCCATGATGTATATCGCCGAAAATGCCGCCCAGCCGGAAGAGTTTGCCTCAATACCGGAAACAATGTGGTGGGCGCTGATTACCCTGACCACGGTCGGTTATGGCGATGTCTCGCCAGTCACGGCATTGGGCAAAATGATTGGCGCGGTCACCGCGCTGATGGGCGTCTGCACTGTCGCCCTGCTCACCGGTATCATCGCCAATGCTTTTGCCGGTCAAATGGCGCAGCGCAAAAAGATTTTTGAAAACGAGATTCATATTGCCATGGAAGACGGCGTTATCACCGATGATGAGCATGTGCATATTGAGCATTTGCAGCGCCGCTTCAACCTGTCCGACGAATATGCCCGTGCGATAATGACGGCGATTTATGAACAGGAAAAAGAAAAAAATCACCCGAAAGGCTAACATTTTCGTCAGCGTGTCGAGACTAATCATGTAGGAGCCACGCATGTTGACCGATTTATTTTCTCCCGCTGACCTCGCCGAGGCCCCAAAATTGGTCTGCAAGCGCGGGGACAGAATCATCCGGCAAGGTGCCGCGACCGACAGGCTTTATTTGCTGGTGTCGGGTCGCGCGCGCCTGCGCGGTGCTGGCAAAACGCGGCACGAATGGCAGGGCGGTGAAGCACTGGCCATGGTCGATTTTCTGGCGTTGACCGGCTATCGCAATGATGTGGTCGCTGCCGAACCCTGCCAACTGTTATGCCTGACGCGCGACCATTTCCGGCAACTCATCACCGACCAGAACCGCTTGCTATGGCCGCTGTCGCGCGGGCTGGCCGGTGATTTGGTCAAACGCGACGCGGCGGTGTAACCCATGCAACTGGCCGACCTCATTGTTGACGAAAACCGGCAATTTGACCTGATTGACGGCGAGATTGTTTTTCATGCCGGTCATGCGGCACGGCATTTTTTCCTGCTTTTATCGGGCAATGTGCATGTTCTCGACCGAGCCGGGCGCAAGCCCATTCGTGAATATGGGGCGGGCGACATGTTCGGCCTGCCCGAAGTGCTGGCGCATGGCGACTGGCCGGCTATGGCGGCGGCGCATGGGGCGACCAGCCTGAAAGTCTTTCCGGCGCGGGTTTTATATGAGCGCATCGACACCATGCCCGACGCCCAGCGCGATTTTATCGCCCATATTGCGGCGCAAGCGGGCTGATTGGCACAATATCTGCACGTTTTCAGCAGAACTGAAAGCGGAGCCGGATAAATGGACAAGCAAGATATTTTTACCCAAAGCGCGGACAATCAGGCGCATGACGGGCTGAGCATGGGCGTGCATTTTGTGTTTTTTGACGAAACAGGCGCGCTGGAAGGCGAGTTTGTCGAGGCTTTGACCGATTTTGTGCCGGGCGACATGCCTGTGCCACTGCCCGATGATTTTATCGGCCCGCCGCCGCGTCCGGCTGATTATCCGGCCAGCGTCGCTGCCGAATAGTTTCTTAAAACTATCCCGCGCTTTGTTTGGCGCGCCTTATCCAAGCCGGGCAAGCTTGGCCTGACGGCGTCTTTCCGCAGATGACGGGATTTTCAGCATGGTGCGGTATTTGGCAACAGTGCGCCGCGCCAGCTTAATGCCTTTGTCACTGACCATAGCAGCAATGGCGTCATCGCTCAGCGGCTTGCCCGGTGTTTCTTCGGACACGATTTTGCTTATCAAATGACGCACAGCGGCGGCTGATTTGGCTTCATCGCTGTCATCTTCCCCGGCCAGCGACACGCTGAAAAAGGATTTCAGGGTAAAGCTGCCGCGCGGCGTGGTAATCATCAGGCCTGTTGTAACACGGCTGACCGTGCTTTCATGCATACCGACTGCTTTGGCCACATCGCGCAATAATAAAGGCTTCAAATGGTCGAGGCCTTTTTCCAGAAACGCTGCCTGCTGGCGAATAATTTCGGCGGCAATAGCCAGAGTGGTTGAATTGCGCTGCTCCATAGCGCGTTTCAGCCAGCGCGCCGAAGACAAAGCCTGCATGGCGAATTTCTGGTCGTCACGGCGGGCGATTTTGGCATTGAGTTCGCGCGCATAAGTCTCATCAATTTTAACGGCAGGCAATGTTGAATGGTTCAGCTCGACCTGCCAGCCCGTATCGCCCATGCGGACAATCAAATCAGGCTCGGCAATCATTTCCGCTTCGCTGCTGAACGCTTCGCCCGGCTTGGGATTGAAACTGCGGATAAGCGCCAGCAAATCCTGCAAGTCAGCCTCGCTGCATTTGCATTTGCGCGCCAATTGCGCCATACGGCCACGCGCCAGCATGTCGAGATTATCCAACATGATTTGCAAGGCCGGTGTCAGGCAATTGCTGTCAGCCGCTTGCAAAGCGAGGCAATTTGCCAGACCGGTGGCGAATAGCCCGGCCGGTTCAAATTTCTGGCACAGGCTCAGCACACCGCGCAGCTCCTCAAGGGCGATATTCTGCTCCTCGGCCAGCGTTTCAATATCGCGACCCAGCCAGCCGCACGGTTGCAGCGCATCAAGCAATATATAGGCAATCATTTTCTGGCGGGGTTGGGAAATCTGCATATCGATTTGGGCGGCAATATGTTCGTAAAGCGAAGGCGGGCGATTGGCTATGGAGGAGGAAATCATATCCCAATCGCCCTCAGCGCCCCCGGTCATGGATTTATAGCCAAGGGCGGCGGGGTCGCGCTCGGCGGATTCATAGCGGTTTTCAAAATCATTATGGGCGGTGGGGTCGTCAGATGGTGTGCTGCCGGTTTTCATGGATTCGTCAGGGGCGGCGGCGGCGGCTTCGCCCTGTGCATCGGCGCGGGCTTCGGCATTGGCGTGGCCATTGCCGGTTTCGGCGAACCCGTCCGGGCCTTTGCGCTCGACCTCAAGAAATGGATTTTCCAGCGCCTGATCTTCCAAATAACTGTTCAAATCCAGATTGGTCATTTGCAGCATGCGAATGGCCTGCTGCAAGCGTGGCGTCATCACCATTGACTGCTTCTGTTTAAGTTGAAGGCTTTGCCCGAAGCTTTGTCCCATTTTCATATCCCGTCCTCCTCTTGAAAGGATGAAGGGAGTTTGCGAGGTGATTTGACCAATGCCAAAAAAACAATTTGACGACGGCAAATGTCGGCTTTCCGACAATTTTTTGAGGCTGAGTAAGCCTTTCAGGCGGCTATGGCGCACTGCGAAATTGCCTGCGTCAAAAAGCGGACAGCTATTTTGTGCAGAATAGGGCTTTCTGGTATGAAAATTGCGCGCCGTGTTTTCAAGGTTTTCCTTGCGCCTGACAGAGCGATTGGGGCATTTTAACCAAGACAGTGACCGGAGAGATAGATGCGACCCACCAAGCAACACAAGCCTGAAATAAGCGAAGCCGACCCGCCCTGCATGCGGTGTCTGTATATTCGCTATTTTCTGGTGACATTGATGGCGTTGGTGATTTTTGCCCTCGCCGCCGGTGACGATGTCAAGCTGCTGGCCATGATAACGCCGGAACGTGTGGCCGCTGCCATAATGATTGGCGGCTCCATCAGCTTTGCTGTCAAATATTATTTCTACCGGCGCGAACTGGCTGCCGCGAATAAACAGCCGTCCGAGCAGGCTTAGCGGTCGCGCACCAGGCGCACGGCCAATTCTTTATAGCCGGGAAAACGCCCGAAACTATTGCCATTGTAAAAATTGACCGACCAATAGGCATTGGGCGGAAAGCTGTTTGTCTCGCCCGTCCAGTAAGGCTCACCGACCGTATTGGGAAATGTCTCAGCAGCAATTTTGACGCCCTCGCATTCTTCACAGACCAGCGATTCAAGCTCCTTGCGGCTTGGCAAGCGCCATTTGCCGCCCAATTTTTCATTGGCCTGCGCCACAACTTGCCCCATAGCTTCCTGCGGCAGGCGCAAGATATCGCCAATGCAATTTTTCTCATCCCATTGCTGGCCAATGCTGCATTTCAGCCACTCAATGCCATTTTCCAAATCAATGACGACCATGCCCTTGTCAATATAAGTCCCGGCAAACGCCGGTTTGGGCAGGCAAAATACCGCCATACCCAAAGCCAGAATGGCAAGCTGCGATAGGATGGGTTTATGCGCCAAGCCGGTCTCCCTGTCTGCCGCCAAAAGAATGGCTGAAGTTCGATTATTTTCATTTTTGCCATAAATTAGGCTTGAAGTCATAAATTATATATTACAGCGTAAACTAGAATTCATTGCGATTTGGTATGGTAATTGCAATTTTTGACCAAATAGATTGTTCGAAGCGAGTTTAGCTATGGATATTGCGTCACTTGTAGGTCTGCTCGGAGCCGTTGGCATGATTATTTTTGCCATGATTTCCGGCGGTGGCCTCTCACCTTTTGTGGACCAGAAGTCAATTTACATTGTCTTTGGCGGCACTTTTTTCGCCGTTATGTATACCGCGCCCATGGCGACTTTTTTGGGCAGTTTCGGGGCTATGGCAAAAGTGTTCATGCCACCCGTCAAAAAAACCGACGAGCTTGTTGAGCGTATGGTCGAATTGGCCGGTATTGCTCGTAAAGACGGCATGATGGCGCTGGAAGGCCAAGATGTGCCGGATAAGTTTTTCGCCAAAGGCATGCAAATGCTGGTGGATGGCGCTGATGAAAGCAAGCTGGTTTCGCAATTGACGCAGGAAATCAAGTCGATGAAAGCGCGCCATTTGGCCAATCAGAATGTTGTGAAAGCCTGGATTGATATTGGCCCGGCCATGGGCATGATTGGCACGCTGGTCGGTCTGGTTTTGATGCTTGGCAATATGGCCGACCCGAAAGCGATTGGCCCGGCCATGGCGGTTGCCCTGTTGACCACGCTTTATGGCGCATTTGTCGCCAATGTGTTGTTCGGCCCGATTTTGACCAAGCTTGAAGGCTACACAGATTATGAAGTCACCTATCGCGAAATGGTGATTACCGGTCTGCGTAATATCGCCCGCGGCGAAAGCCCGCGCAATATACAAGACCAGATGTTGGCCAATCTGCCGCCGAAAATGCAGGAAAAACTTGAGGCTGCATAAGCCTTGCAACGCACGGGAAACAGGTGAAGCATGTCTGCGACTGATGAAGCCGAAATTGAAGAGAATGATGAGGAGGAATGCCCGAAATGTCCGCCCGTCGGTGCGCCCGCTTGGATGGCCACTTTTGCCGATATGGCGACACTGCTCATGGCGTTTTTTGTTCTCATTCTTTCCTTTGCTGAGTTTAACGTCCCGAAATTCAAACAAATCACCGGCTCGCTCAATAATGCGTTTGGTATTCAGCGCGATACGCCTGTTGTCGAGCAACCCAAAGGCACAACCGTTATTTCGCTGTCTTTCAGCCCCTCACCGACCCCGTCTGTCGTTGACCAGTTGACGCAGCAGACAACGGAAACGCGCAAGCCCGAAATCGAATTACAAACCAAAACCAAAGACGCTGACGAGGGCGAAGGCAAGGCACAGGAAATCGCCAAAGCCGTGCAGGATGCGATTGCCAGTGGCGATATTGAAATCGAAGCCATGGGCGAAAAAGTTGTCGTCAATTTTGCTGAAAACACGCAAGACAAACAATTGCCCGAATTGTTGAAACAGACAATGGACGCGCTGGAAGATGCCAAGCGCGCAGCCGGTCAGTCGCAGCAGGATGTCTTGTTTGGCGGATTGGAGCAGAAATTGACCGATTTGGCCGAACGTGTGGCGCAAAACAACAACCAGCCCTCTATGGGTGGTGACGGACAGGATGGCGATCAAGGCTCAAAGCAAGAGCAGAACCAACGCGCCGAACTGGCTGAAGATGAGCTGAAAGTGGCGCTGAAACAGGAAATTGGTGAAGGTCTGGTGGCGGTTGAACGCCGCGAGGACAAGGTGATTGTCACAGTCGGCTCCGGCGGCGCCTTTGGCTCCGGCTCGGCCAATCTGACACCGCAGGCACGCGCCATTATGAGCCGTATCGCCAAAATGAACGAACAAGGCAATAGCCGCATCAATGTGGCCGGTCATACTGACAATGTGCCGCTAATCTTCGGCTCGCAATATCGCGACAATTGGGATTTGGCCGCCGCGCGTGCCGCCAGTGTGGTGCAGGCCATTCAGGCCGGTGGCAGCATGAACAGCGATCGTCTGCAAGCGGTCAGCTTTGGTGATGCGCGCCCCGTGCAACCCAATGACACAGCGGACGGGCGCAGCAAAAACCGCCGCATCGAAATCGAAATCAATTACTGATTGGGCATTGGCGTCAAACAAGGCGCGCCGGGAAACCTGCCCCGGCACAGGCCGTTACATTGACACGGCGAAATAATCCTCATGCCGCGCGGACGCAAGCACGCATCAGCGCCTTTCAACGCCAATCAATATATAACAGTAAAGGAAAGCCTATTCAGCCGGTTGCAAGGCACGCCGCTTGGGCGGAGGAATATAGCTGAATTTGAACTTGCATTTGGGCTTCAGACGGCGCGCTGTTTCTTGTGCTTCCTTAATGGAACGTGCGGCCACCACCATCCACATTTGCCTGTCCTGAAACATGGCATAGCTGCGTAAAATCGATATTTGCCCGCGCCCGAAATAAACGCAGGTCAGAATATAGACAAGGGCAAACACGACCCAATGAACGCCCAGCCCCATTGTATATATGACAATCGTAGCCAGAAGCGGCTCCCATAGGCGGTTTTGCACCAGCCAAATAAACGGCACAATACGCGGCAATACTTCAGGCTGGGTTGAATAAATGACGCATAAATCTTTTATGTCGCGCAGGATTTCATAATTGGCATATTTGTCGGCGGCCTCGACCAAATGGCCGTTCAGCTCGCTTTTGCAAATATCCGTCATATCCGGCGCGGCAAATGCCCATGTGCCGCCCAGCGGCCCCGGCACCAGCAAGTCAAATAATTCGCCATCGCGGTAAAGCGTGACAATGGCGCGCTTTTCTTCCTCTTCTTCTTCATCCTCGTCGTAATAATCGTCGTCTTCGCCCTCATCGCCTTCGCCAATGGCATTGGCCGGCGGCGTCAATGTCAGGCGTGTATGCAATTCATCGGCATTGCCAAAGAACATCTCACCATCAATGGCGACCAGAATATCTTCATTTTTCAGCCGCAAGCCGCGCGCACGCGAGCGTTTGCCCAATTCCTTGAGTTGCAGCAGGGGTTTGATATTGCTATCCGCACCGGCAGGGGGCGGTGTCATATCTGCGCTGTCGCGGGTCTCGAAATCCGTTTCGCTCATTTTGTTACATCACCTGCACTGCTCTATGGCGCGCCTGACAGGACGCGCATGACCCACTTATCAGGGATATTTAACTACGCGGGTTGATTCTTCAACCTGTCGGCGCAGCGCTTTATTTTCCTCGATAATGGCGCGCAAGGCTTGTTGAATATCGGCCTGCTTGCCAAGCATATTTTCAATTTTCTTGGACAATTTGGCACTCATTGCGGCTTCGCTGCGCGCCGAGCCCTGCCCCGTCTTGTTCATGGATTTGGCAGCCTTGATAAGCTGGCTGCTGGTTTTATTCATCGACGCCTGAAGGCTTTTTGCCGTTTGCGCCAATTCGCCCGACAGTTTTTCATTGGCTTTGACCAATTCGCCAAGCGCGATTTGCAAATTCGCCTCGGCCTGCTTTACGGCAACCGGGCCTTCCTCGCGCAAATTGCCGATTTCCGTCAAAAGCTGGCGGTTCAGTTCCAGCAACTCATCCTGCGTCTTGACTGTTTCCTGCAAAGTCTCGGTCGAGTCATTGAGCTGGTTCACATTTTCAGCAAACACAACCAGCGCTTCGCGGTTTGTTTGGGTGAGCAAGGACAATTCAGAGGCCGAGCGCGAATGGAGACCGGCAATCACCAGCAGCGCCAGCAAGACAATGCCGCCAATACTGCCGCCAATAATGCCGACCCGGCGATAAACACCGGTGACACGGCCAACAATTTTCTCATTGTCCAACCGCACCTTATTGAATTCTGCTGTCACATCAGCAGCCGCCTCGGCCGCATCCAAGGCCAGCTTGACGCTTTCCTGCACCATTTCCAGTCGAATTTCAGCCGCAGTTCCTGCACTCATGCCAATATCCCCTTTTCCGGCTTGGCATTTTTGCCGTCACCGGTTTGCTTCACTTCGTATTTTGCACATTTCATGCCAGTTGAAAGATTTACAACCAATCCGGGCAATTGCGGGCTTTTGAACCCGAAGGCCGAACAACCCCAAGGTCGCCCCGCATCATGGGTGACGAACAAAAACCGGCAATTCCGGCAGACCAGTCTTGGGTCGGTTTTATCGCTCATGACCGTCCCCGCCATGCATCATAAAGCCGGGCAATGCGAAACCGCATCCCGCCCATAAACAGCAATAGCGCCGCCAGCCAAAGCCCCAGCGCCCGCAATATCTGATTGTCATCAAAAGCACCAAAGCCCATAAGGAAGGCCAGCAGGCCAAGCCCCATAAAACAGACTGTGCTGATAAGTTCGCCCAATGATTCATGCGTGCGACGCGGCATGGCGGCTACTCCTCCAGCACCCGACCATGCTCGGAAAAGCGCAAATCGGGCGGCAGGTCAACTTCCGGGGCGTCCAACTGGTCCCCCTGGTCAATACGGTAAATATAGCCAAGCACAATCGCAACCGCATTATACAGCCGGTCGGAGATTTCCTGACCAATATCGCCGGTGAAATACAGCGCACGCGCCAGCAGGGGCGAACGGAAAATCGTTACCTTACATTCTTCGCCGCGCGAAATAATTTGCTGCGCCATCACCCCGCGCCCCATCGCAATGACCACAGGCGCACCGGGGCTGCCCACCTCATATTTCAAAGCCACGGCAAAATGCGTCGGATTGGTGATAATCGCGGTTGCCTCGTCAATATTGGAAAGTGCTTCCCTTTGCTGGGCGGCGCGTCCGGCAGCTTCCATTTGCAAACGCCGGATTTTGGCCTTCACTTCCGGCGAGCCTTCAGTCTGCTTAAACTCTTCTTTCAAATCTTGGCGGCTCATCCGCATTTCTTTCATAAAGCTGTAACGCTGCCAGGCAAAATCGAGAATGGCGATAATCAAAAGCGCGACCAACAAGCCGCCAACCATAAACGGAATATAGACGCCCATCATTGACAGCGCCTGATCCATGGAGCCGTCGGGAAACCAGATAACGCCCGGCATGTAATAGAAAATAATGGCCGCGCCAATACCGAACAGAAGAAACACTTTCAGCAGTGATTTGCCCAACTCGACCAGCGATTTCATGGAAAACATGCGCTTCAAACCGGCCACCGGATTTATCCGCGACCCTTTGAATTGCATTGCCTTGGGCGCAAATATCAGCCCGCCCACAACAAATTGCGTGGCCACGGTAATCACCATAAGCGGCGCACCGACAATTGCCGTCACCGCAATGACAAATTTCAAAACCAGCGCCAATTGATGTTCAATCAGCGTATCAAGCTCGCTATGCGGCCTTATCGTAAATAATTCGCTCCAGACAGACAGGCCGTAACCGCTGATTTGCAACACGCCCAGCATGATAATCAGCCCGACAAATAGCGAGGTGAAAACAAACATTTCCTTGGAAGTGACAATACGGCCTTCCTCGCGCGCCTTCTCAAGCTTTCGCTCGGAAGGCTGTTCGGTTTTCTCCTGGGCGTCGTTTTCCTCAGCCAATGGCCAGCCCCCCTATTGAGCGTTCGATACTGTCCAGCGCCGCCTCAACCAAATCGGTAAAGGCAAAGCCGAACACATCGGCTGAAATGTAAAGAATGAAAAACACACCAAGCATGGAAATCGGAAAACCGAAGGAAAACAGATTCAATTGCGGCGCTGAACGGGTGATGATGCCAATGGAGATATTTATCATCAGCAGAAGCGTAATCACTGGCAGCATAATCATCGCGGCGGCAAAAAACATCATGCCAGCCGCTTCAATCGCTGTCTGAATCATAATGCTCATATCCGGCATATAGGCGACCGGCGATATTTCATAGCTTTTGAGCATGATGGAAATGACCAGCAAATGCCCATCCATAGACAGGAAAATCACCAGCAAAAACAATGTTAAAAGCTGACTGACCACCGGTGTCTGACCGCCCGAATCCGGGTCAACTTGGGCGGCAAAGCCAAGCCCTGCCGATGAGGCGATTTTCTCACCGGCCAGCGAGGCGGCTGAAAACCATATCGTCATGATAAGTCCGGCAGACAGGCCAATAAACAGCTCTTTAATCATTACCAGAACACCTTGCGGCGTGCCGACCAGCTCGCTGCCGGGAATCGGCGTCACCTGATAGACCGCATAAGCCAGTGCCATCGCCAGAATAATGCGTATCGGTGTGGTGAAATAGCGCGTGCCGAAAAACGGGGCAGACAGGCAAAAAGCCCCTATCCGCAGCATGGCCATAAAATGCTGCACCAGATATTCCATCAGCAAGCTGACTTCTATACCGGGAAGACCGCCCGCCTTTTCTACCAGCAATCCGTCCATCGCCGCGCCCTATCCCATGCGCGCAATCTGGTCGAACACAAAGGCGAAATACTCGGTTAATTGCAGCAGAATAAAATTCGACAACAGGGCAAAAGAGCCAAGCACCAAAACCAGCTTTGGCACAAAACTCAATGTCATTTCATTGATGGAAGTCGCCGCCTGAACAATACCGATAACCAGACCGACAGCCAGCGCAACGCCAAGTATCGGGCCGGCGGCCATAATGATTTGCCAGAAAGCCTGCCGCAAAAATTCGACATTGGTATCAAAATCCATTTTTCTCTCCCTGGCCTAAGCTCGGTTGATATTTCCAGGCCGCGCTAAATACTCGAATAAGTGGCGACCAGCGAGCCGACAGTCATTGACCAGCCATCGACCAGCACGAAAAGCAGCAATTTAAACGGCAAGGCGACCAGCATCGGGCTGAGCATCATCATGCCCAGCGACATCAGAATGGAAGCAATTACCATATCAATCACCAGAAATGGCAAAAACAGCAGGAAACCGATTTGGAACGCCGATTTCAGCTCCGAGGTGATAAAGGCGGGAAGCGCAATCGAAAATGGCACATCGGCAGGCGTTTCAAATGTCTCGCCACCGGCCATTTCGCTGAACATGACCAAATCTTTTTCGCGCGTATTGCGAACCGTGAAATTCTTCATAATGGCGCTGCCATCATTTATCGCCTGCTCGGCAGAAATCTCCTGCGCCAGATAGGGATTGACCGCATCATCATACACCCGCGTCAAAGTCGGCATCATAATGAACAGCGACAAAAACAGCGCAATTGCAATCAGCACCTGATTGGGAGGCGTTTGCTGCGTCCCCATAGCCTGCCGCAAAATCGACAGCACAATAATTATCCGCGTGAATGAAGTCATGCCCAGCACCAGCGAGGGCAAAAGGCTGATGCCGGTCATTAAAGCAAGGATTTGCAAGGACAGCGAATAGGTGGTGCTGCCATCGGCGCCGGTGGTCATGTTAATCGCCGGAAAACCGCCCAATTCCTGCGCCGAGGCACTGCCTACCGACAAGAGAGCAAGCGGCAGCAGAAAAGCCGGCAGCAAGCGCAAAGATGACAAGCGCATTACAGCCGCCCCCCATTGCTGTGTGTCGGGGACATGGCGACCGTGGCAATTGAGCCGGGCGTCCGCACCGGACGGCCTTCTTGCTGGGGTGCTTTGGCAGTTGGCAGGCGGTAAAAAGCCGGTGTGCCGGAACGACCCGACACGACGACATATTCAGTGCCGTCAATATCAACAATTCGCAAGCGTTCGGAATTGCTCAGTGCCATATCGCTGACAATTTGCGTGCGTTTACGCATGTTCAAATGGCCGGAAATAGCCGCCCCATGACGGCGCACCAGAACCAGCGCCCCTATCAGCGCGGCAAGAAACACCACAACAGTCACAATTTGCACAATTGAAATCATCTCACCGGCCATCAGACACTCCCTTGACTGGTCATTCGTCCATGCAGGGTGAGAAGCAAGCGCCGTGCCAGACCGGCAATGGCGCTTTATATATTTTATAACATACTGTTATTACTTGTTTTTTTAATCCACCAAAGCGGTGTCTGGACAGGCTTGCTGCGACGGCCTCGGTAAATCGTCAAAATCCCGACGCCGCCAAGTGCCGCCCAAAATGGGAAAGGGCGAAGGGCGCAAAATACCTAAAGCCCTTCCACCCGTTTTTCAGGGTCAACAATTTCCGAAAAGCGGATACCAAAACGCTCGCCGACCATCACCACTTCGCCACGGGCAATCATGGTGCCATTGGCGAGAATATCAAGCGGGTCACCGGCCAGCCGGTCAAGCTCAACCACCGAGCCTTCATTCAGGCGCAACAAGTCGCGGATGCGGATTTCCGCATTGCCAACAACCACCGAAAGCGCGACTTCGATATTTTCCAGCACACGCAGATTTTCAATGCTGACATTGCCTTCCGACAAAGGCGCTTGCGAGGCTTCCGGCGCGGCGGCGGCGGTTTCTTCCTGATTTTCAGTTTCGTTTTCTTCCGACATGGCTTTCACTCTCCTGCCTGATTTCACGCATCTTCAAAAAAGCGGCGCGCGGTTAGGTTTACAGCGGCCTGTCCGGCCACATCGCCCATTTCACCTACGAAAAACGGTTGTCCCTCAAGGTTAAACTGCACATTGTCAAATAATTGCGCCTGCACCACATCACCGGGCTTGAGGAAAATCAGCTTGGTCATGGGAACAGTCGGGCTGGCCAGCTTGGCTTCCACCGACAATGGAATATCCATCACCGCGCGCTCCAGCCTGTGCCGCCAGCTAATATCATCATCCACCGTGTCGGACTGGGTGCGCGAGCGCAATTGCGAGGCAATCGGGCGCAATGTCTGAAGCGGATAAATCACATCAAAAGTCGCCGGATCCATATCCGGCAGCATCACCACAAAAGAGCAAACAATCACCAAATCCGCACCATCCACAAAAGAGGCAAATTGCGGGTTCACTTCGCGCCCTATCTCGTTCAGCGTGATGGTCATCAAATCTTTCCACGCGCCTTCAAGCGTGCCGCCAAGGCCTTGCGTGACCAGCTCAATGACGCGGGATTCGGTATCGGTAAACTCTGGCTTGCGATTGCTCAGCGGGCTGACCGCGCCGCCGAAATAGGAATTGGTCATGATTGAGATGAAGCTCGGATCCATCACCATCATCAGCGAGCCGCGCAATTCCTCCATCCGCATCAGCGTCAGGCTCATAAACGGGTCAAGCTCGCTGCAATAATCATCGAAGCTTTTGATTTCCGGCGGGAAAGAGGAAATACGCGGTTGCAGGCGCAACATGGGCAGAAACACGCCGCGCGCCTTGCGGGCGAAACGTTCATTTATCATCCGCAGCGCATAATAATCACCTAGCACGGACTGGTCGTCCGAGCCAAGCGTGAAGCTGCGAATGACTTTACTGTCGGAGACATCCGCCCCGGCTGAAACTTCCGGGCGTTCTTCTTCGGTCAGCCCGTCAATCAGCGCATTGACTTCATCGCTCGACAGTTTTCTTGAAAGTGTCACGCCCTTGCCCGTTCTTTCTATTGCACAACAAATGAGGAGAAATGCACACCCTCAATGCCGCCAAATCCTTCAAGTCGCTCAAGCTCGGCATTAAGCGCCGCCATCAGCCGTTCGGCCAGCTTGGCTCGTCCCATGCCGCCTTCAACTTCGGCTTCGGAAAACTCGCTCATTGTCGCCAGCAATACCGAGCGCAGCGCCAATTGATGCGTATCAACATTTATCATGACCTGCTCATCATATTGCGTGGAAACACCCAAGCCGATTTGCAAGAACTTGCGCGAGCCGCGCAAATTGGTCGTCAAATTGCCGGGAAACTCGTAATAAGTGGTCAGGAAAGTCTCGTTTTCAGGCGCGATTTTCGGCGTTTTCTTCGGCCCGACACCTTCTTCACCCTCGCCTTCTTCGCCTTCACCTTCGCCCTCGCCTTCCGGCTCGGCAGGTTTCGGATTATCGCGCTCGATAATTTCCTCAACTTCCGCCGACGGGTCGGGCGCGGAACCGCCAAACAGCATATAGCCAACGCCCAAGCCAAGCCCCACAAGAACCAGCCCACCAACAACGGCAATGATGATAATCATCAAATTACCGCGTTTTTCGTCTTCGCCTTCTTCAGCCATACTGCTACCTCATACTCACAATTTTACGACGCTAGGCCGTTACATTAACCACATTATCCGTCGCCACGCCGGAGGGCGATGATGACGCTGACTCTGTTTCTGCCGTCTCGGCAGCGGATGACGAAGCGGCATTGCCCGCTTGTGACCCGTTTTGTCCGGCTCCGCCGCGGCCAAAATCACCGCCCGTGCCGGTCGCAAATTGACCAATCCGCAAGCCGCTGGCTTCAAGCATTTGCGACAGGCGCGCCTCGGACTCACCAAGCAAATTGGCGGCGGCGGCGCTGTCTGCCCGAATCACCACATCAACCTGCCCATTACTCATACCAAGGCTTACCCGCATCCGCCCAAGACTTTTCGGCGATAAGGTCAAATCTATCTCAGCCTCGCCGGAACGGAAACTTTTTTCCACCCGGTCGATAAGTTTTTCCTGCCATTCACGCGACATCATATCCAGCGTGTCGCCAAGGCGCGCGGCAGGATTGGTATTGCCCTGACCGGCAAAGCCATTGCTGCCTGCAAAACTCTGCTGCCCGCTTTGTTGCTGACCGCCTTGACCGGCATCCGCAAGGCCGGAAACCGCCGCCGCAGACGCTGTGCTGGCATTGCTGGATGTCGGGGATACCCCATTATCCGGCAAAACCGATTTGACCGACAGACCGCTTTGCGCCCCTGTCGGGATTTGCAGCTTGAAATCTTCCGCCATTGGCAAAGAATCATCATTGACGCTTTGCAATGTATTGGCACTTGGCAGGGCATTGGCCGCCGCTGTCTTACCCCGCATAGCAGCGTTATTTTTGCTCATATCCGGCATTTGGCGCGCCGCCATCAGCTCATTTTTGCTGACCATCTCGCCCGATTCTGCCAGTGCCGGACGGGTCTCGCCGGCAGGCTTTTGTCCGGCTTGCTCGGCCGTCGGGGCGGTGGATTTTTCTGCCAAATGGCGCGCCGCAGGCGATAATTTGACCATTGGCGCATTGGCTGTTTCTTCAGAAGATGCTTCTGCCGGCATTTGCGTTATTGGCATTTGAGTTGCCGCTTTGCCATTTGGCGTTACTGCGTTGGGCGGCAAATTAAGGCCGGGTCGCGCTTTACCTGAGTGACCCAAACCGCTTGTCGCGCCTGCATCATTTGTGCCAGTGCCTTGGGTCAATCCCGACCATAGCGCGGCATTACCGGCTTTTTCAGAGTTCTGGCCGGTTTTTCCGCCATCGCTGCCAGTGGCACGCGCGGCCTGCGCCAGCATCAGCAAGGCGGCTATTGCCGGGTCGGTTTCCCCGTCATTGGCCGCCTGTTGCTCCAAACCTACCAAATCGTCATCGTCCAAAATAAAATCGCCATTCGCATCCGGCTCGATTTCGGCGGCGACCAGCAGCGAAAACAGGCCGGACAACAAGGCGTCACCCTGCCCGTCACCAAGCCCACCATTTGCCGGAGCCAGCGGTAATGTTTTGCCATTCAGCACAATATCGGTCATCAGCCTGCCACTCATTGCAGTCGTAAAAACATTCGCCAGATACTTGCAAAATCAATGCCAGATGCACCATCACTGCCCTAAAGGTCGGGATTATTGGGCGTTTTTCGGATTTTTTTTCGGAATGTCCGCTTCCTGACGGGTTTCGCGGGCATTTTTTTCCACTTGCTCATGCTGTTTGGCGGTTTCCAGCGATTTGTCATAACGGCGGCGAATTTTCGCCAGACGCCCCTTTTCCTCGGCCACTTCCTCAGCCAAAAATTGCCGACGGCTGTCTATGGTTTGGCGCTGCTCCATAACTTTTTCCCGATACCAGCTTCCCGCCCGCAGACTGGCCGCCGTTTGCTGCCCCGGCTGCACAAGCGTTGATTGCAACACTTCATCAAGCTGTTCTTTCAGCGTCGCCGCTTTTTCCAACTCGCTGGTCAGCACGGAAAGGCCACGGGTTTTTTGCAGCAATTCAACTTTTTGCTTTAGGGCCAGACGATGAAACCGCTTGCTGCTATCCTTGCTCATGGCGTTGCTCCCTAACTGCCGGTGAGCGCGGCAAGCGCCGCACAGCTTGTTTCGTAATCGGCTTTTTCATCCGCCATTTGCGAAATATGCTCGACCAGTTGCGGCCACATTTGAATAGCAACATCAAGTTCCTGATCCTGCCCGGCCACATAGCCGCCCATCATGATAAGGTCGCGGTTTTCCTGATACAATGTCACCAGACGCCGAAAGCGGCGCGCCGCAAGCTGAAGCTCATCGCTTGTAATATCAGTGGCTACGCGGCTTATCGAGGCCGGCACATCAACCGCCGGATAAATGCCCAATTGCGCCTGTTCGCGCGACAATAAAATATGCCCGTCCAGAATGGCTCGCGCCGAATCCACCACCGGGTCATTGGCATCATCGCCATCGGCCAGCACGGTATAAAAAGAGGTAATGCTGCCCTGCCCCGGCAAGCCGGTGCCGGAACGCTCTATCAGACGCGGGATAAGCGAAATCACCGAAGGCGGATAGCCTTTGGAGGTGGGTTGCTCGCCCAGCGCCAGACCAATCTCGCGGCGCGCATGGGCAACACGGGTCAGCGAATCCATAATCAGCAGCACATTTTTGCCCTGCGCCCGAAAATACTCGGCAATCGCTGTGGCGCGCTCGGCACCACGAATCCGCAAAAGCGGCGACCGGTCAGCCGGCACGGCGACAATCACGGTTTTCTTGCGCGTCTCGCCGGTCATTACGCTTTGCACAAAATGACCGACTTCGCGGCCACGCTCGCCAATCAGCCCGACCACCACCACATCGGCCTCGGTAAAACGCGACATCATGCCCAGCAGCACCGACTTGCCAACACCGGAGCCGGCAATAATGCCAAGCCTTTGACCCTGACCAACACTGAGCAGGCTGTTAATGATACGCACGCCGACATCCAGCGGCTTGTCAACCGGTTGGCGCGCCAGCGGGTTAATCTCACGCCCTTTTAACGGCCAACGGTCATCCAAAAGCGGTTGCGAGAAATCATCAAGCGGCTTGCCCAGCGCGTCAATCACCCGGCCAAGAAGCGCATCGCCGACACGAATATCATGGCCGTCATCAAGCAGGCGCACCGAAGCCCCAACGCGGATACGGGCATTGGTTTCATAAAGGGACAAAAGATTCTGGCTGTTTTCAAAGCCAATAATTTCCGCCAATGTCTCCTCACCATCATCGGTTTCAATCGTGCAGACCGCACCGATATTGGCCGGAAAGCCGTGGCATTGGACAAGATGCCCGTCGCTTTTGGTCACGCGCCCCGACATACGCACCGGCCCGACCGGCGCCAGCCGCGACAGGCGCTGCGTCAAAGCGGCGGTGACATCATGTCCGGCCTGGCTCATTGCGGCGTCTCGTCTGGCGGATTGTCGGCGGCTGCCTCATCCGCCGGAGATGCCGGTATTTGCGTCGCATCATTGTCTTTTGCAATTTCTTCTGTCGCTTCTTCCGTGGCTTGCTCTGTAACTTCTTCGGTAGCTTCTTCTGTGACTGTTTCCGGCATATCGGCCATTTCCGGCACAGCGGCAGAAGCCATCTCGCTCTCACCAAGGCCAAGCCGATCGGCCAAAATATCCTCAAAACTTATCGCGCCGAATACAATCCGTATATCGCCATGTTCGAGATTGCTGTTGCGTTCAAAACTGCATTTGGCAAAGGCTGGACGCTGTTCAAGCAAGGGAACAATCAGGTCATAATCGGTTTCGTTCAGGCTGATTTGCGCGGTTTCATTTTGCTGGCGCACTTGCGCGACCAAATCGGCAATCCGGTTGATAAATACTTCCGGCATATCGCCAATCGCCTGACCGATACGGGCATAGGCCAGCCTTTCCACCGCCGCCTCCAGCGAGGCGGCCAGCGCATCAGCGTTCAGCGCCATGGGCGACATCAGCGCTTCAGCCAATTGCTCCAAACGCCCGACCAATTCATCCTTTTGCGCTTCCTGCAATTCGCGCGCTCGTGCCTCGATATTCTGAAAGGCATCGGCCTCTGCTGCGGCCTGTGCTTCTGACACGGCCAATGCCTTGCCTTCGGCAATACCGGCTTCGCGCGCGGCGGCCAGTTTTTCTGCCCATTCATCGGCCTCGCTTTTGGGTGCGCTGTCGCCGGAAGATGGCGCGTCTGACATATCCAGCGCCTGCGCCGCCTTATCATCGTGTGGCTGGGTATCGCCAGTCTTGGCCTCGACCTGCCCCGCCATATCAGGCTGCGCGTCAGTGTCAGGCGCCATTCTCGCATCAGGCGCGGCCACTGCTTCAGGCGCAGATTGCGCGGCCATAGCCAGTTCGGCCAGCGAACGCTTTTGGAAACCGCCGCCCTGTTTTTTAGGCATTTCCGTATTGGCTTGATAGCGCACTTGCCGCATGGCACGCAAAACCCCCTCAACCTCATTGCGGTCAAGCGGCTTCACATCCGGTGTGGCAATCTCGTCCATCATTTCTGTCATTTTGACCGACGCCATCAGCGCATCACTTTCCTAGACAAAATCATCGCCGCCGCGACCGGCAAGCACGATTGACCCTTCATCCGACATGCGCCGCGCTGTGTTGATGATACGCTTTTGTGCATCTTGCACTTCGGTCAGGCGCACCGGCCCCAGCGCTTCCATTTCGTCCATAATATTGGCCGCCGCACGGCTCGACATGCAGGCAAACAAGCGGTCGCGCAACTGGTCATCCGCACCCTTCATGGCCAGCACCAAATCATCCGTTTCAACACTTCGCAAAAGCGTTTGCAGCGATTTGTCATCCGACATCAGCAAATTGTCGAAAACAAACATGCTCTCCTGAATGGCGACCATGAGATTCTTATCTTCCTTGCCCAGCACTTTCATAATCCGCTGCTCCATGGATTGCTGGGTAAAGTTCATAATTTTCGCCGCCGCGGAGACGCCACCAACTTGCGAAGCGCGCAAATTGGTATTGTCCTTAAACTTGTTTTGCATGACCCGTTCCAGCTCACGCAAGGCTTCCGGCTGCACCATTTCCAGTGAGGCAATCCGCTTAATCACATCCGCTTGTATGTCTTCGGGAAGCTGGTTCAGCACATCAGCGCCCATCGCGTAATCCAAATAGGAAATAATCAGGGCGATGATTTGCGGATGCTCATCGGCCACCATGTCAGAAATGGCACGCGCATCCATCCAGTCAAGAATCTCAATCGGCCGGTCACTGCTGGAAGGCGTAATTCGGCTCAACACAGATTGCGCCCGGTCATCACCCAATGCCTTGGTCAGCACATTTTTGATATAATTACCGGCTCCCAATCCGAGGCTGGTTTGCTCCTTAATAATAACCAGAAACTCATCCAATACCTGATTGACCGTTTCCTGGCCGAGACCCTGCACCGAATACATGGCCGCGCCCAAATGCTGCACTTCCTTCGGCGACAGATTTTTCAGGATTTCCGAAGCCTCATCCTCGCCCAGCAACATCATCAGGATTGCCGATTTTTGGGTTCCGTTCAGGCTTTCATATTCTTCCTGATTGGCATCATTCGCATTTTCAACTTGCTCTGACATAACGCTTTACTCCAAAGGCAGCCTTGCGGCGATCCTAACCACTCATATCATTTTGAATCATTGACTTGAAGACATTGGCCACGCGACCCGATTCCTCACCGACAATCATGCGGATAATGGCGACTTTATCGTCATAAGTATTGGCCGTATCCAGCATTTCAGCGGAAATCGCCTGTTTCTTGGGCTTGAGCTTGGCCTTGATATCTTCGAGAGATTCGCCTTCGCTGACTTCCACCTTGTCTGCCTCTTCGCCTTCCAAATCAACATCACCGGCAGGCAGGCCGCCATCGGTTGCAATCGGAACCATAATCCGGTTCAGCAGCGGGCGAATAACACCGAGCGCCACAATCGCCAAAATAAGTATGGTCGAAAATTGCTGAACAAGGTCAGTAAACCATTCCTGCTCAAACCACTCAACCTTCGCGCCTTGAATTTCTCCAACAAAAGGCGCGCTTGAAACCGTCAGGCTGTCGCCGCGCGCATCGTCAATGCCAATCGCATTGCGAACCAGTTTTTCAATCTCAGCAAGTTTTTCCTGCGGCAGCGGCACAACTTCCATCAGTCCGGTCTCCGCATTGAGCTGTTCGCGGTCGCGCACCAGCACTGAGGCAAAGACACGCGAGATTTGCGTGGACGGGTTTTGTGTTGTGGACACAATTCGGCTGACTTCATAATTACGCACTTCGCTGGACGAAGACGAACGCGATTCATTGCCACCATTTTGCACATTATTCGGCTGCTGCGTCAGATTCACACCGGGCGGGGGAGTATTGGCGACCGCGCCGGGTATGCCGCGGGCATTGGGCTGGGTGCTTTCATCGCGCGTCAATTGCTCGGAACGAAGCGCATTGCCCTGCGGGTCAACTTTTTCTTCCGTGCGCTCGCTGCGGGTAAAGTCAATATCCAGATTCACCTGTGCATTGACATTGCCACCGCCGACAATCGGCGTCACCAGCGAAATAATCCGCGTCCGGTAAATGTTTTCCAGTCGCATACGATATTCCAAATCGCTGTCGCTCAAAATCGAATCCGGGTCACCGGCCACTTTCGACAGCAAAGTGCCGTTCTGGTCAATAATGGTGACATTGCCCTTGGGCATGCCCGGCACAGAAGCCGACACAAGATGGACAATTGCGTCAACCTGATGACGGCCAAGAACACGACCATTTGCCATTTGCACCATGACCGAAGCCGTTGGCTCCGGATTATTACGCACGAAAACCGATTTTTCCGGTATCGCCAAATGCACCCGCGTGGCAATAATCGCGTCAATCTCGGAAATCGATTTGGACAGCTCAATTTCCTGCGACTGCTTCAGGCGCATATTTTCCACCGACCGGCTTGTCCCCATTGGCAAATCGGTCAGACCCTCATAGCCATCCGGCACAGAAGTCGGCAGGCCTTGGGCAGCCAGCGTGATGCGCGATTTGTGATAGTCACCGGTTGGCACAAGAATATCGCCGGTTGTCGGGTCAATGGCCGCGTCGATATTGGCATTGGTCAGCGCGTCAACAACGCGGCTTTTTTCAGATTCCGGCAGCGACGCATACAGCGTTGTGCGCTCCGGCTGCTGCAAATAGACATAAGAGATAATGCCGACAAATGACAAAACCACCGCAGCAATGGTCGGCAGGCTGCGTTGCACGCTTGGCTCATCCAGCACGCGGCGCACGGTTGACACCGCCCTGCGGATACCGGTCTCATTCGCATCACGGGCGACCAGCGCCGTGTTTTCACCTGCCATATCAACTGTTTCCGACATGATTTGTCCCCTGTCTATTGCTCAACATGACCGTCCATCAGACCGGCATGTTCATAATATCCTTGTAAGCACTCAGCACTTTGTTGCGTATGTTCAGCACCATTTGAAAACTCAATGAAGAGACTTGCTGGCTGACCATGACTTTCGCCAAATCATGCTCTTCACCAAGCTCAAAGGCTTTGGTCAAATCGGCGCTGTTTGATTGGGCATCAGCGACTTCACGAATGGCCGACCCCATACGCTCGGCGAAATCCGGGCCGTCTGCCGCTTTTTGCTGCTCGCCCAAAGCTTCGGCGGCGCGCGCCAGAACTTTGGAATGGGCCGAGCTGGCATCAATACTCACTGTCTTTACAATACTCATCTGTCAAATCCTCGCTGTCTCATGCGCCTAACCGGCCAATGCCCCGGCCCGTTGCGGCGTGTCATCCCGCATGGCCTGAAGCGGCACGGCGCCATTGGCCATATCGGTGATGATATTTTCCGCCTTAATCACGCCCTTGTCGCAAAGCACAAGCGCGCGTTGCAGCACATTTTCCAACTCGCGCACATTGCCCGGCCAGCCATAATCAAGCAGCCGGTCGCGCGCGCAATCGGCCAGACGCGGCAGCGTCTCGCCCTGTTCGCCGTGCCGCTTGAGCAGCACTGTGCTGATGGGTATAATATCGTCGCGGCGCGCACCCAGCGCCAGCGTGTTGAGTGGAAACACATTAAGCCGATAGAACAAGTCCTCGCGGAACCGGCCTTCATTGATTTCTTGCGGCATATTGCGGTTGGAGGTTGCCAGCACGCGCACATCGACCGGAATATCCTGATAAGCACCAATCGGCGTGACCGATTTTTCCTGCAAGACGCGCAGCAATTTTGCTTGCAGGGAAAGCGGCATTTCGGAAATCTCATCCAACAGCAAAGTGCCACCATCGGCAGCACGGAAAATACCCTTATTGGCCGAGGAAGCGCCGGTGAAAGCGCCTTTTTCATGGCCGAACAAAATCGCTTCAAGCATATTTTCGGGAATGGCGGCGCAATTGACGGCGACAAAAGCCTTGTCGCGGCGCGGCGAATGGTCATGCACAAAGCGCGCCAACACTTCTTTGCCAGTGCCGGTTGGGCCATTGATAAAGACGGTGACATCGGTGCGCGCCACACGTGCCGCCATGGTGAATAGCGACAGGCTGGCGGCATCACCGACCGCAATATGATGCGGCTGGGTGACAAGGCTGGCGGCCATTTGCAGCGCAAAATCATGCGCTGGCAAGTCAGCGCCTTCCGGCTTCAACCCCATACGCACAAGACGGCCGGATAAATGGCTGGTCAGCGTCAAATCTTTGCCGCTTTCATCAATAATCAATATTTTGGTTGCCTTGAGTTGACGCCCCAAATCGAGTAGCGCCTGTTCCCCGCCAAGCTCAGCTTCCAAGGCGGTTGAGCAGACAAATGCGTTAAACGCACCGCTGACCGGCTTGCCATCGAGACCCATTTTATCGGTCACCGCATGGGGCGCGATACGCTTCAGCAAAATTTCCGCCAGCGCCTTGGCCGCGCCCAGCTTGTGACTGTGAATACAGATGTCTCCCATCAGGAACTCCTTCGCTCTGTGTGCGGGAATAGGCAAAAAGCTTGCCAAAGTGAAAAAACATCCGAAATTTTTTGCAAAATGGCGGAACTGCGCCTCCGCCAAGGCCAAATTTTTTGCTAATGAAGCAATTTTTTTACAAATAGTCCGATTTTTGACACATAATCACAGGGCAAAGCGGTAAAGCGGTGACGGTTTTCCGACGCCTGCATGAGGGACTGGTTGTGAGCGATATTGAAGGGATAATTCTTGGCCAATCAGCGCAGGCGCGCGAATTGCGCCGCCTTATCGAAGTGGTTGGCCCATCCGCCTCTTCCGTTCTGGTGCAGGGCGAAACCGGAACCGGCAAGGAAATGGTCGCCGAGGCGATACATGCCATGTCGGGGCGCAAGGGCAAATTGGTCACCGTCAATTGCGCTGCCATCCCGGCTGAATTGCTTGAATCCGAGCTGTTCGGCCATGAAAAAGGCGCGTTTACCGGCGCTGACAAGGCGCGTCAGGGGCGTTTTGAACTGGCCGATAATGGCACATTATTTCTTGATGAAATCGGCGATATGCCGCTTGAGCTGCAATCAAAATTACTGCGGGCGCTGGAAAGCCGGAAAATCCAGCGCGTCGGGGGCAGCGATGATATTGAGGTTGATTTCCGTCTGGTTTGCGCCACCCATCAAAACATTGAGAGTTTTGTGGATAAGGGCAGTTTCCGCGCCGACTTGTTCTACCGCATCAATGTGTTTCCCATTCTGGTTGCCAGCCTAGCCGAGCGCGCCGTGGATATTCCCATTCTGGTCGAGCATTTGCTGGCGCAAGCGCAAACCGCCAATGGCGGGGCGCTGCCGCAATTTGATGACACGGCGATGAGTGAGCTTGGCCGCTATAACTGGCCGGGCAATGTGCGCGAATTACGCAATGTGCTGGAGCGCGCGCAAGTCTTGTTTCCCGAAAGCACGGTCAATGGCAAACAAGTGCGCGAAAATCTGCTGCGCCTGAAAGTGCCGAAACAGGAAGATGAGCAAGCCGCTTTATGGGAAGGCACAAGCAATCTGGCCGGTGTCAAGGGCGATACCGATACAGGCAGCGACGCGCCAGTGCCTCATCCGGCGCATTATCAGCAATGGTTCGCCTATTTTGACACAATAGATTTGCGCCGTCATTTGCGTGATATTGAAATTGTGCTGATTGAGGCGGCGCTGGAAAAAACCAATGGCACAATCAGCGGTGCGGCGGAAGCGTTGAATCTGCGGCGCACCACGCTGATTGAGAAAATGAAAAAGCTGATGATTGAGCGCCCGCTTTCCGCCTCAGACAGCGACGACCGCCAAGCCGGTTAACAGGCTGGTTGATTCATCATCGGATTATTTGGGACGGCCATAGGCTTGCAGCATTTTGCGTGACTGGCTGGACTGATGGCTCAATTTGGCAAGCGCGCTTTCAAGCTCAGTGCAAAGCGCGGCATTTTCCGCCGCGCAATTTTCGACATAGGCCAACACCGTATCGGCATGGCTGTCATCCACCTTATCCATTGAGTCCAAAAGCGCTTGCTGGCGTTGCGCGTCAATGGCACGCGCGCGGTCGAAATTACCCGCCGCCAGCGCGGCGCGCAGCGCCTCGTTTAACTGCTCAAACTGCTCAATAAAGCTGTGCTGCATGAGGTCAGTCCTGCTCCGGCAAACCGCCTTCGCGCATTTGCTCCCACGCATCGCGTATTTCGGTCAATGGCGGCAAAGCCTCCTGCGTATTATCGCCTTTGGCTTCGCGCATATCTTTCAATAATTGCTGGCGCGCATATTCATAAAGCTGGAACAAATTATTGGCGATATCGCCGCCCTTTTCAAAATCAAGACTGGATTGCAGCGCATAAATAATGGTCAGGCTGCGCGCAAAGCTCTTGGATTTGACCTCGCGGTCGCCGCCAGCCTTCAAATCGGCATTATTGGCAAAGGCGCGCATGGCCTTGAGCAATTCGTCCAGCATAGCCAGAACAACCGCGTGAGGGTCGGCAACTTCCACTACAGATTGCGTTTGTGTTTTTTTATAGGCCGCGCCGACCTTGCCGTAGCTTAAACTCATAACCACCAAACCCTTGCTTTACAGGCGAGATAACACTAGTTTTCCAATATGGCGTATCCACTGGGCGTAAATGAACCATCGCATCTGGCCAATATGGCGGTCGCACGCAGTGCGCGCGCGCCGGATAATTTTGCCAGTCTGCGTGGTGCGATTGCGCCAACCGGAGCCACCAGCACTCCGAATAATGCAATCGCTATGCCAATCCTGTCATCAGGCAATCTGCAAATATCACAAGCTGTGGAACCTTTGGCACATGCCGCCCTTCCGCCCATGACACCACAGCGCGGCCCTGAACGGCGCATGTTTCACCCGAATGGTGCGCCCTCTGCTGTCGTTTCGGAAAATGTGCTGGCCGCGCGTAATGATTTGGCGCCCGCGCCCATGCATAATGAAGCAGCCATCCGGCGCGCTTATATATCGGATATGACCAAGCTGGCGCCGCGCTTTGAAGCCAGCGTCTCCGTGCTGGCCTGACTGGCTGCCTATTTGCCCTCAATATCCAGCACTTTGTCCTGCAAATTCAGATAAGCGGTGAATAAATCGCTTTCTGAAACAACACCAAGCAGCTGATTGGTTTCGCGGTCAACCACCGGAATGCTCTCACCGACAAAATCACTGGCCGCCTCAATCGCCTGCATCAAGGAAGCATCGCCCTTAATGCTCAGCGCGTCGCTTTGCAGGACGGTTTTTGCTGCTGTGTCCGGCGTGGCATCGAGCAGGTCAATAAGCCCTAATTTGCCAATATATTGCCCGTTCTTGACAATATAGGCCTCTGTTTGCCCGACTTCGCGCATCTTACGCATGGCGCTTTGTGCGTCGGCATTTTCCGGCAAGGCGACATACTCATCATGCACAATGCCGGCAATCGGTGTTTCCATCAGCTCCAAATGGCCACGCCCTTTATGAATATCAATGCCGCGATCAAGCAATTTTTTAACAAA
>Ga0213866_10000424_pt1 | contig 34224 bp, 17 predicted proteins | sample PICome_11_FD_160079 | JGI IMG/M metagenome (GOLD analysis project Ga0213866, IMG submission 160079) | Coastal seawater microbial communities near Pivers Island, North Carolina, United States - PICO284 | ecosystem: Environmental > Aquatic > Marine > Coastal | place: USA: North Carolina... | reverse complement strand
TGGCGCTCAGCGACGCGGTCTGCATCAGGGTCTGGTTGAGCGTGACCGCACGTTCGAGTTCATCGATGCGGTGGCGGACTTCGAAGAAGCCTTCGTTGCCGTTCAACTCGTCTTGCGAGGGGAAGGGGACGACCTCGTACAGCGCGGTGACGCTGTGGCCTGCGCCAATGTCGCCCGCGTCGACTTTGTCGTTGTCGAAGTCTTCATTTGCGAGCACGCGGTTCTCGTAGCCGATCAGCCGGTAGGCCATGACCTGCTCGGCGTCGAAGTGCACCTGTACCTTCACGTCCTTGGCGATGGTGACAAGGTTCGAGCCGGCCTGGTCGTACATGACTTTGGTCGCTTCCTTGAGCGTGTCGATGTAGGCGTAGGTGCCGTTGCCCGCGTTGGACAGGGGCTCCATCATCTCGTCGTTGAGGTTGCCCATGCCGTAGCCCATGACGCTGAGGTACACGCCGCGCACCTTGCCGTCATCATCCGCCTCGGGGTTGGCCTCGGCCTTGATGAGGTCGACCAGGTCGCCGGTCTCGGTGACGCCGATGTTGTAGTCGCCATCAGTGCAAAGGATGACGCGGTTGACTCCGCCATCGACGTAGTGCTTCTTCGCGGTGTCGTAGGCGAGCTGGATGCCCTTGGCGCCGCTGGTGCCGCCCTTGGCGTTGAGCTTGTCGAGCACCGCTTCGATGTCGGGCCGGTTCGTTGTTGATGCGTTCTCGAGCATCACCTGCGTGCTGCCTGCGTAGACCACGATGCTCACGCGGTCCTTTTCGTTGAGTTTGTCCAGCAGCAGCTTGATCGTCTCGCGGACGAGCGGGAGCTTGTTGGCACTCTTCATCGAGCCGGACACGTCCAGCAGGAAGGTCAGGTGCGCGGCGGGGCGGTCGTCTTGTGCGACCTCCATGCCCTTGATGCCGATGCGGACGAGCTGGTTGCCCTCCTGCCAGGGGCAGTCGGTGACCTGGATGTGCGTGGCGAAGGGTGCGAAGCCCTCGTTCTTCTTCTCGAACGCTTCGAGCGAGGCCTGAGTGACGACGCCGTCTTCAAGGACGTCCGGGTCGATGGTCGGCGCCTCGTAGCCGTAGTCGAAGTAGTTGATCATCTCTTCGATGCGGACCGCGCCGGGGACGGGCAATTGGTTGCGCTGCATGAGCTTGCGGCGGGTGATCGTGTAGGCGGCGGTGTCAACATCGACCGAGAAGGTCGACATCGCCCGGCCGGCATCGGCGGGGTTGTAGAACGGATTGTCGTTCACGAGCGCGAACGTATCACGCGAGAGCACGGGGTCGAAGTCGAACACATCCCCGCACCCGTCGTGGAAGCGCTGGTTGAGTTCTTCGAGTTCCTGGATCGCGCCCAGTCGTTTGAGCTCGAACGGCTCGAGCTGCTTTGCGTCATTGAGCGCGATCGTGATCGTGTCGTACTGGGCCTTGATTTCCGGATCGAGCTCGGGCAGCGGGCGTTCCGCGACCAGCTTGTCGCGTTGGGCCTGCAGAGCGGCGCGGCGCGAGACGATCTCGCCATTCTCGTTGGTCGTCACGCGATCGAACTCGCCGCGGCGGTAGTCGTCGGCGTATCGGCCCAGGGAGTCTCGCGAGTCGGAGATATTTTCCTTGAGTTCGGCGAGTTGTTCGGTCGCCTTGGTCAGCGACTTGTCTCGCATTCGAACACCGCGTTGATCCGCCGATTGTTCGAACAAGAAGGATTGGAAGTAGGACGCTTCTAGCCCGGAAGTCACGGCCGGGGCCGACGCGGCGAAGGCTGACCATGCTTGACCTTGCTGATTGTCGCCGGCTCCGAAGAGAGAACCGTTTGCGTTGAGGTTGTTGCTTTGTCGTTTTGCTTTGCCGCCGTACTGGCCGATGGCGTACTTGGCTTCGGCCAGGCGGCCCTTGTAACCCCCCGGTGCCATGGATGCCATGGGCTTGTTCGCGATGGCACCTTTCTCTAATTTCGCGTCGATGGTGCCGAGCTTTATCTCCATGTCCTCAAGCCGATCGAAGGCAAGGGTGCGATCGCGGGCTTCGAAGTTGCTCAGCGGCTGGATCGTCTTGTCGAGTTCTCGTGTGACCTGCTGGAGCCCTTGGAGGTATATGCCGTTCTCGGGGTCGAGCAGGGCCGCATCTTCGAAGTGTTGTGTTGCAGCTTGCAGGTTGCCGTGCTTCTGGAGTTCTTCGGCGGTCTTAAATTTAGCCTCGGCCAACGCCAGCCGGTCCTTGTTCTCTTCGCTGCCGAGCTCGGCGTAGCGTTTCTTCGCTTCTTCGAGCGCTTCGGCCAGCGCGGCCTCGTGTTCTGCGCGCTTGCCCTTGGTGATCTTTTCTCGCAAGGCTTCAAAGCGCCCGGCGGGCGCGTCGAACTGGTCGGCGGCGAGCAGGGTGCTGTTCGCGCCGATGAGGTGGTAGGCGTACATCGCCTTGCTCGCGGCGCGGTCGAAGTCTTCCTCGCCTGTCGCGGTCTCGGCGGCGTCGAAGGCGGCGTCGGCCTCGGCGAGTACAGCGTCGGCCGCGGCACCACGCTGGGCCAGCACCTGGTTCCACAGGTCCGACTCCCAAATCTCGGCACGGTCAGCGGAGAGTACACGCGTATCCAGCGGCGCCTTGCTCAGGCGGTTGTCGGCCAGCAGCGCGGAGGTCGCTTCCAGCCGGGCCTGCACGAGCGCGGACTGCGGCGCGACCGTGACGCCCGCGTCGGTCATCGTCCACTGCGCGGGATCGGGGTGCTGGGACTGCGACCAGGCGGCCTGCAGCGCCGCGCTGAGCACGTTGCCTGCGGGGACCAGTTCGTCGGCCTTGAGTGTGACCGGGGTCTTCGCGTCGATGCCGCGCTTGGCCAGGGCGTCCCAGTCGGTGTCGATGGCAACGCGGGTTTGCTTGTTCAGGAAGGCGAAGACCTCGCTGAGCGGGGCGTCCTCGAAGTCCACCGCGACCGGCTCGGCCAGGCTCTCGCCGACTTTGTCCAGCCCGGTGATATCGGTTGAATCGGCATGCTGGGTCGTCGGCGTGCCACCCTGGTTAATAATCGTGATCGTGGTGATCGCGGCGCCCGCGGCCAGTGCGAGGCCCGCGGCGATTAGCGCCGGCCGTGACAGCCAGGTGCGCATCGGGGGCTTGATCGGATCGGTGTTAGTGTTGTCTTGCTGATCGATCATGGCGGCGAGTTCCTTCTGTTGGTGTTCGGAGAGGCCTGCGGAGGCGCTGTCGTTGGTTCGGTAGGACGCGCTGAGCTGCTCGCCCAGGGCCCGGGTTTGTTCGACGTAGGCCCGGGCATCCGCGTCGTTCTTGAGTCGTTCCTGGACCTGTTCATAGACGTCGCTGCCGGGCGCAAGTTCCCCCAACGCAAAAGCGGTGAGCGTCGGGTCGTCGCTGTCGGGGGCGTTGGCGTCGGGTTTGTTGTTGGGTGTGTCGTTCATGGCGTGTCTCGCTTGAGCGATGTTTGGGTTGCGGGGCAAGGCCTGCCCGGAAGATCAGGCGTTGAGGGTGGTCAGTTGTTGGCGCAGTTGTTTGATGGCTTCGTGTAGGAGCACGCCGACGTGGCTGACGCTGTGGCCGGTGACTTCTGCGATCTCGCGGTAGGCCAGCCCGCCCTGGAAGCGGAGCTGCACGACCTCGCGTTGGTTGCCGGGCAGGCCGTCCACCAGGCCCAGCAGGTGGTGCTGTTGGTCGTGGGTGTCGGCTTGTTCGGCGGGGGAGGGGCCGGCGCTGGTGTTGGCCTGGTCGATCGATTGGGTGTCGGTCGCGGTCATGCGGTGCTCCTTGCGGTGCAGGTCGATCACACGGTTTCGGCAGACGGTGAAGAGCCAGGCGGCCAGGTGTGGCTGTATGTCCTGCTCGAATTTGTCGGCCGGCTGCTGGCAGAGGCGGAGCAGTGTGTCTTGCGCCGCGTCGCGAGCCCGCTCGAGGTTGCCGGCCTGGGACAGCGCGTAGGACACCAGCGGTTTGTGGTACCGCGCGACCGCTTCTTGCAGCCGCTGAGGGTGGTTGGGGGTGGTTCCCGGGTGCGCCGGGGCTGGGTGATCCATATTTTGGCCGTCCGCTGCGGTGTTGGCCGCGTCTGAGGAGCACTACGGGGCGGGAGGGGGGTTCTTAGTGATATTTGATAATAATCTTTAAGTATATAATTGGCAATAACTTGAATATGACACACCGGTCTGCTTGGCGAGGGCAAGGCAAATGCTGGGCCAGTCGGGGTCTGGGGCTTGAAATTTTTCCCCAACTCGACTTGCCGGACCCCCTGACTTTCTCTATAGTGGCGGGTTCGCTGGACTTACCCCCAGCGGCGGTCAGGCAGGCGAGGCGGTCGCCCAGCTACCCGAAAAAACGACTCCACCCAAAGCAAGATCGAGGATATCGATGCAGACGACTTCTGTGCGCGACTATTCGAAGCGCGGAGACGCTCTACCCATCCCGAACCTGGTCCAAGTCCAAGAGAAGGCTTACGACCGATTCATTCAGCTTGACAAAGCCCACGACGAACGTGATACGAGCATTGGACTCGAATCGCTGTTGCGTGAGGTCTTCCCCATCGTTTCATACGACGGGAACATGCAGCTTGAGTACCAGTACTACAAGCTCGACGAGCCGCGATATACCGCGGATGAATGTCGCGAGCTGCGCCTGACCTACGGCATGCCGTTCCGCATCGGCGTGCGGTTCGTCCGCAAGGACGTCGCCGAGGTCCCCGAGGAAGAGATCTACCTCGGTGAAGTGCCCGTCATGATGGGCGGCGGCGAGTACATCATTAACGGTGCCGAGCGCGTCATCGTTAATCAGTTGCACCGTTCGCCCGGCGTCGACTTCTCCATCGCGTCCAGCGAAGGCGACCGACCGCTGCACTCGGCCCGCATCATCCCCGAGCGTGGCTCGTGGATCGAGCTTGAGGTCAGCAAGAAAGATGTGCTGCAGATGCGCATCGACCAGTCGACCAAGATCCCGGCGACGACCTTCCTGCGTGCACTGGACGAAGATTTCTCCAGCACGCAGAAGCTGCTCGAGACCTTCTACAACGTCGAAAACATCAAGGTTACCGACCTGCAGGCCGAGCACTACGCCGCCGCGTCGATCGTTGACACCGAGTCCGGCGAAGAGCTGGTCCCCGTCGGCGGTCAGATCGGCGAGAAGCTCGACGAGATCATTGCGTCGCCGCTGAAGAAGATCAGCATCATCGCCAACCCCGGCGACATGCTGCTGCTCAACACCATTGCCGACGAGAAGCAGGCCCACCTGCCCGAAGGCATGCAGGTCAACGAGCACGAGGCCGCGCTGCTCGCGCTCTACGCCCGCCTGCGTCCCGGCAACCCGCCGCAGGTTGACAAGGCCCGCGCGCTGTTCGAAGAGCGCTTCTACGACGAGAACAGATACCGACTGGGTAAGGTCGGGCGATTCCGCATCAACCGGAAGTTCGAAGAGATCAATGTCAAGGAAGACGTTATGCGACTCCGCTCGCCCGACTTCCTGGCCGTGATCAACTACTTGCTCGACCTGCGGTCCAACCGCAACAAGGCACACATCGACGACATCGACCACCTGGGCAACCGCCGCCTGCGTACCCTCGATGAGCTCGGCGTTGAAGAACTCCGCAAGGGCTTCCTCAAGCTCCGCCGAACCGTTCAGGAGCGTATGTCCGTTAAGGACCCGGACGAGATGGCGAAGATCGCCGACTACATCAACTCCAAGTCGATCAGCAGTGCGATCGAGCACTTCTTCGGCCGCGGCGAACTGTCGCAGGTCGTCGACCAGACCAACCCGCTTTCGCAGCTCACCCACGAACGCCGCCTGTCGGCGCTCGGCCCCGGTGGCCTGAACCGTAAGCGTGCGGGCTTCGAAGTCCGCGACGTGCACATCTCCCACTACGGCCGCATCTGCCCGATCGAAACGCCGGAAGGCACGAACATCGGCCTGATCGCCTCGCTGGGTATCTACTCGGAGATCGATGACTACGGCTTCCTCCAGACGCCTTACCGCCGCGTTGAAAACGGCAAGGTCGTCGCCGGCAAGAAGGGCATCGACTACCTCCGTGCTGACGAAGAAATGAAGTCCACGCTCGGCCCGACCGACGCGATTGAGCCCGATGGCACGATCAAGTCCGGCCTGCTGCTCGCACGCGTGGACGGCGACCTCTCGCAGGTCCCCTCCAAGCAGATCGACCACATCGACATCAGCCCCAAGCAGATCGTCGGTGTCTCGGCCGCACTGATCCCGTTCCTCGAGCACGACGACGCGAACCGCGCGTTGATGGGCTCGAACATGCAGCGCCAAGCCGTACCCCTGATCAAGACCGACCCGCCTTGCGTCGGTACGGGCATGGAAAAGGAAGTGCCCAAGTACTCGGGTATGGTCGTCCGTGCCAAGCGTGCGGGCATCGTGACCTACGTCGACGCCCAGCGCATCGTCGTGGACAACGCTGACGAGTACGAACTGCGTAAGTTCGTCGGCCTCAACGAGCGGACCTGCCAGAACCAGAAGCCGATCATCTCGCTTGGCGAGAAGGTTAAGAAAGATCAGATCATCGCCGACGGTGCCGCAACGCACCAAGGCGAGCTGGCCCTGGGTAAGAACGCGCTGGTCGCCTTCAACACCTTCGACGGCTACAACTTCGAAGACGCGATCGTCATCAGCGAACGCCTCGTGAAGGAAGACGTCTACACCTCGATCCACATCGAGGCCTTCGACGTCGAGATCCGCGAGACCAAGCTCGGCCGTGAAGAATTCACCCGCGACATCCCCAACGTCTCCGAGAAGATGCTGGCTCAGCTCGACGAGCTGGGTGTGATCCGTACCGGTGCCTACGTCACCCCCGGCGATATCCTCGTCGGCAAGGTTTCGCCCAAGTCCAAGTCCGAGCTGACGCCGGAAGAAAAACTGCTTCACGCGATCTTCGGCCGTGCCGGTGAAGACGTGAAGAACGATTCGCTGGAAGTGCCCGCGGGTACCGAAGGCGTCGTCATCGGTGCCAAGCGGTTCAGCCGACGGATGCACCTCAACGACGAACAGAAGAAGGCCCTCCGCCGCGAGATGCGTGAGTACGAGGCCGAGATGGACGAGAAGCGCGTCGCGCTCTTCAGCCAGTTCGTTGAGATGGTTAACGAACTGACCGGCAGTGAGATGGTCGACCCGTCGACCCGCCAAAAGGTCGCCGCTTCGGACATCACCGAAGTCGTCGTCGAACAGGTCGAGTCGTTCAATCCCAAGTGGATTAAGGGTGCCAAGGACATCAAGGAGCAGGCTACCGAGCTCTACGAACAGTTCTGGCCGCGTATCGACGCGATCGAGAAAGAGAAGCAGCGTCGTCTTGCCCACATGAAGCGGGGCGACGAGCTGAGCTCGGGCGTGCTCGAGATGGTGAAGGTCTACCTCGCCACCAAGCGGCCTTTGTCCGTCGGTGACAAGATGGCCGGCCGCCACGGTAACAAGGGTGTTATCGCCCGTATCGTGCCGATCGAAGACATGCCGTTCCTCGAGGACGGCACGCCGGTCGACGTGCTGCTCAACCCGCTGGGCGTGCCCTCGCGTATGAACGTCGGGCAGATCCTCGAAGTCCACCTCGGGTGGGCCGCTCAGGTCCTCGGCTTCCAGGCGATCACCCCGGTGTTCGACGGCGCGACCGAAGACGAGATCCACGACGCGATCGACGAGGCTAACGCCTACATCGACAAGCGGATGGAAGAGACCAAGGGTGCCCACGGCTCTCGCGAACTGCTCGCGAAGATGCCACGCGGCGGCAAGGTCCACCTCTACGACGGACGCACCGGCGAACGGTTCGATCAGAAGACCACGGTCGGCTTTATGTACATCATCAAGCTGCACCACCTGGTCGACGACAAGATCCACGCCCGTGCGACCGGCCCGTACTCGCTCATTACCCAGCAGCCGCTCGGTGGTAAAGCCCGTACAGGCGGCCAGCGTTTCGGCGAGATGGAAGTCTGGGCACTCGAAGCCTATGGCGCCGCGTACATCCTCCAGGAACTGCTGACGGTGAAGTCCGACGACGTCGAAGGGCGTACGAAGATCTACGAGTCGATGGTCAAGGGCCAGAACACCCTCGAGGCCGGCATGCCTGTCGCCTTCGACGTCCTCTGCAACGAGGTCAAGGGCCTGGGCCTGAACATCACCCTCGAGAAGTCCGAGATCGACGGCGTCGGCTCGATTTTGTAACTGCAAAACCAAACCCGTTTAGCGGTCTCGCTCGCGAGATCTTACGAACCATCTGAAACACCCACGCCCGACACGGAGCGTCAAGCATATGTCTGAACAACTCTACGATCGCGTCAACGACTACGCCTCGGTGAAGATCAACCTCGCCAGCCCGAACGACATCCGTTCGTGGTCCTTCGGTGAGGTCAAGAAGCCCGAGACCATCAACTACCGCACCTACCGTCCGGAAAAGGACGGCCTGTTCTGCGAACGCATCTTCGGCCCCGAGCGCGACTACGAGTGCGCCTGTGGTAAGTACAAGGGCACGAAGTTCAAGGGCATCATCTGCGACCGCTGCGGCGTCAAGGTCACGCACAGCCGTGTCCGCCGTAAGCGTATGGGTCACATCAACCTGGCCGCGCCGATCATCCACATCTGGTTCTTCAAGGCGATCCCTTCGCACCTGGGCAACCTGCTCGGGATGAAGACCAGCGACCTCGAGAAGGTCATCTACTTCCAGGACTACGTTGTGACCGAAGCGGGCGATACCCCGCTCAAGCACATGCAGGTCATCACGGAAGACGAGTACCGCCAGGCTGTCAACGAGTACGGCACGCAGGCGTTCAAGGCAATGATGGGTGCCGAAGCGGTCAAGGAACTGCTGGCCACCATGGACCTCAACGCTGTGCAGGTCGAACTGCGTGAAGGCCTGGGCGCGACCAAGTCCAAGCAGAAGATCAAGGACCTGTCCAAGCGTCTGAAGATCGTCGAGCAAATCCGCCACTCCGAGAATGACCCGTCGTGGATGGTGATGGACGTGGTCCCCGTGATCCCGCCCGACCTGCGCCCGCTGGTCCTGCTGGAGTCGGGTAACTTCGCGACTTCCGACCTCAACGACCTGTACCGCCGGATCATCAACCGCAACAACCGCCTCAAGAAGTTGATGGACCTCAACGCCCCCGAGGTCATCATCCGCAACGAGAAGCGGATGCTCCAGCAGTCGGTCGACGCGCTGTTCGACAACGGCCGTTGCCGCCGCCCGGTGCTCGGTTCGTCCAACCGCCCGCTCAAATCGCTCACCGACATGATCAAGGGCAAGCAGGGCCGCTTCCGCGAAAACCTGCTCGGCAAGCGCGTCGATTACTCGGCACGTTCGGTCATCGTCGTCGGCCCGACGCTCAAGCTGCACCAGTGCGGCCTGCCCAAGAAGATCGCGCTGGAACTCTTCCAGCCGTTCATCATCCGCAAGCTCAAGGACCACGGCCTGGTCGACACGATCAAGTCCGCCAAGAAGATGCTCGAGCGTCGCGACCCCGAGGTCTGGGACGTGCTCGAAGAAGTTATCCACCAGCACCCCGTTCTGCTCAACCGCGCACCCACGCTGCACCGCATGGGCATCCAGGCCTTCGAGCCCGTGCTCGTCGAAGGCAACGCGATCCGCATCCACCCGCTGGTCTGCGGTGGTTTTAACGCGGACTTTGACGGCGACCAAATGGCCGTCCACCTGCCGCTGTCCGTCGAAGCGCAGGCCGAGGCTTCGGTCCTGATGCTCTCGCCGCACAACATTTTCTCGCCCGCCAACGGCAGCCCGATTATTTCGCCTTCGCAGGACATCGTGCTCGGCGTGTACTACATCACCGTCCAGCCCGAGCCGCCAAACGACGCCGTGATCGCCGCCGCTCAGGGCGCCGCGAGCAAGGACGACCTCAGCGATGCCGACAAGGCGACGTTGAAGGCGATGCCCGAGTTCAAGGACAACGCCGAAGCGCTCCTCGCCTACGACCACAAGAAGATCGGCGTGCACACACCGATCGTGCTTCGTTTGGCCAAGGACCGATTCGCCGGCCTGGTTCACAGCGAGCGTGGCGACGTCGAGGCACTCCCCGAGTCCGGCCGGATCGTCACGACCGTCGGTCGCCTGACCTTCAACGACATCCTCGAAGAAGGTATGCCGTACTACAACTGTTCGCTGGGTAAGAAGGGCGCCTCGCGCGTCATCGACGACACCTACGCCTACCGTGGTCGGCCCGCAACCATCGGCCTGCTCGACGCGATGAAAGCTATCGGCTTTGAACGCTCGACGACCTCCGGCCTGTCCTTCGGTATTACCGACCTGCGAATCCCAGAGAAGAAGCAGGAACTGATCGACGCGACCCAGAAGAAGGTCGACCGTATCGAGAAGGCCTTCCACGCCGGTGCCATCACCGAGCGTGAACGTTACAACCAGTTGCTCGACCTCTGGACCCACTGCCGTGAAGCAGTCAAGGACCAGCTGCTCGACGAGTTGAAGAACGACCGCCGCGACGAAGACGGTAACCTCGCGCCGATCGACGACGAAGCGTCGGCGAAGTACCTCAACCCGGTCTGGGTCATGTCCCACTCCGGTGCACGTGGCAACGTTTCGCAGATTCAGCAATTGGCGGGTATGCGTGGCCTGATGGCTAAGCCGTCGGGCGAGATTATCGAAACGCCGATTAAGGCCAACGCCCGCGAGGGCATGTCCGTGCTCGAGTACTTCTCGTCCACGCACGGTGCGCGTAAGGGTCTGGCTGACACCGCGCTGAAGACCGCCGACTCGGGCTACCTCACGCGTAAGCTTTGCGACGTCGCTCAGAACGTTTTTGTCACCGACTTTGACTGCAATAGTAAGCGTGGCATCACTAAACGTGCGCTCTACAAGGGCGAAGAGGTCGACGTCCCGCTGCGTGACCGCATCTTCGGACGCGTCGCACGAGAGACGATCGTCAACCCCATCACCGACGAGGTCATCGTTAAGGAAAACGAGATGATCACCGCCGAGGCCGCTCGCAAGATCGAGGACCTGGGCATCGACGCCGTCTCCGTACGCTCCCCGCTCACCACCGAGGCCGCCCTGGGTATCTCCGTGCTCGACTACGGCATGGACCTGTCCACCGGCCGCCTCGCCGAGCCTGGCCTGGCCGTGGGTATCATCGCCGCCCAGTCCATCGGTGAGCCCGGCACTCAGTTGACGATGCGTACGTTCCACACCGGTGGCGTCGCGACCAAGGATACGATCGAGACCTCCTACGCCGCCGGCGCAGCGGGTGTCGTCGACATCCTCGACGCCAACGAAGTCCCCTCGCAGGACGACGAAGGCGTCGACTGTCTCGTACCGCTGAAGCGCAACGGCGAGCTGATCATCCGCGACGACAAGGGCCGAGAGCTCGAGAAATTCGCGCTGCAGTACGGCTCGTACATCCGCGTCAAGCCCGGCGAGACCGTCAAGGCGGGCCAAGTCCTCGTCCAGTGGGACCCGCACCGCACCCCGATCCTCGCGGAGAAGGACGGCAAGGTCCGCTTCGAAGACATCATCGACGGCGAGACCGTCCGTGCCGAGTCCGAACAGCAGGGCAAGGGCACCAAGAAGTCGGCCGAGGGCGGCACTGCGCTGGTCGTCATCGAGCACAAGGGCGAGATGCACCCGCGGATCGTCATCGAAGACGGCGACGGCAAGATCCTCGACTTCCACTACCTGCCCGCCAAGGCACGTATCGATGTCAAGGAAGGCGACGTCATCAAGGCCGGCCACATGGTCGCTCGACAGCCCAAGGAAGCCTCCGGCTCCGCGGACATCGTCGGCGGTCTGCCCCGCGTCACCGAGATCTTCGAAGCACGTAAGCCCAAGGAAGCCTCGGTTATGGCCGAGATCTCCGGCGTCGTCACCATCCGGTCCGACAAGCGTAAGGGCAAGATGACCATCACCGTCGCCGGCGAGTCCGGCCTCGAGGTCGATCACCACGTCCCGCAGGGCCGACACCTCAACGTCCACACCGGCGAGTTCGTGAACGCCGGCGACGCGCTGATCGACGGCCCGCAGGTCCCGCAGGACATCCTCCGCATCAAGGGCGAAGAAGCACTCTTCAACTACCTGCTCGAGGAAGTCCAGAACGTCTACCGCGCTCAGGGCGTGCCCATCGATGACAAGCACATCGAGGTCATCCTCAGCCAGATGCTGCGTAAGATCCGCGTCGACCAGACCGGCGACACACACCTGCTGCCCAACGAGGTCGTCGACAAGTTCCGCTTCCGCGAAGCAAACGAGACCGTCGCCAAGTCGGTCAAGATCAAGGACGCCGGCGACTCGACGCTGGTCGTCGGCACCGTCATCCTCAAGACCGAGCTCAAGGAGATCAACGCCAAGCTCGAAGCGGATGGCAAGGAGATCGCCAAGGGCACCAAGTGCAAGCCGGCCGTGGGCCAGACCCTGCTCCTGGGCATCACCAAGGCATCGCTCCAGTCCGAGTCGTTCCTGTCCGGTGCGTCGTTCCAGGAGACCACGAAGGTGCTTACCGAGGCCGCACTGGCCGGCAAGCACGACGACCTGGTCGGGCTGAAGGAGAACGTGCTGCTGGGTCACCTGATCCCGGTCGGCACCGGCTTCCGCGACTACCAGAACATGGGCGTGAAGTACCTGGCCGAGCCGCCCCAGCCCGAAGCGCTGGACGTGGAAGAAGAGATCGCCGCCGCCGCAGCCCTGGCCGAAGCCGCCGGTGCCGAAGCCCCCGGCGACATCATGACCACCATCGGCGAATCCAAACTCGTCGCCCAACTCCTGGGTGACGAGAGCAACGGCAAGAAGTAAACCTTCACCGCCTTGCGAATGACAATCTGTGATTAAATGAACAACCCCGCGGAAAGGCGGGGTTGTTTCATTGCGGAAAGTAATTTCGTAGCCGAATTCGTGTCGGATACCATGATGTAAACGACGCATACCGATTCATGCCCTGAACAAGGAATTCGCCATGATCAAGACGCCTCTTGCGATCATCCTGCTGGTTGCTGCAGTGATGCTGACCCACGCGCTGGTGACCGCCCCGGCCGACGCCGAAGACGCCGAGCAAGCCCCCGCGGCCGCTGCTGAGGAGAAGAAGGTGCTGTTTCTTGCTGACAAAGGTAAGAACGGGAAAGTGCACGCCCACGTCGCGGGGAACGAAATACTTGCCAAGGCATTGGAGGACAGTGGCCTGGGCTTCGAGACCGTCCAGCAGATGGGCTGGCCGAAGGACCCTAAGGTTTTCGAAGGCGTCGATACCATCGTGCTCTATTGCAACGGTGGCGGGGGGCACCTGGTCATGAAAGACCTTGAACAGTTCGAGAAGCTGATCGACGAAGGCGTCGGTATCGTTTGCATGCACTACGGTGTCGAGGTGCCCAAAGGCGAGGCAGGCGACATCATGCTCAAGGGCATGGGCGGGTACTTCGAGACGCACTGGTCGGTGAACCCGCACTGGACCGCGGACATCAAGACGCTGCCCAAGCACCCGATCACCAGCGGCTGCAAGCCATTCGTGCAGGAGGACGAGTGGTACTACCACATGCGCTTCCAGCCGGAGATGAAGGGCGTTACGCCGATCCTTTCGGCTCATCCGCCGAAGGAAACCATGAGGCGCAAGGATGGGCCGCACTCCAACAACCCGCACGTCCGAAAGTCGATGGAGGCCGGCGAGATCCAGCACATCGGCTGGGCTTACGAAAGGCCCGAGGGCAAGGGGCGCGGCTTCGGGACCACCGGCGCCCACTACCACCGCCACTGGGAAGATAAGAACTGGCGGACCTTGATCCTAAACGCCATCGCCTGGACAGCCGGCGCCGAGATCCCCGAAGATGGCATACCCTCCGAGGACATTGCCACCAAGCAAGCCCGGCACGATCACGACCATGACCATGGTCACACGCATTGATCGCGACGATGACACCGGGCTGCTGTGCTGGCGGGAGGTGGCGTGGGACGCGGTGGGCGAGGCGGTATGATTGTTTATGCGTGGTGGGGCTTTGGCGTCTGACTATTGTGCAATTCTGCTTTGAGGGATAGACCGTATGAAAAGGTTGAAGGCATGGGCTTGTTGTTTGTTGGCACTGATGTGCTTGGGCGTTGCGGGCGCGGCGGTGGCGGCGGACGATCGGCCGAACATCATCTTGATCATGGCCGACGATCTGGGCTATGAGTGCATCGGCGCGAATGGGAGCGAGTACGACACGCCGAGCCTGGATGCGCTCGCGGCGGGGGGCGTGCGGTTTACGAATTGTTTTGCCAACCCGATCTGCACGCCCTCGCGGGTGAAGATCATGACCGGGCAGTACAACGTGCGGAACTACGTGAAGTTCGGCCTGCTGCCACGCGGCGAGGTGACGTTTGCGCATCAGTTGAAGAAGGCGGGCTACGCGACGGCGATCGCGGGCAAGTGGCAACTCGGGCCGGAGGTCGATGCGCCCAAGCACTTCGGCTTTGATCGGTCCTGCCTCTGGCAGCACACGCGCAAACGCACTTGGGCGGGCAAGAAAAACGACTCGCGCTTCTCCAACCCCGCGCTGGAGATCGACGGCAAGGAGGTCGACTTCACCAGCGGCGAGTACGGCCCGCGTGTCTGTGCGGACTTCATCTGCGACTTCATTGAGGAAAAGAAGGATGGTCCGTTTCTCGTTTATTTCCCAATGATTTTGACGCACTGCCCGTTTGTGCCGACGCCGGACTCGAAGGACTGGGACCCGAAGGACAAGGGCTCGGAGACGTACAAGGGCGACGCGAAGTACTTCCCGGATATGGTCACATATATGGACCGCAGCGTCGGGCAGATCGTCGCGAAGCTCGAAAAGCTGGGCCTGCGCGAGAACACGCTGATCCTATTCACGGGTGACAACGGCACGGACAAGCCGGTCAAAACGATGATGGACGGGCGGCAGATCGTTGGCGGCAAGGGTCAGATGGCCGACGAGGGCACGCGTACACCGTTGATCGCGAGCTGGCCGGGCAAGATCAAGAAGGGGCATGTGAGTGATGAGCTGGTGGACTTCACGGACATGATGCCAACGCTGTGTGAGGTGAGTGGCGCGGAGCTGCCGGCGGGGTATGCGGGCGATGGCGTGAGCCTTCTGCCGGCGCTGCGCGGCGAGGCGGGGCGCGACAAGCCTTGGGTCTACATCTGGTACCGCGGGCAGGTGATGGCACGCAACAAGACGTATTCGCTGGTCGGCAAGCAGGACGGCAGCAAGATGCGATTCATCAAGTACGCCCGTTCGTTTGACGGGGAGGCGTTGGACCTGGCCGGCCTGACACCCGAGGAGAAGGGCGTCCACAAGCGGTTGCAAACGGTTATCGACGAGCTGGCAAAGACTCGGCCCAAGCAGTAGCCGGCGTATTGGCTGTCCAGGGGCGTCAGAGGCGATTGGACGGGCCAGAATAGGCAAAATCAGCCGGATTGTGCTGATCCGATCACGCCACCGATTGTGCATTTCACGCGCCCGGCCTGTTACACTTACGCTCCTGCCGCGTCGTTCTCTTATCGTCCGGCGGTGAGGGGCTCCCCCTCGTTTGAAGCCAAGACTGACCCTACTAACCCCTGCTGAGGAACTTTCTATGTTCAAGAAAACCAAACTCTTCGCCGGCCTGCTGGGCCTGTGCCTGATGGCCAGCCCCGCTCTCGCTGATGCCCCCATCAACGACAAACTGCCCGACCCCGATGGCAAGCCCGCCGATATGAGCAAGCCTGTCCAGGTCTTCATCGTCATGGGCCAGTCCAACACGCTGGAGTTCGGCAAGGTCGGCGGCGACAAGGACGGCACGCTGGAGCACGCGGTCAAGACCGAGAAGCTCTACCCGTTCCTCGTCGATGACGCTGGTAACTGGACGACCCGTCAGGACGTGCGCCAGGTGCACGTGATGGGCAGCGGCGGGTTCGACGCGGGGAAAACCAAGTTCCAACGCAACGCGTGGCTGACCGTCAATAACAAGATCGGTATCGACACCGGGGCCGGCCACCACCTGGGCAATGCCATCGATGCGCCGGTCATGGTCCTCCGCAGTTCGATCGGCAACCGCAGCCTGGGTTGGGACCTGCTGCCCCCCGGCACCCCGCGTTACTCGCACAACGGCGTCGAATCGGCCGGGTATATGGAGACGGTCCAGAGCAAGAAGGATAAGACGATCGTGAAATGGGAAAAGGGCGGCGACATGCTGCAGTGGTACGCCGGCCTCCAGTACGACGGCGACGTTGCCCGCGCCAAGCAGGTCCTGGAAAACCTCGGCGAATACTACCCCGGCGCGACCAAGTACGAGATCGCCGGCTTCATCTGGTTCCAGGGCGACAAGGACCGCTACAACGAGGTCCACGCCGCACACTACGGCAAGAACCTGCAGCGACTGTTTGACGCACTGCGTAAGGAGTTCGATGCCCCCGACGCGAAAATCGTCGTTGGTACCCTCGGCCAGACATCTAAGGAAAACGCCAAGGGCAACGAGAAGCTGATCATGGACGGCATGTTCGCCTTCGCCGCTGACGCACAGAACAAGGGCAAGGCTGCGGTGGTCTACACCCACCCGCTGAGCATGGGTTCGAGTTCCAACGGTCACTACGGCGGCAACGCGAAGACCTACATGAACTTCGGCCTGGGCCTGGGCGAGGCGATGGTCGAGCTGCTTAAGAACGACTAAGAAGCCCGCGTCTCCGACATCCTTCTGATTTAATCGAGCAGCCCCGTACGCAAGTGCGGGGTTGTTTTTTGCATTCGTTGTGTGCTTTTAAGAATTTTTTTTGTTACATCAATGATGTGATTATCGTTTTCTAAGCATGATGCAAGGCGGATTTCCCCTCCGTTTGTTACATGACATTTGAATTGATAGATGTAACAGTAGGTAACACTTGATTTTAGGTGAGATCGATTTAAGTTATTGCATAGCTCGTTACCGTGAAACTGTTTCGGATTGTTGACGATCAACGCCTCATCGCCGCGTTGATCAAACCCCTCAGGAGGGACCTAGTGAAGACACGTTTTCGTTCATCCGCATTTACGCTCATCGAGTTGCTCGTCGTGATCTCGATCATCGCGCTGCTGATCGCGATTTTGCTGCCCGCATTGAGCGCGGCACGTCGAAGCGCGGCCGACATGCAGTGCTTGTCGAATCAAAGGCAGATCGGCATCGGCCTATACGGCTACAGCGTCGAGCACAAGGACTTCCTGCCGATCAGCTACTTCGATGGCAACTCGGTCTACGGGGACCAGACTGACTGGGCGGTGCAGATCGCATCGTACATGACCGCGAGCGGTGTTGAGGATTATGGCTCGGGCGGGCAAGATCAACCCAGCCCGGGGATCCAGTGCCCGTCCGCACAGATCGATGGCGGGCGGCTGCATTACGGCGGGAACCTGATGATGCTGCCGTTCCTGATTAACGGTGCCTACGCGGGCAACCTCAAGCCCTACCAGGTGACGCGCATGAAGCGGCCTACCGAGCTTCTGCTGATCGCCGACGGCGGGCAGGTCGATACCACGGCCCACGGTCAGTACATCGGGGATGCTTACGCCGCGCTCGACCGGCTCGACAACTACGGCGCCAACGACATCGCCGACTTCTTTGACCCGTCAGACACCGACAACGACGACCCCATCGATCCGGGCGCGAACATCGACGGCAACATCACGCCGGGCAACGGCGACCTGCGCTGGCGACATGCGGCAGGCGGCGAGGTCAACGGCGGCGACGGAGGGTCGGTCAACATCCTCTTCGGTGATGGCCACGCCAACTCCAGTTCACGTGACGACGTCCTCAAACGCAACGTCCGCGCGGATTGATCCCGGGAATGCCTTGATGGTCAGGCATCTGCGCATCGTCTTGCTTCCAAGCGAGCGAATCAATCCGCTCTATCGAATGGGTATGGCATCGCGGTCGGGCTGTGCAGCGAGCAAAGCGCAGGTTTCGATCAGGTGTTTCCGATTGACGGGCTTGGTCAGGTACTCGTCGCAGCCCGCGTCCACGCACTTGCGGCGGTCGCCACTCATGGCGTTTGCGGTCAGGGCGATGATCGGGTGGTCAAAGCCCTCCTGTCGCAGGGTACGCGTTGCCTCGTATCCGTCCATCACCGGCATCTGCATATCCATAAGCACGAGGTCGGGCTTCTGCTCCGGGGAACATTGGTTGATCGCCTGACATGCTTCAGCGCCGTCGTTGCAGGCCAAGATCGTTGCGCCCGCTTTCGTGATGTAATGCGAGATCAGCCGCTGATTATCCGGGCCGTCCTCGGCCAGCAACACGCGGAGCCCCGCCAAGGGTTGGGCTTGCGGGAGCGTCGGCGGGAGTTCATCCACAGGACGCCGATCGATTGTCGGATTCCCTTCTTCGTCCGGCTCAACAACCGCATCAGGATCTACCGGACCGGTGGCGATCGTTGCGGTGATACGGCTGCCCCGGCCGAAGTCGGATTCGATCGCAAGCGCCCCGCCGAGCAGATCGGTCAGGGACTGGCAGATCCGCAGTCCCAGGCCCGAGCCGCCAAACCGCCGCGTCGTGCTGCTGTCGGCCTGCGTAAACGCCTGGAACCGGCGTACCTGGTCGCACTGCGCCTCGGTCATCCCGATGCCGGTGTCGGTCACCGTAAAACGGAGGAGCTCCGACTCGGGAACGAAGCAGAGTTCGGTCGTCACCGAGCCGGCCTCGGTGAACTTGATCGCATTACCGATCAGGTTGTGCAGGATCTGACGCAGGCGTGTCGGGTCGGTCTGGATCGATTCGGGGATCGCGGTGCTCAGACGCAGGCCATATGCCAGCTTCTTAGCCTGAGCCATCGGGGTGAGGGCAGTGATGACTTCCTCGAGGATCTTTAGCGGTGACGTTTCGACGTTTTCCACGGACATCTGCCCGGCCTCGATCTTTGAGACGTCCAGCACGTCGTTGACAATCACGCACAGGTGCCGGGCGTTGGCCTGGATCGTGTTGATCGTGTCTTCGATGCGGTCCGGATCTGTCAGCTTTCGGGCCGTGAGCAACTCGGTGAAGCCGAGGATCGCCGTCATCGGCGTCCGGATCTCGTGGCTCACATTGGCCAGGAACTCGCTCTTTGCGGTGTTCGCCTGCTCGGCAAGGTCACGTGCCGCTTTCAGCGTCTCCACCGACTCGCGCATCTTCGTGATGTCGCGCGTAAACGCGGCGACCTCGTTGTTCTTGGTTTCGCCATGCCGTGGCGGCATCGCCACCGCGACCTGCTGCATCCACCGGCGGGTGCCACGCAGCCCCTGGATCTCGAACTCCTGGGTCACCCGCTCACCCCGCAACGCCGCCTCGATCCCTTTGCGGTAAGCGTCGTGGTAGTCAGGTAAGACCAGTTCGAGGACGGAAACACCATGAACCTGTTCGAGCGATTCCGCTTCGATCAGGGACAGGCCCGCCTCATTCATATCCAAGAGGCAGCAGGCCTTGTCAACGATCTTAAAGCACTCGCTGACCGTCGATAGTATGGTGTTCAGCCGCTTGACGTGGTCCTGCATCGCGTCGACGGTGTGACTGGGATCGGTCGAGTCTTCGGAGCCGGTCGAGGCGTGGTCTTGCATGTAGGCGGTATCGGCCAAATCTGAGGCGCGGACCATCCCTCGTGCGCCAAGCTACGTGCGTGCCACGTCATCGGCGAATTAGTTATGGGTACCCGATATAGGTGCGATAAAATCAGTGCGTAGAAGCCGTACCGATCGCGAGGCCCAGGATGACGGACCTGACAAACAAGAAGCTGATCTGGCTCAGTCGTTTTTCAGGTCTTCGAGCCATCGGGCGCACTCTCTAGGCCACTGGCTAAACGCGTGTGGGCCCGGGAGGATGCCTTTGCCGTGCCCGCCTGTTTCGTAGACGTGGAATGCGAGAGGGGTTTTGGTTTTTAGACGGCTTTCAACAAAGTGGTATTGCTCGAGGGTAAATCGATCGTCCGCGGCGGTGGCGATAAACGTCGGCGACGCTTTCTTCTCCTGCAGCAGCATTGGGTCGACTTGACCGGCCTTGTCCGCGGTATAGGCGGGGTAGATGAGGATGTTGAAGTCGGGCAGCGGCGAGGCCTTATCAATCTCGTCGATCGCTTGGTAGCTGGGCTTCTCTTGTACGGTGCTGGTGAGCGCGGCGAGATGGCCGCCTGCTGAGAAGCCTAACACACCGATGTTGTCTGGCGACACACCGAAGGCTTCTGCTTGTGAACGCACCAGCCGGATCGCGCGATGGGCATCTTGCAGCGCAACCGCGTGCTTGTCTAAGCCCTTGCGGCGAGGCGTGCGATACTTCACCAGGAACGCATGGATCCCTTGCTCGTTCAGCCATTGGGCGACCTTCACCCCCTCGTGTTCCCAAGCCAAAATGCCGTAGCCACCGCCAGGGAACACCAGCACGCCGCGCCCGTTTGGCTTGTCGGCGGGGAAGAAGGTCATGGTCGGCGCGGTGACATCCGAAGCAATTGCGATACCGCTGTTCTTTGCCGCGCGAAGCGTTTCGGCTTCGGCTTGAAACGGGTCGTCGGCTCGCTTCCCGTCACCGGGCCAAAGACCATACACCGCAAGCGATTGCCCCGCGGCCTTCCAGATCTCACGATCGATGGCAGAGAGTTCGCCATCCGGCAAGCCCTTGGGCGGATGAGGCGCGTCTGCTTTCGCGGGATCTGTTTTCTTTCGAAGTTTGGCAACGACCGGATCGAGCCAGTCATCGCTGGTCTTAAGTAACTTCTTCGGCAGCATCTCCTGCCGCACCAGGAAACGCGCCGCGGGCCGGGCGAATTCCGCGAGCGGGTACTTATCAAAGCAGCCGCTGTGGCCGCCCTGGGTCCAGAGATGCAGTTCCGCGGGCACCTTGCTCTTGCTCATAAGCGACATCGCGGCGAGGTTGCCGGACACAAAGCTTCGGTCGTCGCCATTGATGGTCATGAAGATGGGTGGGGTGCCGTCTTGTTGAAGACGATCCCATTCCAAACTGGGGTGCCCTTCAATCGTGTTGCGGTCTTTACCGAGGTACGCGGGGTAAAACAGCATGCCATAGGCCGGCCGACAGCTGAGCTTGTCGATCTCGTCGATGGCCTCGTAGGTCGGGTTGTCGTGATGCAGGCAGGCGTTGAACGCGAGGTGCCCGCCTGCGGATGAGCCGGCGATCCCGATCTTGTCCGGGGAGAGACCCAAGGCTTTCGCGTGGTGGCGGAGTACACGCAATGCGCGTTGGCCATCGGCCAAGGGGACCAGATGCTTCGGGTCGTTCTCGCTGCGCGGCGTGTGGTACTTCAGGACCGCCACCGTGACGCCGAGCTGATGCATCCACTCGACGAACTGCTTGGGGTTCGCCATCGCGAGATAGCGATAGCCTCCGCCCGGGCAATGGATCACCGCGGCATCCAGCCTGGGCCCCCCGGCCGGCGGCGGGTAAACCAACAGAGAAGGCTTTTCGAGATTCGTGATCCGCAGCTTGTCGGTCAGCTTGCCCGACTCGGCCTGACCATTGCTGCTCTTGTTCCGATCCGAGCCCTCCGGCCAAAGCCTCAGCACCGTCGCATCGCCATGCCCCATATAGTTAAAGACCTGTCGCTCAACATCTGTGGGCTCCGCTGATTCGGGCGCAGCAAGCGCGGGCAGCGCGATGAGTAGAAGCGCCGAATAAAGAAGTATTGAGACCTTTAGAATCGGGCTCATGTTGAGACCCCCTATACGTGATGGTGCGATGCATTGCAGCAACCCACAAGATACGCGTTGATAGCGTACGAAGCACGCCTCGAACCGTATGACCGTGGGTTAGCGACACCCGGTTGGCCAAGATGAAGTGGATGGGCATGCCCTGATTGACGGTGTTCTTTGAGGCCGAGACGGCATAAAAAAACACCCACCGTGAGGCGGGTGTTTTCAGATGACCCCTACGGGATTCGAACCCGTGTTGCTAGGATGAAAACCTAGTGTCCTAGACCAGACTAGACGAAGGGGCCGTCGAGCAGGTCGGATATTTTAACGAAGTTGACGCGGCTGGCAACCCCGCCGGGGTGTAGGGGGCGGTGTGGGCAGCAGGGCGGGTTTAGTGGTGCTTGGCCGAGCGGTGGCGGATGTAGATCGCCAGGGCGTTGAAGCTCAAAAGGGCGATCAGCAGGACGATAATCCCCGCTGCGGCGACCTCCTGAAAGCGGACATCCGGCAGGCCCGACCAGTAGTAGATTGTCATCGGCAGGGCGGCGAAGCGGTCCATCAGGTTGCCCGGCGAGCTGGTGACGTAGCCCGTGCCGCCGAGGACGAGGATGGGCGCGGCCTCGCCGATGGCGCGGCTGATGGCGAGGATGGTGCCGGTGCAGATCCCGGGGATCGCAGCGGGCAGCGACGTCTTGGCGATCGCCTGCCACTTGGTCGCGCCCAGCGAGAGGGCGCCCTGCTTGAAGCTGCCGGGCACGGCACGCAGCGCTTCCTGAGACGCGACGATGATGATCGGCAGGATCACGAGCATGAGTGTCAGGCCACCGGCCAGCACGCCGCGGCCAAACGGCAGGGCGATGTGGTACCAGGCCTTGCGGTCCACACGCACGGGGGCCTTGCCGATCATCATGGTGTAGGGCACGCGTGTCGAATACTCCGCGTCGACGCCGAGTGCGACCGCGCGGTTTTGCGCGGTGATCAGTTCGCGGAAGCCCAGGCCGTTGAGCCCCGCGATGGCTTTCACCAGCTTGGGCCGAAGTGCTTTGGGGTCCGACTGCCAGGTGCCGGCCTCGATCGCCTTATCGGCGATCTGTTCGGCTTCGTCGGCGGTGATCTCCGGCGGGCCGCGGCGGCTGGTGCGCTCGGCCTTCACCGCGTCGCGCAGCGCATCCTCGAACGCGTCGAGTTCCGACAGGATCGCCTCGCGTACCGGCTCGACGTCTTCCTCGGTCATCCACTTCAGGTCGGTCGCCTGCTCGTCCAGGTCCTTCGTCTTATAGAAGGTCAGCTCTTTTGCGGCGGGGACGACTTCGGTGTCGTAGTTCGCCGAGGCGGCACGGGGCGTGTAGACGACCTGCTTGTCCTCGGTCTGGTACTGGTCGTACCAGTCCTGACCAATGGCGAAGCGGCTCTCGCCCATATCCCCGAAGAGACCGAACATCATGGCGAAGGCACTGGCGCCCAGGATGCCGTAGACGATCGACGGCACGCCGGCGAGGTTGCGGATGTTGGTGTCGACGATGCCGTGCAGTGCGACGAGCAGTGAGCCCTTGCCCACCACGCAGATCATGGTGAAGAACCAGGCGCTCGACAGAATGATGCAAAGGACCAGGCTCCCGAAGGACAGGCCGAAGTAGATGCCGACGCCGAAGATGACCAGCATGCCCGCGATGGCGGCGACGGTGATGTGGGTCTTGACGCCCTCGCCCTTGGGCTTGAACTCCTCGATGAGCACGGCCGTGCCCACGCCCAGCGGGATCGCCGATAGGGCACAGATCGCGACGATCATCAGGGTACCGATGAGTGAGACGCTGACGCCGGCGTCTTCCGGCTTGGAGGAGTTGCCGTTCTTCAGGAAGTCGAGGTTGAGCCCGCCGACGCCCTGGGTCAGGATAGACGCCAACAGCACGACGAGGATCATGACGGCCAGGACGGTCGCGCCCAGGCAGATCATGCGGAAGATCGTGTTCTTGCGCATGCGCTGGTCGGTCGAGCGCATCGGGTGCGGCGGGGTGTTGTCGGGTGTCGGATTGTTCGCCTGTTCGTTCATGGCGTATCGTGCGATGCGGTTAGTCGTATTGTTCGCGGAAGCGTTTCTGGATCATGTTGCCGATGATCGTCAGCCCGAGGGTGATGACGAAGAGGGTAGCGGCGACGGCGTAGGCGGAGTAGTACTCGATCGACCCGTGCTCGGCATCGCCGGTGTAGACCTTGACGATGAAGCCGGTCATCGGCAGGACCGACTCGTCCAGCGCGAGGGTGCTCTGGAGGTTGGCCAGCAGGCCGCCCTGTTCGACGAGCTTGACCGATGACGCCCCGGCCGCGAGTGCGACGATCATCGTCTCGCCGACTGCACGGGCGATCGCCAGGAGGAAGGCCGCGGAGACCCCGGAAAGCGCCGCGGGCACAACGACCTTGACCGAGGTTTCGAACTTGCTGGCCCCCATCGCGTAGGCGCCCTCGCGCAGGGCCCGGGGCACCGCACGCAGCGCGTCTTCGGACAGCGAGATCACGATTGGCAGGCACATGATGCCCACCGCCAGGCCCGCGCCCAGCGCGTTGAACGTGTCGAAATCGAAGAGCTTGAACAGGCCCGCCGGCTCGGTGACCAGCTTGCCCGCTTCGTTAAATACCTGCTCGCCGTTCTGATCCAGCACCGGGACACGCAGCCACTCCCAACGCAGAAGCATCGGCGTGATGAATGTCACCGCGAAGAAGCCGAAGACGACCGTCGGCACGCCCGCGAGGACTTCGAGCACGGGCTTGATGATCGCGCGGATTTTTGGCTTGGCGTACTCGCTGAGCCAGATCGCCGAGATCAGCCCCACCGGCAGGGCGAAGCACATCGCGACGAAGGCGATCTTGAACGTGCCGACGACCAGCGGCCAGACGCCAAAGTGTTTTTCAGCGCCAAGCGTGGGGTTCCACTGCAGGCCAAAGAAGAACTCCCAGGGCGAGACGACGGAAATTTCGTGTTGGCCGTCGGGGTGGCCGGCGGGGTCGAAGAACCCGATGGTCTCGTAGAGGAGGATGCCGATGATGCCCAGCGTGATGCCGATGGTGATGACGCCGCAGCCGATGAGCGAGGCGAGGATCAACCGTTCGCGCACGGTCCTTGCGGACTCGGACCGCCGGGTGGCCCGGGCGAGGAGGTCGGTGTTATTTGCGGGTGCGTCAGGCATCGCGTCGTTAGCGGCCGGTTAGGCGTGTTAGCGTTCGTTTTTTTTAGAAGAAGACGGCACACCGTGGTTAGGCGGTGTGCCGCCAGTTTTGAGTCAACCGATGATTTGCATCGGAGGTTTACTTGTAGACGTCGACGACGGAGCCTTCGACCTTGTTGCCGGCGGCATCGGTGTAGGCGGTGCCGGTCTTCTTGTTGCGGAGGTTGGCCTTGGCCTTGTCGTAGACGGAGTCGGGCAGGGCGACGTAGCCTACTGCTTCAGCGAAGGCACCCGCGTCGTCCAGGTAGAACTCGACGAAGGCGAGGAACTGGGGCTTGGCCAGCGAAGCCTTCTTCGCGTAGATGAACAGCGGGCGGCTGAAGGGGTTGTAGTCGCCGGACTCGATGGACTTGGGCGAAGGGGTCACGGCCTTGCCGGCCTTGTTGACGATCGGGACAGCCTTGAGCTTGTCCTTGTTCTCGAAGTAGTAGGCCGCACCGAAGAAGCCGATGGCGCCGCGGTTGCCGACGATGCCGTTGACCAGGACGTGGTCGTCTTCGGATTCGCTGACGTCGTCACGGATGGCGTCTTCGCTCTTGCCGACGACAACTTCCTTGAAGTAGTCGAAGGTGCCCGAGTCGGTGCCGGGGATGAACATCTCGATCTCGGTCGCAGGCCAGGACGGGTCGACGTCCTTCCAGGTCTTGGTCTTGCCCTTGTTGGACGCGAGGAAGATCTTCTTGAGCTGGTCAACGGTGAGCTTGTCGACCCAGGTGTTGTTCTTGTTGATGGCGATGGTCAGGCCGTCGTAGGCAACGGGCAGCTCGATGAACTCGACCTTGGCGGCCTTGAGCTTCTCGGCTTCGCTGGCCTTGATCGGGCGCGACGCGTTGGAGAGGTCGGTTTCGCCCGCAGCGAACTTCTTGAAGCCGCCACCGGTGCCGGAGAAGCCGACGGAGATGTTGACCTTCTTGTGCTCGTCGTTGAAGACTTCGGCGACGAGTTGGGTGATCGGGTAAACGGTCGAGGAGCCGTCGACGGTGATCTCGCCGGCGAGGTCCTGGGCCTGGGTCGGTGCGCCGATCGCGAGGGTCGCGGCGGCGCCGGCAACGAGTGCGGTCTTCTTAAGGGTCGTGAACATGGGTTTCCTTTAGTTAGGAGGATTGGTTCCGGTCATACGGGCGCACCTGCCCGCCTGCGAAGGGCAAACAATAAGATCGCACTGTTAAATAAGCGTTAGCAATGTGCGAACAATGAGTAAGCTGCACAAACAGATCTGGCCGATCCTTCTTATAGGCCCTGAACGCCGCGTCCGACTCCCCACTGACCCCTTGGGCCCGCCGGCCGGGCCTCTGCGTTAAACTCTAAGCCCATGAGCCGACTCGTCCAAACACCGCCGATCCGCCGTCTTGCCTTGGCCCTGATGCTCCTGGCCGGGCTCGGGCTCACCGGCTGCAGCGCGACCGGCGTGAGCTACGACTCGTTCTACGAGGGCATCTTCGGGGATGAGCCCCCGCCGACCCCCAGCCAGGCCGTCGCCATGATGTTCAATCGCAACGACGCGGATCAGCGCCGCAGCGGGATCAGTTGGCTGGCCGCGTCAGGCTTCGGCGGCGAGGAAGAGTACCTGGCCAGCTACAGGCTGTTCGTCTCCGACCCGGACCCCGGCGTCCGCGCTGCCGCCGCCACCGCGCTTGGTCGGCACGGCACGGTCGAAGACGCGATGCTCCTGACCATCCTTCTTAAAGACGAAGACGACCTGGTCGGTTGGCAGGCCGCCGACGCGTTGCGCAAGCTGCACAACCCCAAGACCGTGCCCGCGCTGCTCGAACGGCTGGATCCGGACATCGAAGACGACACCGACACACGCACCGCCGCCGCGCTTGCGCTAGGCCAATACCCCGACCGCGTGGTGTTCTCCCGCCTGGTCACTGCGCTGGAGCAGGGCAGCTACAACGTCGTCGCCGCGTCGCACCGCTCACTCACACTCATCACCGGCCACGACGCGGGCCTCGAGCCCCAGGCCTGGGCCGACTGGCTCGATCAATCGACCGCCCCCTTTGGGAACCAGAAGCCCTACACCTACGACTCGTACAAGGTGGACCGGAGCTGGTGGGACGAGTACGTCACCTTCTGGAACAACGGCGACGGGTCCAGCGATGGGCCACAAGTTCCGCGCGGGCTGGGCGCAGCGGGTGCGACCGAAGGGGGTTGATCGAAGGATCGATCAAGTCTGGGCGCACGCAACCTATTGTGTGGTCTCTTTCTCAACGAGATGAAGCTGTAGCGAGCCGAAGCGGCTGCTTAGGTATTGAATCAACGCGATCAGGAAGAGCCCTGACCCGGCCATTTCGAGCAGTTCCTCGAGCGCGGTCCACAACATATACGTGTTGTTCATGGCGCCGTGGGCTTCCTCGTATCTGCCATTAAACATTTCAACGCCAACCGCGCCACTTAAAAACACGATGCCCGAAAGGATGAACAGATTGCGTGTTTTTGAGTGAAGTGTCAGCAAAAATGGGATCGATGTGATGCCGAACAGGATGGCAAAAGGCAGCCCGACGATCACCCACTCATAATAGAACAGGCCCGATGTATCTCCGGCGATCAGATAAGACAATTCTCCGCCAGCTGTTTCGTGGATCCGTGCAACCTCATCGATGGAGAGCAGCAGAAAAACGGTGGCTATGACGAACCAGAAATAGCGATGCTTGCGCGGGGCCGGTGCCTGGCGTTCGACGATCCCAATCACCAGGCTTGCCAGGGCGATCAGAAGCAGGATCAATGATGCGTACCACGTCGGGATGGATTCGTCGCTGGAAAGATCCATGAACGTTCTTAACCCGCCGGTGACCAGGTTCTGGACCCCGGCATTCCATAAAAGCTGGCTGCTTACGCTTACGGCCATAATCAAAGCAATTGAATAAACAATCAATTTCTTTGAGAAAGAAACGGTCAATTCTGCAATCGTCCTGGATGGTTGCATTGATTTACCTTCCTGCCGACGTTTTAGCGTGATGTTCTAAAGGGTAAAGCGAAGCATGCTCTATTGCGAGTGATAGACCGGAAATTCAATGCTTGGATGCTGTGATAGCGTCAAAACTTGACGCTTATGCTGCTCACCCGCGCGACGCCCACTCGTCTTCGTAAGGGCCGATCTCTTTTTTCAGCTTGTCGTGCTCTTCCTGCAACGCACCGAACTTGGTGTGGTCCTTGTACGTCTCCGGGTCGGCGAGCTGGGCTTCGATGTTGCTGATCTTGGATTCGAGCGCCTCGATCTTCTCCTCGAGCTTTGCGGTGTCCATGTTGGACAGGGCCTTGTTCTTGTTCTTCTTGTTGCCCTTGTTCTTGCTCTTGTTGTTGCCGCCCGCTGAAGCGGGCTCGGCCTTGGCCTTGGTGCTCTTGGCGTCCTTGGCGGTTTGCTTGGTTTTCTTCGCCTCGGGCTTGTCCGCGTCGACCAGCACGTCCGTGCCGCGCTGCGATTCGAGGTACTCGCTGTAGGTGCCCAGGAAGTGCTGCACGCCGCCGCTGCCGTCGAACACGATGAGCTGATCGACCAGGTGCTCGAGGAGCATCCGGTCGTGCGTGATCAGGATGAGCGTGCCCTCGCCGCCGCCGCCCCCGCCCGCGGTGGTATATTTTTTCTGCGCCTCGTTGTACCGGCGCAGCGCCTCTTCCAATCGCTCAGCCGACGGGATGTCCAGGTGGTTCGTCGGCTCGTCGAGCACCAGCATGTTGTGGCCCCGGCTCATCAGGCCCGCCATCACCGCACGCGCCCGCTCGCCCCCGGACAGCACGTCCATCGGTTTGTCCTGCTCCATCCCGCTGAATAGGAACGCGCCGGCCAGGTCGCGGGCCTCCTGCTCGGTCCCGCTCTCGACGAACTTGCGCAGGTACTCGACGATCGTCTGCTTGAGGTCCAGATGCTCGTGCGTCTGTCGGTACCAGCCGACGTCGACCTGCGAGCCGAGCTTGCTTAACCCCGCGGTGGGGTCCTGTTCGTTGAGCAGGCAGCGGATGAGCGTGGACTTACCCGCGCCGTTGGGGCCGATGACCCCGATCTTGTCGCCGCGTTTGATCGAGACCGAGAAGTCCTTGAACAGCGACTTGTCTTCATACGTGACCTCGAGGTCCTCGGCGATGCAGACCTGGTCGCCGCTGCGGGCCTTGGGCTCTAGCCGCAGCTTCATCGTGTCCAGCTCCATCGGCGGCTCGAGGCTCTCGTCACGGATGTAGCGCTCTAGCCGCTTCTCACGCCCCTGCGCCTGCTTGGCACGTTGGCCCGCGCGAAAGCGATCGATGAAACCTTGCTCGTGCTTGATCTTCGTCTGCTGCTTCTCGAACGCCCGGCGTTGATCCTCGATCCGCAGCGCCCGCAGTTCGCGGAACTTTTCGTAGTTGCCCGGGTACTCGACCATCCCGCCCGCTTCGAGCTCGTAGATCTTGCTGACACTGCGGTCCAGCAGCCAGCGGTCGTGGCTGATCAGCACCACCGCGCCGCGGTACTCACGCAGGTACTCTTCCAGCCATTGCCGGCCGGCGATGTCCAGGTGGTTCGTCGGCTCATCCAGCAGCAAAATATCTGGCTCGGTCAGCAGCAGCTTGGCCAGCGCGAGCCGGCCCTTCTGTCCGCCGGACAGGTCGCCGCACTTGACCTTGAAGACCTCGTCGGTGATCCCCAGGCCGTGAAGCGTTTGATCGATCTTGTGGTCGACCGCGTAGCCGCCGGCGGCCTGCATTTCGTGCTCCAGCCGCTCGTACTTCTTGAGCAGCTTGTCCATCTCGTCGCCCTCGGCCTCGCCCATCGCGTTGGCGACCTCGTCGAGCTGGTGGTGCAGCTTCTCGAGCTCGGCAAAGGCAGCGCCCGCTTCTTCACGCAGCGTCTTGTTCGCGTCGTAGTGGTGGTCTTGCTTCAGATAGCCGGCCGAGGCGCCGCGTGCGAGCTGGACCTGCCCGGCGTCGGGTTTCTGTTTCTCCAGCCCCGCGACGAGCTTGAGCAGCGTGGACTTGCCGCAGCCGTTGCGCCCGACGAGCCCGACGTGTTCGCCCGCCGAAACGGTGAGGTTCACGCCGTCCAGGATCGTGCGGTCGCCGAAGGATAAGACAAGATTTGCAACGGATAGGAGGGCCATGGTGGGGCGATAGTTTAGCGGGGTTGGGTAGCTGCCGCGTAACGGCACGGCGGACGAATAGTTGCGAATCTCCGCCGAGGCGTCACTCGGCGGCGTCAATAAAAAACCCGCCTTGCGGCGGGCTTTTGTTGGGTCAAGCGGTGTGTCGGGCTTACTCGCTGCCTTGCTTGGCGAGGATTTCCTTGGCGATGTTGCCGGGGACTTCGCGGTAGGTCAGCGGCTCCATGGCGTAGGACGCTCGGCCCTGGGACATGCCGCGGAGGCTGTTGGAGTAGCCGAACATTTCCGAGAGCGGTGCCTCGGCGGTAATGATGCGGGTGTTGCCACGCTCTTCGTCGCCGACGACCAGAGCACGACGGCGGTTGAGGTCGCCGGTGACGTTGCCGAAGAACTCGTCGGGGGTGGTGACGACGACCTTCATGATCGGCTCCTGGAGGCAGAGGCCTGCCTTGCGGGTCGCGTTCTTGAAGGCGATCGAGCCGGCCATCTCGAAGGCGATCTGGCTGGAGTCGACGTCGTGGTACTTGCCGTCCAGCAGCTTGACCTTGCAGCCAAGCAGCGGGTAGCCGGCGAGGACGCCGGTCTTCGCGGTCGCGCGTGCACCTGCACCGACGGAGGGGATGAACTCGCGGGGGATCGCACCGCCAGCGATGGCGTCTTCGAACGCGATGCCGTCGATGTACTTGAGTTCCTGCTCGATCGCTTCTTCCTCGGTGATCGGGGAGACCTCGATCGTACAGTCGCCGAACTGGCCGCGGCCGCCGGACTGCTTCTTGTGGACGCCGCGCTCGGTGGCGGTCGACGTGATCGCTTCTTTGTAGGCGACGCGTGGCTGACCGACGTTGACGCCGATCTTCATGTCACGGGTCAGCTTAGTCGTGATGATCTCCAGGTGAAGTTCACCCATGCCCGCGATGATGGTCTCGCCGGTCTCTTCGTCGTAGTGCGTCTGGAAGGACGGGTCTTCGCGGCGGATGGTGCCCAACGCGTTGGCCAGCTTCTCCTTGTCCGCACCGGTTGCGGGCTCGATGGACATCGAGATGACCGGCTCGGGGAAGTCCATGCGGTCCAGCACGATCGGGTCGTCTGCCGCACAGAGGGTTTCACCCGTGTAGCTGTTCTTCAGGCCGACCACGGTGACGATCTCGCCAGCCAGTGCGTAGTCGCGGGCCTTTCGATCGTTGGCGTGCATCTCGAAGATACGGCTGCAGATCTCGCGTTTGCCGTTGTTCGAGTTGAGCACACGCGTGCCCTTCTCGAGTTTGCCCGAGTAGATGCGGACATAGGTCAGGTCGCCGTGCGCGTCGTTGACGACCTTGAAGACCAGCAGCGACAGCGGGGCGTCTTCGTCGTGGGGACGGGTCAGGCGCTTGTCGGCGTCGTCGGGGTCGGTGCCTTCGACGTCCGGGACTTCGGTGGGGTTGGGCAGGTAGTCAACGATGCCGTCGAGCAGAAGCTGCACGCCGATGTTCTGCAGGGCCGAGCCCGCGAAGGTCGGGTGGATGGTCCGGGCGAGCGTACCCTTACGCAGCGCGGCCTTGACTTCCTCGTTGGTCAGCGTGCCTTCTTCGAGGAACTTCTCGGTCAGGTCGTCGTCGCATTCAGCGGCACGTTCGATCATGACTTCGCGGAGTTCCTCGGCCTTGGCCTGGTACTCCTCGGGGATGTCCTTCTCGGTGACGGTCATGCCCTTGTCGGCCTGGTCGAAGTAGTAGGCCTTCATCGTGATCAGGTCGATCACGCCTTCGAACGTGTCCGCCTTGCCGATGGGGTACTGGACCATGACGGCCGGGGCGGCGAGTCGCTCACCCATCGTGCTAAAGGCGTAGTCGAAGTCGGCCCCCATCTTGTCCATCTTATTGATGAAGCAGATGCGTGGAACCTTGTAGCGTTGGGCCTGTCGCCAAACGGTTTCGGATTGGGCTTCGACGCCTTCTTTGCCGTCGAAGACGACGACCGCGCCGTCGAGGACACGCATGGAGCGTTCGACTTCCATGGTGAAGTCGACGTGGCCGGGGGTGTCGATGAGGTTACAGGTGTACTCGACGCCGTCGCGGGTCCACGGGCAGGTGGTGGCGGCGGAGGTGATGGTGATGCCACGCTCCTGCTCGTCCTGCATGTGGTCCATGGTGGCGGTGCCTTCGTGGACTTCGCCGACCTTGTAGGACTTGCCGGTATAGAAGAGGACGCGTTCGGTCGTGGTGGTCTTGCCCGCATCGATGTGGGCGCAGATACCGAAGTTACGGGTCTTCTCGAGTCGGCTGAGCTTGGTGGGGGTCGCGGTGGACATCGTTACTTCCCTGGGTAGTAGGGGGTGCTAGTGGGGCGGTGCAGTCCGTTTGCACCGTCTATCGGCCCGCATCGGCGGGGGGAGCAGCCGAGGGTCATCGGCCTTCAATACTTGGCTCGGGCCCCTCGGTCGGGTTCGTGCAGGCCTGAGCGGATCGCGCAGGCCTCCGGGCCTTGGGGAATCGAATATGTTAGCAATATGCACGCCCCGGTCAAGGGTGAGCGTTGTGTGAGGCGCCCCCCAGAGGCAGGGATTCAGCCCCGCCGCCGCCGAATCAGCGCCAGCCCACCCAGGCCTAGGAGGGCCAGGCTTGAGGGCTCGGGGACCACCGCGTTATATGCGGCGTCGACCGCGGTCTGGTCGAAGGCGTGGTCGCCGTAGAGCCGCAGGAACGCGAGGTCGCCATCGAAGTTGGAAAACCCACCTTCTGCACCGCCTGCGGTGGAGTCGGCGTCGACCCCGAGGTTACCGCCGTCTCCACCGGCCCAGTCTTCAAGGGTGAGTACGCTACCGACGCTGCCGATCGCGGTGCCGTTGACATAGAGACCCGACAGGTCGTTGGGGCTGTCCATGTCCATGACGCCGACAATGTGGTAGAAGTCCGACGCCAGTCCACTATCGATGGAAGCCAGGTCGACGCTGTAAGTCAGCGCATTGTTGTTCGGCGGCGAGCTATTAAGGCTCTGGAAGACGAAGGTCAGTGTGCTGCCGTCGATCTTGAGCAGCACGCCGTCACCGTTGCCGCCGACTTCGTAGAGCACGTGCTTGCCGGTGAAATTGCCCGGGCGGAAGGCGAGTTCGATGGTCGTGTCCTGCTGAGAGAAGGAGCCACCCAATTCGTCATCGAACGAGTCGTCGCCAGCGGCGTGCCCGGCCGCGATCCCCTGATTGAAGTTGGGGCTGGACAGCCAGCTGTTGACGTTGGCGAAGTTGGTGTCCCCAGTGTTCAGGGAGCCCGATCCGTGGAAGACGATCGTGTCCGCGCCAGCGACGTTGGAGTCGAAGGAGCTGACCTCCCAGGTGCCGTTGCCGTCGTAGTCGGCCGCCTCCCAAGCCATGGTCGGGTTCGTCAGATTGCCGGTGGTGGCGATAAACAGGTCCCGGGCCTCGGTCGCGCTGAGCAGGGTCCCGTTGTAGTGCCGCATCACCGCGACGTCGCCGCCGAGGTTGGTGTAGGACAGGCTGCCAGCACTAGAGCCCCCGCCGATCTTGCCCAGGCCAGTGCCGTCGCCGCCGACCCAGTCGGTCACGTCCGAGCCCGGGCTCAGTGACGCAGCGCCTACGCTGACGCCGTTGACGTACATCCCCGAGCCCGCATTGCCTGCGCCGACATCGATCGCGCCCGAGACGTGGAAGAAATCGGTCGCCGCGCCAACCGTGCTCAGGTCGATGCTGAACTCCTGGCCGTTGGTGTTGGAGTTCTGGAATCGGAGGTTGAGGGTGTTGTCGAACAGGCGGAGGATCGTGCCGTTGGCGCTGCCACCGGTCTCGAAGACGACGTGGTCACCGGTGAAGTCACCGGGGCGGAAGACAACTTCCCAGGACGCGTTGGCCTGCGATGCGGCGGCGCCCAGCAGCTCTTCGTAAGACGAGCTCGCATCGCCGGGCCGGGACATCTCAAAGAGCGGGTTGCTGACGTAGGCGTTGATGTTGGCGAAGTTGGTTGCGTTGTTGACCAGCGAGCCCGTGCCGTTCCAGAACGCGTTGGGTGAGTTCGCGAAGTTCGCGGCGTCGGATTCGGAGACTTCCCACGTGCCGTCGTTGTCGTAGTCACCGGCCAGCCAGCCGGTGGTGACATCGGCCGCCAAGGCGCTCTGTGACATCGGCAGGCCAACACCGACCGCGCTGAGTAAACATAGGGTCGAACACTTCACGATTGACATCGATAGTCCTCCAAGCAGGCCCAGAGAAAGGGAGGGGCCGCGGTTCACGCACTGAATTGACATCTAAAAGGTACCGCCTCGTCAGAACCTGACAAGACCACTTTTTGGTGATGTTTTCAAAATGGCGCGATGTAGTTATGCGACTATCGCCGCGAAAGGGGCCTAGCTCCGCCCAAATTGACGTTCGAGGTCCTTGAGCGTCAGCCGCAGGGC
>Ga0213866_10000423_pt1 | contig 34229 bp, 46 predicted proteins | sample PICome_11_FD_160079 | JGI IMG/M metagenome (GOLD analysis project Ga0213866, IMG submission 160079) | Coastal seawater microbial communities near Pivers Island, North Carolina, United States - PICO284 | ecosystem: Environmental > Aquatic > Marine > Coastal | place: USA: North Carolina... | reverse complement strand
TGTAAGCACGCCCACAGCTTTCGCACTTATGCACGTTGCCTGAGCTTTTTGTCGAACCACCACATGGACACTGCATTAACTACCTCCCTAAACTCACAAAGTCCTCGATCGACAGACCGAATCGCTCGCTCATTTGAACCACGCGACTCAGCCGCCAATCACTTTGGGTGCGCCACCTGCTGATCTCTTGGCGTGGTACGCCCAAGTCTCTAGCCAGTTGCACATTACTAATGCCGTACTCAAACTGCGCCCTGCGTAGCGCCTCGCCACAGTTAGAAAGGGATGTCTTCATTATCAAAACCCCCATTGTTTTGTTGCGGCTGTGCCTGCGGCTTTGACTCTTTGCTGTCTAGCATTTGCATCTGAGCGCCGACGATCTCTGTGGTGTAGCGATCCTGACCCGACTGGTCTTTCCACTTGCGCGTCTGTATCTTGCCTTCGACGTACACCTTTGAACCCTTCGACAAATATTCGCCAGCAACCTCTGCCAAGCGGTTGAACATGACAACCTTGTGCCACTCTGTCCGCTCTCTCATCTCGCCTGTCTGCTTGTCCTTCCATGACTCGCTGGTTGCGACACTAAAGTTTGCGACTGCACCGCCCTGCGGCAGTACGCTCGTTTTAGGGTCATCGCCTACGTTGCCGACGATAATTGCCTTGTTTACTCCTCCAGCCATTACAATGCTCCTTTGGGGTTTTGCTTCATGCACTTAACTTCGTGCGTGGTGAATATGCCGCCCTTGCTGTAGGCGCGACTAAACTTCTGTTTAACCTCGTTGGGTGTCTCCTCAATGATGCACCGCAACGTGTCCCACTCCTCATTGACTACCGCCGACTTGATACTGGCGACGAAATCAAAATGCTCGTCAATAGCATGGATGTAAGCGACCAACTGCGACTCCAGTGACTCGGTAAACTCGTCCGACTCGTCTTCTGAGTACACATCACCAGCAACGCCAATCAGCTTCAAAATGACGCGATCTTTGGCACGTTTCTCTGCCATCGCAAACGGGTAATCATTGCGGCAATTCTTGGCAGACACCTCGCCAATCGACCACTCCTGACGATCACCTAGCCTACCCGTCACCTGTATGACGACCTCTTTGTTGGCGGGGTTGGTCAGTAGGTGAACGGGCGCGTCAAACTCGATGCCCTTTTTTGCGGCAATCTTTTCCAGCGCCTTGTGCTTTACGACAGGTGTGCCGTGACAATCCCATGTTGCAGAGCCTACAGTCTCGTCAACTTCTTTAAGCGCCTTCTGCAGGTCGTCAGGTATCTTCTTAGACATTAGTCACCCCTGCCATTTTCGTACTCGTAGCAGTCAGCATAACCAGAGTTGTACGCGTCCGACTGCCCCTCCTTGTGCTGGATGCCCTCTTCCCAGTCAGTCCAGCCACGGATAAAGTCCTGCTCGGCAAGCTCTAAGAAGTCGGCTAACCGATTCTCCATGTGTACCTGCTGTGCTGATTTAGGTGTGCGAACGCTCAACGCTCGCAGTGCATCTAAGCTACCAGCAATAGCATCCATGTCTTCTTGCGAAATGAGCTTTGGCTCTACAAATTCCTTGTTCATCATCGCCCTCCTCAAAATACTTCGCGTTCAAGATTAAGAACGTCGCCAATCATGGCGTCGTAAATCTGTCTTAGCTGAATGACCGACTGGCCTTGGATGTCAGTAAGACCGTAGTGAAGATCGGCTTTTTTAAGCTCTCCAAGCGCCTCTTCAATATGATCAAGGATCTCGCTGTATTGCGTGATCGCGTCCTCTGAATACATAACCCCTCCGTTTGTTGTGTTCCACATGGAACATTTATCAGTATACGCATATTTTGTTTGTGTGCAACTTTTTATTTCTTATCACAAAAAAGGTTGACGTGATCTCGCAGAAATGCAAAGATGTTTTTGTCAACTGAGAGGAGAGATGACAATGTACATAGATAGCTGGTTTATCACTGAGGTTTGGTACTGCGATCAAGAAGGTTGGAACACTTGGATGGTCACAACCAAAAACGAGGAAGGCGACTGCCTTGGTGAGTCAGAGTATTTTCACCGCAAGGCTGACGCTGTAGATTTAGCCAAGGCTTATTTAGATTCAGGTCGATGCCGCTTTATGGCGGTTGAGAAAAAGAACGGCGTACACCAGTACGTCAAGATGGCCGCGTAAGCGGCCCTAGCCGTAGGTCCACATCACTGGCGTGGTCGTTCGCATATCGACATGGACGAAGGTGCGAGCCACGCCAATCCCACCAAAGCCCATGTCTAGGGCTTCTCGCACGATCTTCATTCTCTGCTCGCCGTTAGCCACAGCAATGTCAGCCGCGATGCCCTGCGTGTGTGTTCCGCCTTTGGTCTTGCTACGCTCTGCCGTATGCTCAACCGATCTAAAGCCGCTCGTCACCGTAAAGCTGAACCCGCATCGCTCACGTAGCTCGTCAAGCATAGTTATGAATTCTGGCTTCATTCGATTTTCGCCAGTCTCTCGACAGCGAAACTCTGACTCGTGAAAATACTTGTAGCTCATTTTTCTCTCGATACGCCTTTGGTCTTTTCGTAGCTTCGCATAGCGCCTAAGCCTAGCATACCCATAAGGACGGGCATCATTGTCTCTAAGTCGATCAGTGGGATGGTCACATCTATCGCCAGCAGTGCGAGTACAAAGTTAGTAAAGGGTATGACCATAAAGTTGCCAGTCATGCCCAATACACAGCACCAGCCTACAGCAGGACGCCAGCCCGATACGAATAGCGACTTGTGTGCCGCCTCTACCTTGTTGACCTCTAGCTGTGCTTTGGCAAGCTCCTGCGCGTGCTTTTCAGCCATCGTGCTGATCTCGTGCGCGAGCTTTGCTTTCTGGTCTTTATCCTCAACAAACTTGTCCAGCAGTCCAGCAACTGGCCCAACTAGCGATTGCCACATGGTTTAGTCCTTGATTAGTACGATGTCAAAGTTTGCAGTAACTCGTGCGTCGTTGCCGCTGACCTCGTTGACGCGAATGTCGATGTCGGTTTTCTCAGGCACTGTTAGGGGTGCGATAAAGTCGTAGCGGTAGTGACCATCTGACTCTGCGATATGGGCAATTCTAAACGGCTTGCCTGCCAGTCGGTGGTACATGAGCATCTGGCAAGTCTTCGTCCCGTCGATAGTTGCATCAAGCGACACTAGATAGCCTGTAAAGCCTCTAGGGATCGTGTAGACCGCCATGAGTGTCTGTGCATACCCTGCCGCTATCTGCGCCACAATCGTCCCTGACGCGCTCGTAACGCGTGCCTCGATGTCACCCACGTTTGTTGCGTCGTAGGTCATGCGGAAAACGCGCAGGAATTGGTTAGTCGTGGTGACTGCGGTTAAGCCTGTCAACGTGACTGTCTCAGTGATCTCGTCGTAGTTAGCGTCAAGACCCTCAAGCGTTAGCGTCGTGGTGTCGCTCGCGCTAGTCGATACGCAATAAATGGTTTGGGCGCTAGAAAGTGACGCCCAAGGATACAGACCGCCGCCAGTCCATACGCTTTCAGGGTCATCGGCTTGGTCAATGTCGAAGTTAGCGCCAAACTTGTGGATCAGCTTGGAGTTGGAAATAGCGCCACGCGCAATATCAAGGTAGACATAAGGAGTCGGATGGTCAGTGTGAAATTGATACATTAGCGCAGGTACTCCACAAATCCGATGACTACAGGAACCATAGACACCATGATGATGAGGTGACGATTTAGTGCGGCGTCTAGCTTGTCAAATCGCTTGTTGTGTTCGTCTAGTTGCCGCTGGATGCTTTCGTACCGCAACAGGCACTCGCGCTCATGCGCTTCAAGTTTCAAGAGTGCCTCGTTGATTTCCATGTCATCGTCCTAATGGGTTTGCAAGTTCGTCCATAGCCAACCACAAATCGTCAATTTCTCTCGACGTGCGATTCATCCTGTCGGCCACGTTACTTAATGACTCTATTTTACCATTGACTACTAGCACCGTCTCGCTATTAGATTTTTCGACTGCGGCTACCCTGTCACGTAGCGGCAACAGGTCGCGCTGTAGCTCCATAATTTGAGACAGGTTCGTTGATAGCTCTGCCAGCTTGCCCTGCAAGTCTGCAATGTTGTTGTCGTCTAACTGCTGTTGCATATTAGATATGCTGACTTGATAGCCCTGTAGCGTCTCTGATTGCGCTGTACGCAAGTCCTCGAATCTACCCTCTATGACTGCCGTGCCAGATGTAGCGTCGCTTACAGCGGATTCTAGCGCCTCCAAGCGACTGAAAAATTCTGACGCTGTCCAAATACCGCCGCCGATAGTTGACGCAAACGACAGTAAGATAGCAATCCACACGCCCTTGATCTGCGTGCCGCCGACGTTTAGCTCTAAATCTTCAATCGCCATTGTTGTAGCACGCCTCTGGATCTTGTTCGAACCAGCAACCGCCTTCGGGGGAGCTAGTGAAAAACGGCTGTTGTTCGCCCTCGATCAAAACATCCTCAACCGACACGTAGTAATTGCCGAGGTTTAAGCCCTGTATTGTTTCGCCACCGTCAAACGAAATCCACACTGATTGTGTGGCCGCATCAAAAAACACACTGGCCGCTTCTTGATACGTCACTCGCAAATCGTATGCCATGCCGTCTGCCACTTCTTGCAACGACTCGTCATTAGCTACAGCCATGTACGCGGCGGCTACTTGCGTCGCCTCATGTACGGCTACCAGCGCATCGTTGTATTGATCGACCTCTTGATCTTCTAGCGTGACATCGTTAGCGGCCATGTAGTCTTGTAGCGCCATCGCCTGTCGATCGTCTTGAGCATTTGCCGCGTCTTGCGCCATCTCGTTGACGGTCGCCACCTCTATCAAAACTTGCGCGGCTTCAACATATGCATCAATAGTTTCGCTCACAACGTCCATTGCGCTCGATGCTTGATCCTCAAAGTATTGCTGACTGTTTGGGTCGTAGGTGTAGGTTTGATTTTTAACTGCAAGAACAGCGGCGTTGTAGGCATCTTGCTTTGCTTTATCAAGTAGCCCTTGGTCAATAGATCCGTCAGGTGACAACAAACCTTGCCACGCGTAGCTTTCACTTCCTGCTATAACTTGAATGCCATGCTTGAAGGTGTCGCGTATATCCTGCGAGGCGTTGACTAGGTTGTCAATTTCATTCGCGTGTGCTGGACCGATAGCGATCAGACAGATTGCCAACAGGTGTTTCTGCCTCATCTGTTTCTACCCCCATGCCTAGAATGGCGTCGTAAAATTCCCTGTCATCACTGTAATCTGGTATCAGTAGCTTTGGCCGCTTCTTAATCTCAAGCATGGCCCGCTTTCCGACAAGTATCTTTCCGTATTTTACCACTGGACACGGTGTCGCCGCCATGAGCATTGCTCGCCAAACGTCTTTGTTCTGGCAGAGCAAGCTAACGGCTGGAACCTTCAAACCGAGATCCGCCATGACGCGAGCAAAGGCGCGTCTGTTGCACTCTATGTCCTGCACGTATTTACCCGACGACACACCAAAGCCAACTAATTGCACGCCACCTGACATTGACTGCAAGCACGACTCGCTACCGCCAGACATAAGCGATGGACTGACAGCAGTATTTGCAGGCATACGCGAGCCAGCATTCGGTCCTGAATTATTGACCGTGCTGTTGCCGTTGTTTGAGTTGATGTTGTTAGTGTTTAAGTCGCCTTCGTTTCTTATGCCGTCTTCCATTTCTGGTCCGTCTTCAGTAGGTAATGACGGCGGTGGGTCAATCTCAGGCGCAGGTTCTATATCCTGCCCGAAGGCAGGAACAGAGACACTAATTAACAGTGTCAGGCACAACGTCCTCATAGTCGTCATCGGAGACTTCCTCTGCTTGAGGTTGTTCGGACTGCTGTGCTTTGGCTTGTGTCAGCGCGATCTGTGCCTCTAAATCAGCAATGCGCAAAGCCTGTTGTGCGTTTTGTCGAGCAAGTGATTCCATGCGTTGCGCTAGAACAAACTGCTCCTCAGTTACTTGATTTTGATTTTCCATGTTTCCCCTCTTAGGCAGAAATTGTATGGCGTTGTGCCGTGTGTAGTTTACACCGTAGTTGGATCTATCGGCACCCTTCCGATAACTGATCCGTCAGCGATGTCCTCGTCAATGCGATCCTCCATCAAATGCACGAGAGCGATGGTGGCCTCCATGTCATTGACGCCATTTGTCTTAATCATCGGCACGCGGAATGGTACAGGAGCCTCCTGCGTTATAGCTTCAGACTCCACGAATCCCTCTAGGTGCGTGGCATCATCCGCTGGCGTATCGTATATCAGCGTCCTCATGCGTTCACCGTGATCGTGACGTTACCTGACCCATCAAACTCAGCCGCTATATTGGCAAGCTCTGTGGTGTCCAGACCGTTGGCAAAGCTCCACGTCCAGCGCCGACCGAATCCGCCCTGCGTTGTCGTAGTGGATGACTCTGCCGATGTCAGCGTGGTCAGCGTACCGTTGGCCGTAAACTGAATGCTGGTGAAGTCATTCGCTGGCACTGCCGATGAATAACTAAGCTCAAACTGAAAGAACAGACCAGACGATGCCTGTACCCTCGCGATCTCTTTAATCGTGCGAACCTCACCGCTGGCATTCATCCAGTTACTCGGAGACACTGACCCGACGCTATTCGCATCATTAAAGCCATAGATCGTCGAGAATTGCTGTTGCAGTGTCCCCTGCGTTACGACAGGCGAGTTTGTAGCGCCGTAATAGTCTGACAAGCTGATAGTCGTGCCACTGCCTGACGTTCTAAGTCCCGCATACTCAGTGAGCGTAATAGGGTGCGAGCCGATATTGAACTCGTCCTGCAAGTCTTGCAGTGATATCGCACCCGATGTCTGTAACGGCATTAGTCAGTCCAGACAGCCGCGCAGATATCCTGTACCAGTTGCGCCTCGCCAGTCACGTCTGTTGCTGTCGATGTCTCGTTGCCATCGTCGTCAGTCGTTACGACGTAGCGCTGTAGATGCTTCACCACTGTGCTAGTCACAGGCAGAGCGTCATCTGTTGAGTCGTCAAACGTATGCTCGTATACCACCATTAAAGTGGCATCGCTGTCTGCGTCAGCCGCAGGGTATGTCTCAATGCGCTGAACTGCGCGTGTATTAGTTATCGCCATTTTCAAGCTCCTCTATTCGCTTGGTTAGTGATTCGATTGTATCTTGCTGTTCTTTCATTGCCTCAACTAGCAGGCCGACTACGTTGCCGTATCGTACCGCATAATGTTCTTCGCCTGTCGCCAAATCTTCAGTCTCATAGACGACCTCTGGCAGAACCTCTAATAACTGCTGTGCAATTAAGCCAGTAGACCGCCCCCCGTCTTTCTTGTAGTTAAACGTGACGCCATCCAACTTCTTAACTTTCGCAATGGGGTCAGCAATACGCTCGACGTTTTCTTTTAGTCTTATGTCAGACGGTGAGCCATACGCTGTGACATTTCCCTCAAAGGTAGCGTTGCCGCTCGTGTCTACATATCCATGCGCGTCAGACAACGAACCGAAATATGTCGCTGAACGCAGTTCGGCTCGACTACCCCAAATTTCAATTGGTGCAGATTGGTTTCGTTGCAGAAGAAGATAGCTACCCGTCGATTCTATGCTGTTGTCATATGTAGATGTTGTACCTAGAGAGCTATATCCTACGCGCAAGTTACCTATATTCGCGTTTTCCACATTGCGAATTTCTCTGGCTGAGGTAATTACACTCGTTAGGCTGTTGCCAAACTTAAGATCGCCAGTAAGGATCGTGACGTTACCGCCTGCGCCAATAAGCATTCGAGCAGTAGGTGCGGCACCTTGATTTCTTCGTCCCGTAGGATTAGCTGTACCGCCGCCTGACGTAGAAAATACAAGGCCGCCTTGGAAAGTACTGCCGTTCTCTGGGTCAACCGTGCCAATGATTTGAGCAACAGACCACTGATAGCTGGCGTTGTGTGCGCGAAAATCCATCATAGGCCCAGCGTAGCCGAGCACCCCGTCTTTTGTTGAGCCATGCCGCGCATCCACAACAATAGAAGCCCGATCAGAGCCGTAACTCAGCGCTTTAGAGCTAAAGTTGGTTTGGGCTGTTGTTGACGCAATATCTAGCTGTGCGTTTGTGTCGGGGAAGGTTCCTGACAAAGGAGAGCCGATTGTGGCCTTTGTGATATTCCTTAATTCCAAAGCGCTCGTTATTAAATCTGTTGAGCCTCTTTTCAGACCGCCCTGACCAATAACGATATCGCCATACGAATAGATGCTTCCTGATGACTGAGCGATCGAACCGCCGACGTATAACTTATATGACGCATTGGGAGTTACACCGATTCCAATGTTGCCTGTCTGACCCGCGATAGTCATTCGCGTGTTGTTTTGACTGGTGGTGAACACCATGTCACCGCCATAAGCATTACCAGATCGTAAAAACGAAATACCACTTCGCTTATTTGATCCGTAGTAGAGGCCAAGCCAAGCCTGCTCAGAATTGCTAGTGCTACCGCTACCATTTGCTATAGCAAGCTGGAAGTTTGAATCGCTGGCCCCGTAGGTAAATGTTGCTCGCTTTTGATTAACAGTCGTCGTATTTGCGACGCCAAAGTGATTAATGTTCTCTACGTTTCTGGCAGACGAAATGATGGTGGTATCACCCGTTCCCATCACTAGGTTGCCGTTGTAAATGCTGACGTTAGTTGTCGCGCCATCTCTGCCAAAATAAACAGCCGAGGTTGCGGCGGGGAAGATATTTAATCCGCCACTCCAAGAATAAAAACGCCAGTCCTGATCGACAAGATCAGTACGGCGCAAGCGCAATTGATACCCAGCTTTAAAGGCTTGGAGAGCGCCTGCCTTAATATCGACGTTCCCACTACCATCAAACACAACCTTTGGCGCAGTCGTGTGGATGTTGGTCGCGCCATTGCCGTATATAAAGTTAAGGGCATTGCCTTTTGCAGGGCCATCGGGACTGATAGACCACACGTTATAGCTTGAGGTGCTTGGCCCGTGGATGAATACAAAACCGTAGTCAGGGAAGTTTGCATCGTTATACGTACTTGCGTAGACATAGCTCGTAAGCGAGCCGTTTACCATAGCGCCTATACGACTGCTCGCAAAAACGCCGTTAGCGCCCGTAAAGGTGTTGTTGCCTATTTGTAAGCCAGCGCCAATACTTAACTGATCGGAACTTGTTTGTAGGCGCATTCTGCCAGCGGCGTCTATAGTAGCAACTCCACCATCGGCGTTATTGCGGTAAATGAAAGCGTTACCTGTTCGATAGTACGTATGGCTATTGAGCGCAAAATAAAAGCGATTTCTACCGTCAGTAGATTGGTGCCAATCACTGTGTTTAAATCTTGCGCCTGCGGCTCCAGCCTCTAGCGTCACATTCTCCAAGAAACGACCACTGGTGATTACCGACGTGTTAGCGATCTTTAAAGCACCGCTGTTAATTTTTAAGTCAGAGCCATCAACTGTCAGCCTTGCCTGACTACCTGTACGTATTACAGGAACGCCGCCTTGTATTCCAATTTCAATGCTTGTTGAGGTGTTGTCACGATAGCGAATTAGTGACCCGCCTGCGTTCGTTATAAACTCACCAGCCTCAAAGTTATCGGTGTGGTAAACCTTGATGGCAGGAGTGCTTGGCGCGATTCCGATACCTATGTTTTCGAATTGCCCTGTGCTGTTACTTGAGAGCGAGCCTATAGTGAGGTTGAATCTGCCATTAGAGCGAGCCGCAAAAGTATTCCAGCCGTTGTCAGTAGCATTTAGAACATTTATGGTATTGCGTAAATACAGGATTCCGCTGAAGTCGGCGTAATCGCTGTAAAACAGCCTCCTCGCGTAAACATCTCTATTGCTAGTGATAACGCTGTCGCCACCGATCTTAAAATCGCCGCCAGTAGTTTTTATGTGCCCACTGCTAGTGATAGCGCCCGAGGAGATGGTGCCTATGTTCTTAAGGTTCCTAGTGGAACCCTCAAACACTTGAGTCGATCCCGCGTATATACCCAGTGCGCTCGACGACGTAGCAGTAACGAATGAGCCACCTGCGGTGATGTTGTTATAGGCGTTCATGTTGCCGCTAGCATCAACACCCCAACGCTCGGAGCCGCCAAACAAAAACTGTAATTTTTGGGCGGGTGTTTGACGATAATACAGGCCAGTAGTTGACGCGCTCGACCAACGCACCCAATACTTGTCGCCACCATTATTCATGATGACGCCAGTGGATGTCGTCAATGCCCCACTGCTAGTAATAGCGCCCGAGGAGATGGTGCCGTTGCGGTTTAGCTGAATAGTTGCCGTGGTATTGTTGTAGATCGACAGGCTTGCGGTTGCGGTGCCTCCTGTAGTCCCATAGTTAATGCCAAAGCCGCCGTTATTGTCTGAGCTAAAACGGCTAGTGGTGCCTAGGTATATAGAGTACCCGCCCGTCATCAAGAAGTTGGCGCTAGTGGTAATAGCGCCCGAGGAAATGGTGCCTACCGTTATGTTGTCATTCGTTTGTAGGTAGCCAGCGGTACTATGGTCACCCCAGCCGTAAGCGGTATTCCAGTTACCAGAGTTGCCGCCCGATGCGTTGATCTGACCCTGTACGATCAGAGCGGCAGAGCCTGATACGTTTTGCACGTAAGCCATAAGACTGCCGCCAGCAGTAAATCCAATCTGATTCGTGCCGTACTTGTACATACCAGTGCTGGATTCGCCATCGAACGAGAACGCGGCTTTTGCGACTGTACCGTTAGAAGCATAAAAACGGCGTGTCGTCGCTATTACCGTGTTGCCGCCAACTTCTAATGCGCCTCTAGCTAAATCAAAGTTTCCATCGTTATCAATAGTTGCGTTGGTAGTCCAAGCGGCATTTGTTACATCTGTTCCGCCGTCTGTCGTTACCGCGAAACGTATCTTCCTGCCAGCGCCGTTATACGACCACAAGTAAAGATCGTCGTTGTTTCCTGTTGTTGCCCAGCCTCCAGCGCCAATACCAAAGTTGTCATCGTTAAAGGTAATGCGTGGGTGTGACGCCGCACCTGTATTTGCAAATGTGCCCTCTACTCTAAGACGACCCGCGTTCGTAGTTGAAAGGTTGGTGCCTAAAGTAACTTGATTGACTAGCGCCATGTCACCGTTAAAGGTGTGATTGCCACTAGAATCAATATTCCATTTTAAACCTGCCCCAGTGCCACTGTTTTTGTACACGTAAAACTGACTTGAGCGTCCGACAACCTCCCAGATACCTGATCCATTGTTTTGCTCAAACTGAATTATGTTACCGCCGTTATCCGTGCGATCTCTCAGTCGAAGCACTCGACCATCACTTGTGTTCGCGCGGAAAAGATTGGCACCCGCACCGCCTGTGTTTGAATCTATGCCATTAACAATAGACAGCGCGTTGCTTATGCTGACGTTCCCAGCACTGCCGATGCTTATACGGTTTGTGTTGTTTGTTCTTAAATGGAAGTCGTGTGCGGTGAAATTGCCGATACTTGAATAATTGCCATCGTTTCCGACACGCTGTTGTAATTCAACCGTAGTTCCATCGTTATTGTAATCAGCGTATGTTCGGTGAAGAAAATAGCCTGCGTTGTTGCGGTATGTTGCTATCTGACCATTTGAGCTATCTGTATGGATATTAATCAGGTCACTAGTAACGGTTCCGATGAAAAAGTTTGTGGCCTTTACATGACCCGAGCTAGTAACACTGCCCGAATTGATTGTGCCGATATTTTTTAGGTTCCTAGTAGATCCTTCTAGGATCTGTGTTGACCCTGCATAAATACCTACTGCCGTAGATGCTGTAGACGTAACAAAAGAGCCATTGGCGGTGACGTTATTTGCAAACAATGTGTCCGTATTCGTCATCGTGATGACGTTTGTCGTAGACGCTTCGTTGCGGATTGCAAGCGTGTTATCAGCGCCTGATTGCCATATACGCCACGACAAACTTCCGTTGGTGTAATACAGTAAATTGTTATGGTGAGACGTGCTTGCTCTATCTATCCTGACGCTTGCGTTTGTAGTGCCGTCTACCGTTAAATCTGTGACAGTAATACTGCCCAAGTCTCCAACCGTAGTCGCTAGTGAGGCGTTGGCAGATCCGTCCCAGCTTACCGATCCTGTGATCGCTCCTGTTAGTGATAGAGTGCGAGCCGTTGTCCACTTGTCAGCGTTCGGGTGATAGCCGTCATTAAACACCTTTACCCAATCTGACCATGTGACTCCCGACGATCTAAACTTAAATTCAGGTGTTCCTGATGAAACTGTCGTAAAGGCTAATTGAACTTCATACGGCCCAGAGCTAGACGTATTAGGTATTTGTATTAGATTGTGATGTCCTGTGAACGCCCGATGATCGGTGCCTGTAAAGCCTGTTACGCGATGAATGCGGAAGCCCGTTATCGTGTCAAGATCAGCGGCAAAACCTGTCGAGTATGTCCCGCCATCCGTAATTAACACATCAGAGCTGAGTCGATTGTTGTTGATTGTGCCTGTAAGTTGTGTCGCCGCTATAGATGACGACGAAGTAAGGTATCCTTGAGTTGAGTGATCGCCCCAACCGTAGGCTGTATTCGCATTGGTAGAGCTACCGCCTGTCCATGTAACGACGCCGTTGATTTCTGTGCGACCATCGACATACATTGTCGGCGATATTGGATTGCTAGTGCCTGTCTTTATATATGCCTTAATAGCGCCACTTGATAGGAAGTCAATACGACCTGCCGCAGTGCGGCTAATACCTGTTCCTGAATCCCCATCAAACGAGTATGCGGCTTTGACAGACGTACCATTAGAAGCATAGAAACGACGTGTTGAGGATAGAATTGTAGTGCCGCCTGATTCTAAAGCGCCACTTATATTTACCGTGCCGTCGTCGTAAATCTCAAACGCATTAGTGGTATCTTCCGTGTCAATGGCGAACGTCCACTGATTAGAACCAAAATACGATTTAAGTTTGGCTTTCGTGCCGCCTAGTTGTTTAAAGGCAATGGCACCACCAGCGCCCCCAGCATTGTCATTTTCTAATACGAGATGATCAATGAGAGATGAGCTAGTCTGATCTATCTTTACTGACCCATAAAACTCACTGTTGAGATCACCCGACGCCCCGCCAGTGCCAAGTCTCGCTATTAAACTGGTAGGCGTACCGTAAAATCTATGGCCTATCGTGCCACCTGTCCAAGAGTTTGGGCCGTAGGTGTTGTTATAGGATTCTGTGCCAATGTTATGTGCGCCGTCAGTAGAGCCAAGCAAACGAATCTTAGTTTTAGAATGGCTATTGTTAAAGTACAAAGACGTACCGCTCAGCGTGCCACTGCTTATAACTTGAGCAAAGGTAGCGACTCTTGATCCGTTGATGACTTGATTAGCACCAACGTAATATCCAAGCGACGTTGAGCCATCACCTGCGGTTATTGCGCCCTCAGACGTAATAGCTCCAGCGTTACTAATCGCTCCATCGTTGAAGTCGAAGTTGCCGCTCGAATCTATAAAAAGCCGCTCGTTGTAGCTATTCGAGCCTGTACTAAACGCAATACCTTCATAGCCGTTTATGCTCAACCCGTCTGTAGAGCCGTCATCTGCACGAGATCGTGCCATGATTGACAGGTTGTACTTGGCTGAACTGTCGAACCCATCACGGAAGAAGATGCCGCCGCCTTCTTGCGATGTGGTCGAATAGGCGTTGACCATAATTTGCGAACCGCTAGTCGGCATATCTATTGACGCTATGTTGGTCAGCGCTTTGTTGCTAGTTAAAACCGTGTCGTTCCCGACCTTCATGTTTCCCGTGTTGGTAAACGTGAATAGATTAGTTCCATTGCCGTTACCGAGATGCAAACTGCCAAACGTTTTTATTGCAAAATCGTTGGCGGCTGTATTTGGCAGTAAGCGTCCCGCATCAACAGCTAGACCGATGTGTGCTGAAAGTCCCCCATCGTTAAAGAATCGGATAGCAGACTGATCACTGGTTCCTGAAGTTGAAGTTGCGTATATGGCAATAGCGTCTTGATTGCCTGTGGTGTGTATATTGAGTTTGTATGCACCCGACCCACTGTTGCCAAAATTCGCTGTCCCTACACTGTCAATATCAGCAGTTGTGACATCACCTAATACAGCGGCACCTGCCGTATTTATGTATTTACCACCAGCCTGCGAACCAAAATAATGCGTTGAGCGCGATTCGACCTTGCTACCCCAAAGTTCGATAGGAATGTCAGCGTCTCTTTGCAGTAGCAGATAGCTGCTAGACGCGCCTATGTTTCTAGCGTTTTGATCGGCGTTTTGATTGCCTTTGCCTATGTAAATTTCATTTATATCGGCTGAGTCTGCGGTCACGTTATCCTGTACTGTGACTGCGCCTGTAACAGTGCCGCCAGCTAAAGGTAAGTGCCCGACTTGGCTGTAGGTGTAAGCAGTGTTCCAGTTGCTAATGCTGAGGTTCGGTGCGGTCACGTCATGGCTAAAATCAAACTCGTCGTTTGTCTCATCCCACGTAATAGACGCATCTGCCGCAGTGCCGCGATCAACGATAAGGCCAGCGCCGTCGCTTAATGCTTGAGTGCTACCAGCATTAACTGTGATGGTCTTGTCATCGACTGTGAGGTTAGTGACGTTGTACTGGTCAATACCGCCTTGCAGTATCAGGTCGCCCGTGATGGTCAGATTGCCGTCGAATGTGTCGTTAGTGTCAGAGCGTAGGAACTGTGTGCTGTCTAAGCCATCAAGCGTGTCAGCGTTACCGCCTGCCGCAGAAAGCCCCGATGACTCCTGTACCTCAAACGCAATCGGGACACCACTACCACTACCAAACGCGGCCAACTGAAAAGCGTTAGTGCTGTTCTGTGCGACGATCTTGACGCGGAAATAGTAGTTACCAGCGGTAAGCGCACTGCCTGTCATCGTGTAGGTAATGTCTTCTGCAATGCTGTACAGCGTTGCGTACTGAGCAACCACACCTGTGGCTGTAGCTACTTGAGTCGTACTGCTAGGTACAGTCGTCCAAGTGCTGTTGTCTGTGCTGTACTCAAAGCTGACGTTAGCGTTTAGCTTGTCGCCTGTGTCATTACGCGGCCAACTCCACGAGTGATTTAGTCGGCACTCGAAATAGATGTCGTCTGTGCTGTGCGCTACCGTTCCGACCGTAACGTACTTTGTGCTGTTGCCATCGAAAAACTCGTCAGTATCTGTGACGTAAAAGCCACCGCTTGTGCCGTAGCGGTCGTCGAACTCAGCAAACACACCAGCAGACAATGACTCGACTGTAACCGCACCCGCAGAAATCGCATTAGCTGTAAGCTGTCCTGTAATAGTCGCGTCAATAACGTCGAGAATATCGGCCTCTAATTCCCCTTTGACTACGAGCGTTGAGCCGTCATACAGCAGGTGCTTGTTAGCGTCACCAAATACAAACTTTCCATTGTCTAGGTCGATGAACGCGCCTGTCTCGCTACCAGAGGGAGAGTCGTTTGCGTCGGGTATCGGTGTTGACGTGTTGGCTTGTAGCGTTCCCGCAGTGATGTCACCAATGTCAGCCGTGATAGCAGACAATTCGCCAACAGTTATTTTGCCAGCAGTGACTGCGCCGTCTTCGATTTTGACCTCTGTGACAGCGCCGTTTTCTATCTTGCCTGTAGTGACTTCGCCATCGGCAATGTCGTTCTCTTTTGTCCTAACCGATGTGCCCGTAAAACTGCTCGTCTTAGCTGATTCGTTGCCCGAATAGTCGATTGAACTCAACCAGAAGTATTTGGTCTTTGGGCTAGTCTCGCCGTCAGCCAGCGTATAGACAAACTCCTCGCCTCGCGTTTTGCTTCTAGTCGCCGTGCTTAGGTTGTCGGTATCGTTGTAATAGATAAGCGTGAGCGCCAAATCTTCGTCTGTTGCTTCAGTCCACTCAACCGTGATCTGACGAATGCCGCCTGTTGTACTCGGGCTAGTTGGAACTGCTGGCGCTGTGGTGTCACCTGCTAGGCTGGCGACGTTAAGGGTCGTCCCGCTACTTCTAACACCGATTAGGTTCTGCGCTTTAACAGTAAAGGTATAAGCCGAGCCAATTGTAAGCTCTGAAAGCCGAACGCGAGGGTTGCGTGTTTGCACTTCATACACATCGCCGTCGCTATCTTTTTCATAGGTGACGACGTAAAACTCAACGAATGCGTCATTTGGCGCAGTCCACGTTAAATCGACGCTAGTAATTAGCTTGCCGTCTGGTCCTTTCAAGCCGACGACGCTGTGCTGTAACGACGTGACGTTATCAACGGTGCGGCCATCGTAAAGCGGAAGCGTTCCACCGCTTAAAAAGTCCTCTTGGTCGCTAGTCGTCCAGTCGTAAATTGCAGAAGCTGTCTCTATGCACGTCAGGCTAACAGCAAGAGTGCCGCCGTCAGCAATAGCCAGCGAGTAATCAATGACCTCAAACACCTTGTTGCTATAGCCGAGGTGCGTGTTAGAAACATTAATTGTGTCGCCTACTTTAACGCGCAACCCTTTAAGGTTCACCACCATCGAAATAACGGTTTGCTGGCGTGACTTAAGTAATGCAATTTTTGCAATGCGCTGTGCCTGCACGTTGTTAGTAACAAACGGCAAAGGCATATCAAGGTATATCGGATCGCCGTCCTCTGTGGCGTATGTCGAGCTTATCTGAGCAGGATAGTCGAGTACCTTGTAGTCTTTCTCCTCTGAAACAAAAATGCCCTTGACGCCGTTATACGCGCCCCTACGCGACTGCTTGGTTTGTAGCTGAATATCAGCAACGCAGTCAGCTTCGTCAAATGTAACTGTCGGCGTAATGTACTCAGCGCCACGCAGAAAATACTTACCGCCTGAGTAGCTCATCGTGCCGCCCATAGCGGACAGCATCTGCTCTATGTTGTCCTTGATTTGGTTTGCAGTATCTATTTGACCGTTGAGCCTGTAGCGATCTTGAGTGCCGCCGCCATCTAAGCTGATTGACTCCTCACACAGATTAGCCGCCGCAGTAAGCGCGGTGCTGTCGATTAGTGTGCGGTCTTCACCAAGGCCGTATTTGGTATCTACTAAATAGTCGCGGACACACAGCGCAGGGTTTTGGCTGTACGTCCACGTCGATGCGTCTGTCGCGCTTTGGTTGCTGTCTCGCGGATCGTAAACCTTCTTGCCTTTTATGACTGCGCTTATGTTTGGCACGCCTTGCGGGTATTGATCTGCATCCCACTTTAGTCTGACGTGCGCGTAAGCCATGCCATTTAAAATATGGTTGTTAGTCCACTGATTAGAAACGGACGTAAGTGTTGAGTCGGCGGTGGTTTGCGATCCGTCAAACTTGGCAATCGTCACATAGTCTGACCACGCAGAAACGACAGCATTGTTCTCGTACACCTTGTTGTCGTTAAACCAAAATTCTTCAAACGACTCTATTTCATGAGCGGCAAACACGATAACGAGGTGCAGGTATTCGTTATCTGTGCCTGAGTTGGCAATAAACACAACTTGACCACCAACTCGTAGCTGTCCGTAAACTAATTTGCGTGATCCTGCGGGTTCGCGAGTTGTTTGCGTAAGGCCGCGCATTTGCGACCCTAGTTTTGGGGTTGGTGCTAAAGCGCGAGATAGTGCAGATAGTCCAGCACCTAATGCGAAATAACCAAAAAACGCGCCAACTGTTAGCGCCTCAAATGTAAAAAAAGCTAGGCCAGCCGCCGCCGCTCCTATTGCACTTGCTAAACCTGCGACCGCTGAAACTGCCATGCTGTTACCTCAAAACTTTGCTAAATACTGTTTCAATCTCCTCGAAACCGAGACGCACCATAATGGGGTCAAAAGGCTGGTGCGCTTTAGTATTGATATGCAACTTCGTCACACCCTCAGCCGTCAGAGACTCTATGGCGAATTTTACCAGCTTCATGCCTGTCAGTCCCTTGCGTGCTGTCTTCGTTAGAAAAATGACATCGTTGTTGGCAAAGAGGTGATCTTTGTAGTGCAGTGAACGACTGACGATGCAAACAAAATAGCCCATTAGCTTGCCGTCTTTGCGGGCCGTGTAAATGCGCAGTGCGTTGATACTGTCTAGCTCCGCGTATGCTCGCCAATCAGGGTTGAGCTTAATAATTTCCTTATTGAGCGCGATTTCTTCGTAGTGTTTTACAAGCAGAGGCTCTATCTCTCGACGTACCTTTGCCAGACTTTCGATTGCAAACTCCATGCTTTGCCTCCTTATCTGTGGTGCGTGTTGCTTCCATCTTCATCGGTTCCGCCACCACCACCACCGCCTGCTGTGACCTGACTACGACCCCAGACGATTTCCTTTTCAGCCATCTCCGCGACAAACTCTAAGCCCTTGTCGTTTGGATAGTCGATTTTTTGATCCTCTGCCGTGTATCGTCTGATACGTGTTTTTTCGAACTCGATCAATCTGTTCTCGACCGTGACCTGAATCGTAGCCGTCTCGCCACTTTCGTTAATGGTCATCACATCCATGAAGCCACTGAAAATAACAACAGGGTCCGATATAACGCCGTTGCTTGCGTCCATTGCACCGAGCAATACTTTAAGCTCGCGGCCCTGATAATCCTCGTCGCGTGCTTTAGTGATTAGTGGACTGGTAACGCCTGACAACGTGACAGTGATGCCGTTGGCTGATAACTCTGCACTTTCCGTTATCTCGCCAATACTTAGCAAAGAACCCGCACCAACGTAGTCCACGCTGTCTACAGTCAGGTCGCCTATGCCGCTCCAGAGGTTAAGATTCCCAGAGTCGAACGCGCATTGCACGAGAGTGATAGGACGAACCAGATCGGCAGTGACTGCCGTCTGCATTCCCGAGGTAAGTGTTCTGCTCATATCGCCTCAATGCACGCAAACGTAAAACCGTACAAGCCTGCCGTGTTAATGTTCCAACCGATTTCGTTGCTGGCTAGTCGCCATGTTCCTTTGGGTAGCGTGAAATCTAGGCTGGTTGACGCTGAGATTGCAGTGCGGAGCGGGGGCATAATGTCAAAGGTGCTGACGCCCGTTTCAGTAATCATGTAAAGCGCACCACTGATTTCAAAATAGTCACCAGCAACTGCACCCGTCGTTGTTCCTGTGACCGTCGTTGCACCCTTTGTGCCGCTCGTAATTGCGCCTGTGGCGGTCGTATTGTGCAAAGGGTTGCCCATCGTAAAGGTATTAGCTTGACCCCGTAGAGAGGCAAAGAAAGCCTCCACCTGCTTGGCATCGGATCGTTTAAGTGGTGGCAATGAAACCTCTGCCTCCCAAATAACACCTTGATGCTGATACGTTTGCTGGTCGTAAGTAAACGGCGACTGACTGATCGACGTAGCCGAACGCAATCGCATGGTCATTGAGGTGAAACCGATATTAGGGAAAGCCGCCATTACACACCCGCCATTGCCTTGCTGAAGCCGCCGCCACGCATTCTAGCATCTGCGACTGCCGCTTTCGCCGCGTTGCTAATCTGCGGCAACAAGTTTGCGATCTCAGCACGTACGGTTTGCTGTACGCCTGTGGTGACATTGATGTGCTGTACCACAGTTATGCCGCCGCCCTGTCCTTTTGTGTGATCAACGACGCTTTCATTTGGGTGCAGAATCGCAGGAAAACCGCCTTTGCCATCAACACCGCCAGCGCGAGCGCCGAAGCCTGTAAATCCGCCGCCATTGAAATCTGGCACTTGCGGCCCTGTCCTTGGTCCTGCGGGATTGCCATCCATGCCTTTGGGTGCCGCCGCAGTGTTGAACATACTGATCATCGCGCTAAATATCTGCTGAGTAATTAAGTACTGCACCGCCATCTGAATCAGGCTGTCGATTACTGATTTCGCCATGTTGCGCATAGCGTCTGCAAAGTTTTCTGCGCCTGTGATTGCTCTGGTGAAGCCATTGGTCATGGCGTTCATCGTGTTACTGGCAAACGACACCACCAAGTCCTCTGACTGAGGCAGGGTGTCATTGAGATCCTCCAGCGACTGTATGTACTTGTTTGGCAAATTCATCTCAGGCGTTTTCGGTGGTTCGCCTAGCTGAAGCTGAAAGTCCTTAACTTTACCTGTTAGGTTTTTAATGAACTCGTCAAATTCTTTTTCGCTAAAGCCGAACAAGCTCTCCATCGTAACGGGCTCAATGCCTTCACGATTTGCGACGCGTTGCTGTATTTCCTGACGCTTTTCTGCAAGTTGGCGCTCTATTTCTAAAGCGGCATCTGCGAAATCTTGCTCTAAAATAAGGCCATCTTCATTAGCTTTTTTTAGCAGGTTATATTCTTTTTTCGTAAGTGTTTCGCGATCAACAAATGACTTATTGCGTATCCGAATCAACTCATCCATTGCGGCCTGTTCACGTTCTAAAGCCGCCAGCCCTCTCCTATCAACAACAAGTGCGACATCAATAACTGCGCGGTTTACTTTGTTATAAGCGTCAATAATGTTGTTTAGGATTTCGAATATGCCCTTGGCGGCAAACGAAAATGCACCAATCAAGTTACTAGCAATTGTCTTACCGACAGCAGTAAACCCGCCCTGCGCCTCACCAAACGCGACCAACGTGCTAGACAATGACTCTGCAATGTACTCAAGCGCAGGCGCTAGTGCCGCTGTGGTCTGGTCGAGAATGCCTTTAAAAATGCTAGAAAGAACAAAGAAAGCGTCGTTGGCGGCTTCGACACCTTTAGCCGCTTTACCCGACATGACAATGCCAACCGCTTCGGCTTGATCAAAAAAGCCCCGCAGGTTGTTCTCGCCTGCTTTAAGCATATTGACGAGGGCAACACCCTCCGAGTCGAACAGCTTAAACGCGAGTCGCACTTTGTCGCTTTCTGTACCGACATCACCAAAGGCACGAGACAACTGTAGCATCTGCTCATCGAGCGGCAGTTGCTGTAATGCCCTAGCGTCAATGTTTAGCTCTTTGAGTGCGCCCTGTGCTTCGCCTGTTCCGCGTGCGGCTTCTGACAATCTACGCGTGAAGCGTTGCATTGCCATATTTAGCGTCGCCGTTTCGACACCACTCAGGTTAGCGGCAAACTGTAATTTCCTCAGCGCCTCCGTCGTCGTGCCTATTTTGTTTGCGGTTTTGCTTAGGGCGTCTGTCGCTAACAGAGATTGCCTAACGAGAAGCGTAAACCCTGTTGCACCAAGTAAACCAGCAAGTGCGGTTTTCATGTTTAACAAGGGTCTGACAATTAGCTGTAAGCCTTTGCGAATAGCGCCCAGTCCTTTGGACGCCTTATCAATGGCCGTAATTCGAATCTTAACGTCTTGAGTTGCCATCTGCTTGCTCGCTAATTATGTGGAAGTAGGCGAGCCACTCGTGATACTCATTAACTGAGATTTGCTCGATTTCTTCTATGGTCTTATGAAGCCGATCAGCCAAGGCAATGAGGTTCAACCGAGACTGATCGGTCTTCAGTTTTTTGCTATGTCCTCCACAGAGTCGATAGTGCCAAACATATAGTTGGCAATTTCCGAAATCACTGTGGTCTCTTCGCCCATCAACTCAATTCTGTCATCTGCCGCATTGAATAGCTTTTCGCCATCCTGTGACTCTGCTTTCATGACAATCAAGTCAACCATGCTCGCGATGCTAGGGTTCTGCAAAACCGTAGGATGCTTGCGCTGTAGCTCGTTGAGGTCATAGCAAGTAATGGGCCGACAATAAAGGACAAATGGTCCGTCATCATCTGCCCACTCTTGCACTTCGATTTTACGGCGCGATTGCTTGCGACGCTTGCGAAGCTCTTTCGCCAGACTCATTAGTTCGTTGACTCAGCGATTGCGCCTGACACCTGCACCGAAAACGAAGCCTCAACAAGGCCATCGTAAGACGCAGAAATTGTCTTGGCTGTAACGATGCCAGCACCGCCGTAATACTTCTCGCCTGTGCCTGTGCCAGTTGGGTGGATTTCCCAGTCAATGGCCGCGCCTGTATCGAGTACAAGTTGCTGTGCGTCTGAGTCGTCCCACAATGCGTCGATAGTCAATGTGGCGTCAGTCAAGCTAGACAAGTACGACTTTACAGAGTCACCCATCGTAGTGTCTTCAATAGTGTCTGAAGTCTCGTCGATGCTGTAAGAGCGCACCTCTCCAACTGCTGTTTCTGATCCACCACTTGCGGCAACTTTTACAACACCGCTTGAGCCTTTATGTGTAGCCATGAATTTTCTCCTTTACGCGTCGCCGCGTGTATATGAATAAAGAACCTGAACGGTAACGATAACGCCGCCTATGGGGTCTATTGTACCATCATCTACCTCAACGCTAATAACCTGCGTATCTATAGCGTGACCGCCACGCGTCCTATCGTCGTCGAGCTTTTCGTCGATTGCCTCAACCAGTTGGTTACGGGCTGTGTCGATGTTCCTGTGCTTTACAAAGCAAATCAATTCGTAGTCGATGGTGCCTTGCCTGCTAGACATACTGCCGCCGATGCTTGAGTCCTCGCGTGACTCGTTAGCAGTGCGCACCAAAATAGCGGGAAACTGTGCATTAGAGAGCTTGTCAAAGTTAAACGGCTCTCGCGTCACCTTCTTTACGTTTGGCGTTGATATGGCCTGCAACGATGTTACAAGGTTGGCCGCAACATTCTCTCTAACACTCATCGCCGTCTATCCTTAAATTTTACATTGCGGAAGTAAATGCGCGCCAAATCCTTTTCCTCGTCCCGACTAAACCCAAAAAACTTGCGTGTCTTGTTGACCATCTCAGCACGTCGCGCCGCATCTGCTCGACTAAAAAATATCTCGCCCGTTGTCCTGTTGACCACCTTCCCCTGTAGCGCACCAAGCATTGATGGTCGTTTCACCCACCTGTCAGATGATCGCGTCATCTGCGTCTCACCAGCCGCTGGTGCTACACTTGCTCGTCGCTCGTAGCCGAATTCTAGCGTCACCTTTGATGACTCAAGACCAAGCTCTTCACGGACTCGACGCCAGCTTTCAGAATACTTTTTAAACGGACCCCGAATGCCTCTGCCTTGTGCAGTGCGGTCTTCGATAACCGTCGTGCCATACAGCACCGTTCGCGCCATAGCGCGTTTCTTACTGCTGTCCAGATCCTTCTGTATGTCGTCAACGACACGCTCAATACGCAGAGGATTTGTGCGGACTCTAATCATCGGTCGAGACGGTTTAGAGCGATTGGCTCTTTCTCTTTGTTAGACACAGAGCCGTCGTCGTTTGCGTCGTATTCCACGCCGTCTTGAAATACAGCATCAAGCTCCTCGCCATAACGTGCCTTGTAGAAGTCGATCATTTGCAGAAAGCGGTCGTCGTCAACCCAGTTAGTCAACTGCGGTAGCGCGTATTTCCAAAGCACGAGATACGACGCTGATCGTGTCCACTGTGACTCGGTAAGGTAACTGGCATCCATCTCGCCAGCGATGCCCTTGCGATGCCACCAGCGATTGCGGATCTCTCTTTCGATATCTGCCTGCGCTCGTGCGTGTTCGTCGGTAAACGCAGTGATGCCGAAGTCTAAAATGTCAGGCACCAATTCGGTTAGGTTGCTGTCGGTACTAAATGCCATGTCGTCACCACTTTACCTTTGCCGCCCAATACACCGCATCTAAGGGTGTGGCGTTGCGTAAGTTTTTCTCGTGTCGTGCATACCAAGCCGCTCGCATGGCCTTGTCGCGTGCAGACTCACCGTCGCGTGGTGGGTAAGTCTTCGCGCCTTTAGCGCCAAATCTAATCAGCTTGATCGTGCCTTTGTAGCGAGCCAATACCGCGTGCGATTTGTTCGGATGCCGTGGCGTGCGTTTTGCCACGTTGTAATCCTCGAACCGTTCACCGCGATAAGTGACTGCCATGTAAACCTCAAAGTAAAACGGGGCCGAAGCCCCGTGTGAGCTTAAACAGTAGCGTCAAAGAACATTTCAACACCGTAGGTGTCGTCAAGCTCTGCAACACCGTAAACGGCAGTTGCGTTAAGCTCGAAAGCACGGAGTGAAGCATTGCGCTCTGTCTCAAGGTTAAACTCATTTTTCATCGCAATGACCATTGCCTCTGGTACGAAGCAAAGCCCTTTTGCATCTCCGTTGCCGTCAACAGTGATGTTTGCTGACTGGTATACGTCGATGCCTGCGATTGAACCCACAAAGCCCTGACGCATTGCTTCGTTCTGAAGGTCGCCGCCGTTGGGGTTTGCAAAGGTATTGGTCAGGTTCGCTGACAACTGGTACGCGTGGTATGGGTGTACCACTGCAACAGGTGTGCCAACTGCTTTTGCGTTACGAAGAATTGCCGCCGCCTTAAAGAAATCAGCCGCAGTAACTTCTGTGCCTGCACCACCCAAAGAGGTAGAGAAGCCGTCGAACAACGCGATCAGGTCGGTGTCGATCTTAGTAGCAATTGCGTTACCAAGAACAGTACCAAGCTCCTGAGCTACGTTGCCAGAGCCGTATGCCGCCATGTCAGTCATAACGACCTGCGCACCAACTTCTGCAACAGTTGCTGTGACGCTAGTGGTCGCAACTTCTGTCGCTGACATATCAGTGCCTTCAGTTAAGTCAGCCGCAGAAATTGCAGGGTACTTAGGGATCTGGATCGTTTTGCCAGCGACACCAGCGATGTCGTGACGTGTAACCAGTCCAAGCATGATGGCGTTCTCAGTAGCCACATGACGAGCTTGGAGTATGATGTTTGCAAAGAGATCGTCTAAGGTTGAGCTAGTTGTTTCGTTTGCCATGATAAATAGCCTCTTAAGTTAAGTGTTAGATTTTGCCTGCTAGTTTCATCTCACGATAAATTCGCTGGCCTTCGTCGCCCATTGCGACCAGATCCGAATAACTTAAGGGCTTATTCGTAGAGCCTCCACCCACTGCACCCTGCGAGCCTGCGCCACCTGATGACGCTTTGACAAAGTGCGGGTTCGCGGTCAGAAAGTCAGACACTAACTCATCGACACTTAGCGGGTCGCCCTTGTCGTTATAGCGTGGTGTTCCGTTCGCATCGTAAACCTCTGCGGTGCCGTCTTCAGACAGCCGAACCGAACCACGTAACAACTGACCGACTTGCTCTGCCGATACTGCGTTGTTTCTACTCGCCGCCGTGAGCAATGCTCCATCGACTAGCTGGCTTTCGAGACGTTGCTTGTACGTCCTAATTTCCTGATCTTTCTTTTCGACGGTCTGCTTTAGAATAGACTCAAACTCTCCGCGCTCTTTCTGCTTCTCTACTTCAGCCTCTTGCTGACGCTGTAGAAGCGACTTAGCTTCATCGAGGTCGATACCTTCTAGCCTTTTCTCGTATTGGCGCTTAGTGCGCGAAACACGATCCGCAACTATTCGGTCTAACTCTTCTTGCGTAAACGTCTTAGTTTCCTGAACTTCTGGTGTTTCCACTGCGGCCTCAGTTACCGCGTCTGCCATGACTTCATCGCTCATGTTGCGTATCCTCTTTCGAGTAGGGTTAATTGTATCAAATCAGCGTGACTTGCGCTTTTTCTTGCGCTTGTCTTTCTTATGGTACGGCATATTACCCCCTAGAAGACAGGTCGAAACCTGTGCCTGCAATTAAACCCGCCTGCCACTACAAACGGACTGCCCTCACGCTTGCCTGACCAGCTATCAGACCAAGCCTCGCGTATTTCTTCGATCGTCATGGTCTTGCCAACGTACTTCTCGCAGTGGTCGCGAGTCTTACTGTCGTCAGGACCAAAGTATTTGAATTCAGTTGCACCAGCTTCAAGCGACATATTCGTCGTTATGGTGCGGTCAAAATCCATTAGGCCGTCGTTAAGTGCTACCTGCGCATAGCGGCCAAGGTCAGCGTCAACGCTTTGCTGTATTTGCTCAAGCGCCTGTGCGAACGGCAAGCCTGTCAGTGTATTGGCGTAGACTTGCGTAGCGACTGCCTCGACAAACTCATCGCCTAGCGTTTCAAGACCGCGAAACGACAGTTGCTGTAATTGCGCAACCACGGTCGAATCTAATTGAGCAAGCGCAGTGTAGTTGCGTAGCATCGCCTCTGCCTGATCTGCGACTAAGGCGTACTCTCTGATAATGTCGTCGATCTCGCTCAGATACTCTTCTTGCACGAGTTGAGCGATGGTTGTGCGAGCGTTTACGGCCCATTGCAGATCGTAAAGCTGACCATCTCGTAATGGTGCATCACCAAGCAATTGAACAATCCGACGAGTCAGTACCGCCAGCGCAGACTGCAATCGAACCTGATGCCTTTCGGCACGTCCAATTACGTCCTTAGCATGGTCTGTATCAGCCGCCATCGGTCAGCGTTTGTATCGGCTCTACTAATTGGTCACCGCCAGCGATCTCGTCAAGCCCGATCTTCTCACGCACTTCGTTAGGCGTAACCAATCCGCTGTCGATGTGGTACTTGTAAATCTGCGTCTCTTTCGCAAAGTCACCGACTGCCGTTGTAGCTGTTTCAATCTCCTCGTGTGACTGAGCAAGCACGCTGTCATCAAGTACAAGGTCAGCGATTTTCTTGTCGATTTCTCGAAGCAACGTGACTGACTTAACGCCGCTGGCTCGTGTCTGCTGTAGGAATCGAAGCTCTGAGTCGTAGTCGCGGATGTCAAAGCTATCAGGGTACTCAATCTCTACCTCATGCAATGGATGACCCTGCCATGTACACCACAACTGCCATAATTGTTCTTCTGCCAACTCAAGGATGTCGGCTTTCTCTGACAGCTTGGCGTTAAGCATTTGAAACTCTGTCTGCATAGCCACGCCTGACTGCGTGATTGCCTCTGTGCCGCGTACTGCGCCCATGTGAGCCATCCTATTAATCGACTCAATTTTGTCCGTGATAGAGGCTCTGATCGCGTCTAGGTTAGCCCCAGAGGGTTGCATCTGGTAGGGGCGTAGTCCTGCGTCCATGTCGTCGCTGATATTGATGACTGCCCCAGCACCTGCACTAGCGTCGGTGTCGTATGTCTTAACGAGCGTCGGATGGTTAGAGATACGGATCAACTGCTCAATCTCTGATAGCTCTTGATAGATAGCCTGTTGCATATAGGCAATGTCGCTAATGTCGCTAACGCCCATGCCACGCACGACTGATCGGTTAGATGGCAGATGCACTGCGGGGATCTTGCCGATAGGGTTGTCGATTACCTCCACTGTGCTTGCATCGCTACCGTTGTATCGGACTAGCTCGATCCTGTCCTTGTGCCAGATACGGAAAAACGTCTCTGTCGTCGTGCCGTCGATGCGATTGATAGACTCGCGAACCTTCATGTAGGTCAACTCATGGCGACCGCTAGGCATTCGCTCGTACTTCCAATCGTAGACGTTCTCAGGCGTGATCAGTGTGACGTATGGGCGGATCTCCTGATCTAGCTCTTCTGCTCTAGTGCCTGCTGACGACTGCGGCTTGTCGAGCATGATCCAAACGTGACCGTAAACGCTCGACCATATCTGTGCCTCGCGCATAAAGCTGTTGAAGTTTTGGCCGTCAAGGTTGGCGTCTTTCATAAACGCTTCGAGATCGGCACTGCCCTCCATCTGCTGGAAGTTACGCGTCGGCGGTAAGCGCCACAGGAATGACGAGTAAACGTGTACGACGTTGCGGCAGTGGTTATCAAGCGGTGTAAGCTCTAGCCGTCGTGCGTAGGAGTTTTTGTCCTCGTTAAGGTAGTCAGTCAGATATCGACCATCGCGGTAATCCTGCCCCCCCATGTAGCTCCTAACGTAAAACTCCCATCGTGTGATGTTGTTCTCATAGTCGGGGTGCTGATATTCGATATCTTCGTAATACATTTACGTCCACCTCTGCGGGGCTTGCGGCGCGTTCGCCTTTCTAATTGGGAATAGATACTCCACCGCATAACCAAGTGCGTCATTCATGTGGTCAAAGCCGCCGTCTTTCTCTGGCTGACTGGTGCCTTCCTTGTAGGTATGGCGTTCCAATGACTCGATCACCTTCTTGCACTTAGGGTCAACGTACAAACGTCGCTGTCCGTCTTTCGATAGTAGGCGACTGTTTACCGCGTTAATTCTGTCTCTTACTGCCGCATGATGATTTCGGACGCGTACCTCGAAACCAGCGTTTTGCAGAATCGACAAATCTGTCCTGCCACCTGCGCTCGTCTTACGCTGACGACTAGCAGGGTCAGGGTATATCACTATTGTACCATTTCCGTAGCGTTCGCGAAGCTCTGCGACCATCTCGTCGGTATTAGAGCCAAACATGACGATCTCGTCGAATACATGGAGCGTGTCGCCCTTGCGCGTCATGAGGACGGCAGACATCGGATCTAGGTTAAAGTCCATGCCGACGTGTATGACATTACGGTCAGCAGTGTGTCGTCTGACAGATTCCTCACGCTTGAACCCGTAATAGATGATGCCGCTGTAGTTGACGAATTGCGCCTCGTACTCCTGCTGAAAGGTGCGCTCGTCCAAATCTGCTCTCGCGCTCTCAATCTCATCTGGCGGGACATTACCCCCTTCAATGGTCGTGTACTGGTAAGACTTCCATCCTTCATCGTTATCTACTCCTTTGCCATACAGGTCATAGAAATGATTTCTGCCGCGTGGTGTTCCGATAAATAATGCCGACCCCTGTTGATGCCTGCCAGATAGCGATGGTCGTATGACCTCGTACCATGCCTCTGGTCTCATGTCGCCGAACTCATCCAGCACCACAAAGTCTACTGCGCGACCTCGTAAGTTGTCGGGCTTCTCTGCACCCTTGAGCGAAATGCTTGAGCCGTTCTTGAAGTTGATGGTTAATGCTGTCTCGTTAGTCTTAACCATGTACTCAGGCGGTATTTGCTTAGTCAGCATATCCCAACAGATGTCGCGTGCGGCGCGGTAAGTGGGGGCGCAGTACCATACATTTTGATCAGGCTTGGCTAGTGCGCGGTTGATTAGCTCTGCTGTGCTGAGAAACGTCTTGCCAAAACGACGCCCTGCGACGACCACACGGAAGCGATCAGGGCTTTGGAAAATGTCAGACTGTGGTGGCGTCAGACGCATTGGTCAGTTGGATAACGACAGGCGGCAGATCAGTGACTTCTGTCTGCTCTTCTTTCATGTCTGGCAGGTACTTGTTGAGCAGTCGGATGCGTTGCTCGTTTGCGATTTTTAGCTGTTGCAGTCGCTTGTCAAAGTACTGGTCTGTCTCGGGGTCCAGTTCCTCAATTTTCTCAAGGTTATCAAAGATGTAGGACAGCTTACCCCTCTCAGCAATAAAGGTGCGTAATTCGTCCTGCCTGATACCTCTTTCACGTTGCGCTCTAGTCTTCGCCATAGTCTAAAGGTGACGGTATACCTTCGGCCCAATAGAGGCCATGCGTTTGCCCGTCTCTCACTTCTCCGCGTTTGATGTCTTGGTCTGACATGGGGTAAGTCTCTACAGCCCCGTCGTCAAATGCGACGAGGTAATTGCCTTCATGTCTTGGCATACTGCCCTGTACTACGGGCCGCCAATCTATAGTCACAGTCTGCAACATATAGTGTCCCCCGCGACATATTATACATCATGTGGGGATTGGGCAAAAAAAAGCCCGCATAAAGCGGGCAAAGGGTTTCTCACACCATCGTGCTACGGACTGTAGCGAACGATCTCTAAGGGCGGCTCGTCGTTATTTTCGAGCTTTACTACCCTGAAGTTTGATAATACGGCCATGTCCTCCTGATGCCGTGTTGCCATTGTTTGTGCCGCTTGTATGGCGATGACCCAGTTCTCTAAGTCCTCATCGCTCGCGTGTACAAGCCTCTGCATAAAGTTTTCGCCAATCTGGGTGTCCGTCTCTGCCATTGGTTTGCCCCCACAAATCCACCATTTCACAATACTCCTGCTCGATCAGAAGCGCCTCTTCGTAATCACCTTGCCCCGCTATCCCGAACGCCGTAAAAATCAAGATGATTGCTATAATGCCTAGCGCCATCGCATCCGTCGATAATTCCTTCATACAAAACCCTCACTTTCTCGTTATTGCGTAGCTTGTTCAGCGCCGCTGTTTCGATTTGCTTTACCCTTTGACGTGACAGCCCAAGCTCTGCGGCTACTTCTGTCAGTGTCATCTGCTCTGCGAACTTGCTCATCTGCCCCCCAGAAAAAAAGCCGCTTATGCGGCGGCCCGTGATGCGATAACTGCTTCTAGCTCTGCCACTTCTTCTTGAGCCTTCGCAATCAAGTGCTGTTTAACCTGAATGTTGTAAGCGTAAGCCTCTAAAGCCTTGTGGCTGTAACCACGGCGACGCTCAATTTTTTTAGCAAAATGCTTGCAGTCAGACTGGTGAATCTGGATGCGAGATTTCTGGTTTTTGAGTGCGGTTATCAGCACCTCTGTAGAAAATTCTTCGTAGTTGAAGTCTGTCATGTCGTTGATTCCTCATATCAGTGACTATGGGTACTAAGATAGTACACCCCTGCATAACTGTCAACACTTTTCTTTCATGAGATGCACTTTTTTTTACTTTTATGGGGTGTGTGTCCACGAATCGCCATTTCAAGCTGTCTAGCCGCTGTAGTGTCGGGCTATTTCAGCAACAAATTGGTCTTTGTTTGGGTGTCGTGAAAGGTTCTGCAAGTACTTTTGCTCGCTCACCCCTTCATCGCGACCCAATCGAGCCAGCAACTCAACGACCTTATCTGTGACGACTAGCTTGTGGCGCTCGGCAAAATACTGCCGCTGTCGGTATACACACATACACAATCCCTCGTGAGGTTTGTCATGCGTATTATACTATGATTAGTTAAATGAAACTATGACGTAATCGGGGTTTTGCTCTTTCTTGCGTATCTCTTCGCGATAGTGCTTGGCGATCTCGTTGCGGACAGCTTGAGTCATTTTGAGTTTGCCACGCATTTTCTCGGTCAATAATTCTAAATGACCTGCGCCCAACTCTGTCTCTAGCCAGCCTGCAAAAGCCAAAGGGTTTTCAGTGAAAAACCGATGATGGTAGTTGCACAAGGTGACTGCGTTGTCCATCGAGCATCGGCCTACCTTACTCCTGCGACCGTAAATGTGTGCGCACTCTAAGCTCTGATCGGTGCCGCAAACCAAGCATCGACCGTCTCGTAGTCGAACTGCTTTACTAAACGCGATGTCTGCGTTGGTTCTTTTTATCGCCATAGTAAGTCTCTATAGTAAATCGTCGCTCGCGCAGTATGGCTTTCTCTGTGTGTCCGCAACTGCAAGCCCAGCCTTCTAGCCTGTAGTCAGCCGCCGTAAACATCGGCACCATATCTTTCCAGCACTTAATGCATACCATGCTCTGATCGCCAATCCTCGACTGTTGTCAGTAATGCTGTCAGCCAGCTTGTAGTGAATGAGTCAATGTCAACGTCGATCGTTATGCCTTCAGGACAAGCCACGTCGATGTACACGTCTGTCATTTGATCGTTACCCATGTTGGTGGTCGCCGCCATAATCGCCTCAACCCGACAGACAACAGCGCCGCCGTCAGGCAGTGGCATTGATATGATTGGCATTTTGGTCACTATAGCGCCTCGATCCCTACCTTGAAGCGGCTAAACTCGCCATGCTCCTTGTCTAATACTACACAAGAAATCGAACGCTGTGCGCCATAGCCGCTCGCTGAGTGCCACGCGTCAGGCGGTGGCAATACGCTCCAGCTTTCCCACGTCAAGCCGCCTAGCTCCTCTGCCTGCTTGTGGTGAATGTGACCTGTCCATGCAAAGCGATATTTACTGCGGCCCCACTGCTCCGCGTAGTCGCGAGTAATCGCCTCGTACAACTGGCGCGTGCGGATCTTGTCGCCGTGATGCGTGACTACAAAGTTTTTGCCCCACTCAAAGTGGATAAACTTGTTGAAGTTGTCCAGCACCTTCACACGCTTATCTTTCTCGTAATACATTCGGAGCATTTCATTGAGCCACAGCGACGCGTCAGGGTCGTGGTTGCCGCGAGCGTTGATCAGCCATACTTCATCATACTGCTGAAGCATTCGGGTCACGATGATTTGAAACAGATTGCCTGCGGCTCGTATTGTCTTGCCTTGCCTGCCATCTACGTCAAGGGCCGTCCCTGAGCCTGTGTCGCCTTTCAGCGAGTTGGCATGGATAAGATCACCCACGTTGAGCAAAACGCCTACAGCGCAATCCCCAGTGCTTTGCATGAGCTTGTCTACCCCTTTGACCAAGGTATCTTGAGCTATCTGCAAGTCCCACGGATCGCCGCCTGTCTCTGGCGACCAAGCCAACATACCTAAATGGTGATCGCCGACAATGGTGACTGCCATACGGCTTTTGTGCTTTTTCGTTTTGGGTTTTGGCACGGGTTTTGCTAAACCCTTTAGCTCGTCTTTTAGCCCGAGTTTGAAGTGATCCAATGCGACGCGCAGTGCGTGTTCTTTGTCGCTTAGACTTTTCACCCATTGACCGACAGGCTTGCCCTCGTCGTTGTAGTAGGTCGAGACACCCTTAACGGTAAAGCCTTCAGGGACAGGGTGCGTGTAGTCGTGGTCTGGACTGTAACCCTGCTTTGCGGCTACTGCCTTCACTGCTTGGATGTGAGTCACTACAGTGCCACGGCCTAAACCTAACTCACTTGCGATGACTCTTTGGCTTTTGCCTTGTTCTACTCGGCTAATTACTTCTCTTTGCCTTTCGGTCTTACAAAACTGCATAAGGCTCATGCCTACCCCCCCAGTTTTGAGTACTCCGAATTTTGAGGTTTCGTGAGCTTGACCCCCAGATCAATGCACCACGCCTCTACTTGTTGCATGAAGTATAACATTTCGCCGCGATCTAGGTTTGAAGTGCGCCGAACTTGCGCAGGTATATGAGTATTTGAAATGTCCAAGTCCTCGGTGCCAAGGAACTTGTATTTGACCATAACCTTAATGTCCTCCTCTGTACCAGTGAATGCGTTGCGCTTCTTAAAGTGCCTGTGCATATCGCGACACCAGACATGAAACAGATCATTTTGACTAAGTGAGCGCCGTGGCTTGTACTCCTTTACCTGCCACGACACTGGCTTGTCCCAGCACCACTCTTTTTCGAGGAACGTCTGAAACGCTTTAAGTCGATCTTTGATTTCGATCGGATCTTTTATCAGCCAAAACTCACCGAACATACTCGTAATCCTGCGGCGTTAGCTCTGGCAAGCGACAAGCGTCGTGCTTTTCTGAAGTCTGTTTACGGGTGCGGAAAAACCCATCGTACTGCGGGTACTGCTCCATAAACTTGCGACTATAAAACGGCGCGTGATTGTTGTTGATTTTAAATTGATTCACTCCGTCGCCGCCGACATCTTTCTCCCAACGGATGCGCTCTATTATGCTGTTGGTCGAATAGCTGGCGTACCCCCTATTGATCATGCTGATACTGAATTGCACGAACATTTGGTAAACCTCGGGATGCGCCTCGTGGAAGTTGTCGAACTGCTCTTGCATTTGGTCCTTTCTAGTTTCACTCATTTGGTTACCCTCTCACCATTAAAAGTTACATACTGCCCGTATTTCTCAAGGCACAACTGTCGGAAACTTTCGCTTTCCATGAAGTCGTGCGTGTCGTCATCGAGTTTGGTCCATTTGCGAAAAGGAATAACGCCTGTCTGCTCTGACGTTTTTTGCGCAAAGGGACTGATACCTTTCTCCATCTGTGCCGCTTTCTTAAGCCAGTTGTTGACGAATGACTTGCAGTTTTTCTTTCGTCGAGCAGGATTGGCATCAACCCAACATTCAGCCGCGTCATACTCTAAAAATACATCGACGTTTGGATAGGCGTGTTGCCACTTAATAAAATCCTCATCATCTGGATAGTATTCTTCGCCGTAAAAGTCTTTCATTACCCTTCTCCTTTTTTTTGACAATAGGGATCATTTAGAGGCGGTTGTTGCCCTATACACGATCCTAGCTAGTCCATCACATACACAGTATCAGTTCAGATCATTTACGGCTCTGCCAAACCGCGCCCTTACTACATGGCAACATAACAACTGTTCATCCCCGCCTCTAAAGGTCGTGAATGTGATTCGGCTTTCGTGAGCGACTGCACCTGAGACAGCACTATTTGACTAGGCTCGACTAGGCGTACTTTGGTGAGATAAGAAGTGACAGGTATACAGACAGCTAGATTGCTGTATAATTTCCCTATCCTATGTACGCAAACTAAGGATGCCACAAGCGATAACCCTTCCGCAAGTGGTTATGGGCCACCTCCTCAGTGGCCCTTTTTTTTGCCTGTTAATTAGGCTTGTAAACACGCCCACAGCCTTCGCACTTATGCACGTTGCCTGAGCTTTTTGTCGAACCACCACATGGACACTGCATTAACTACCTCCCTAAACTCACAAAGTCCTCGATCGACAGACCGAATCGCTCGCTCATTTGAACCACGCG
>Ga0213866_10000422_pt1 | contig 34249 bp, 36 predicted proteins | sample PICome_11_FD_160079 | JGI IMG/M metagenome (GOLD analysis project Ga0213866, IMG submission 160079) | Coastal seawater microbial communities near Pivers Island, North Carolina, United States - PICO284 | ecosystem: Environmental > Aquatic > Marine > Coastal | place: USA: North Carolina... | reverse complement strand
GTACACTGTCCGCAAGACTCATGCATATAAAAATGAGACAGCCTTTCAATTGCCGCTATAAGATCCGTAGACTTATCCATAACAATTATTCCGGCAGTACCCAAACCCGACTGAACACCACGCAATGAATCAAAATCCATTTTTATAGTGTCGCAAACTGACTTAGGAAGCATTGGAACCGAAGAACCACCTGGTATTATTGCAAGCAAATTATCCCATCCACCACAAACACCACCTGCATGCGTCTCAATAAGCTCTTTCAAAGAAATGCCCATTTCCTCTTCTACATTACAAGGCTTGTTAACATGCCCTGATATACAGAAAACTTTAGTTCCAGTATTATTTTCACGTCCTAAGCTTGCAAACCAATCACCTCCCCTACGTAATATAGTAGGCACGGAAGCTATTGTTTCTACATTATTAATTGTAGTCGGGCATCCATAAAGGCCAACACCGGCAGGAAATGGAGGCTTCAACCTAGGTTGCCCTTTTTTACCTTCTAGACTCTCAAGCTGCGCCGTTTCCTCACCACAAATATAAGCTCCTGCTCCACGATGCAATACAACATCAAAGTCATATCCACTTCCACAAGCGTTTTTTCCAATCAATCCATCTTTATAAGCTTCATCTATTGCTTTTTGAAGGGCTACCGCTTCATTATAGAACTCACCACGAATATATATATATGCAGCAACTGCACGCATGGCATATCCTGCAAGTAAACAACCCTCAACTATTTTATGCGGATCATTTCTGATTATATCTCTATCTTTACAAGTTCCAGGTTCAGACTCATCAGCATTTACAACCAAATATGATGGTTTATCCGAATCTTTAGGCATGAATGACCATTTCAAGCCAGTCGGGAAACCTGCACCACCACGCCCTCTAAGACATGATGTCTTAACTTCATCAATGATCCAGTCGTGACCTTTTTTGATGAATTTCTTAGTATCTTTCCAGTCACCACGTTTTTTAGACGCAGCAAGTCCTGGGCTTTCATACCCATATAAATTAGTAAAAATTCTATCTTCTTCTTTTAACATAATTTACTTAGCCAACTCATTATTAACAGGTACTAAAGCAATCCGGAAATCACCAAAACTTTTTTTAACTAATGCTAATTTTACTGCAAAACAACCAAAGAACACGCCTATTAAAGCACCAAGTGGTAAACTAATGAAATTTACTATGATTGCACTACTATCTTTACCTACACCTAATTGAGATAACAAAAAAGTTATAACTACAGAAAGTAAAAATGCACTAGCACTTGAAGCAATCAAAACCACTAAAAGTAACAATATGTTACGCCACCATATAGACCACCATATCTTTAACACCCTTTTATTAGTTAATTCTAGCTCTTCCACTAATACAACTCCTTAAACTTTATTCACCTTCAGCAGGAGCAGAACACTGCCTTCCCGTTTGAGAGCCTATCTTAACCTTATTCCCTTCAACAAGATCATCTATTATTTTTTCCATTGCTTCAGAGCTTAGATCTTCGAAATAATCATCATTTATCTGAATCATAGGCGCATTAACACAAGCACCCAAACACTCAACTTCTATTAAAGAAAAGTTACCGTCTTTGGTTGTTTCACCAACACCTATGCCCAACTTCTTCTTACATAAATTAGTAATATCATCAGAGCCTCTTAACCAGCATGGTGTAGTTCTGCAAACTTGGATATGACTTTTTCCAACAGGTTGCAGGTTATACATAGTATAAAAAGTTGCTACCTCATAAACCTTTATCGGAGGCAATTCAAGCATATCAGCCAAATAATCCAATGCATCTTGTGGCAACCAATTATCATTTTGCTTTTGTGCAAGCCACAATAATGGCATTAACGCACTACGCTGCTTACCTTTAGGGTATTTAGCTATATATTCTTTAGCTTTTTTCAAGTTCTCTTTACTGAACTGGAAAGCAACCTTTTCTTCAATTATTTCTTTTTTCTTTGCCATAGTAATTATCTATCTATCTCACCAAAAACAATATCCAACGAACCTATTACGGCCACAACGTCAGCTAACATATGACCTTTTGTCATAAAATCAAGTCCTTGCAAATGTGCAAAACCAGGAGCCCTTACCCTGCATCTATATGGACGACTTGTTCCATCTGACACCAGATGAACACCAAACTCTCCTTTAGGCGCTTCAACTGCGACATAACATTCACCCTCAGGCACTTTATAACCTTCAGTATAAAGCTTAAAGTGATGTATCAAAGCTTCCATTGACTTTTTCATCTCCTCTCTAGGCGGAGGTGAAACCTTCCTATCCAAAGTCTTAATTGGTCCGGTTGGCATCTTTTCAATTACTTGCTTAATAATACTAACTGACTGGTGCATTTCTTCAATTCTGACCAAATAGCGGTCGTAACAATCACCATTTTTTCCAACAGGAATGTCAAAATCAAGGTCGTTATAAATTTCATATGGCTGTGACTTACGCAAATCCCAAGGCACCCCTGAGCCACGTAGCATAGCACCTGTAAAGCCCCAGTCCAAGGCTTCCGCTTTAGACACAGTACCAATATCAACAGTACGCTGTTTAAATATTCGGTTTTCTGTAAGCAACCCTTCCATATCATCTATCATTTTCGGGAAAGATTCTACAAAACTACTAATATCCTCTAAAAGTCCAGGCGGTAAATCTTTAGCTACTCCCCCAGGACGGAAATAATTTGCATGCAATCTTGCACCGCATACACGCTCATAGAACTCCATCATTTTTTCACGCTCTTCGAACATCCAAAGAAGCGGAGTCATAGCACCAACATCTAAAGCCTGCGTTGTAATATTCAACAAGTGGTTCAAAAGCCTTGATATCTCAGCGAACAAAACTCTTATATACTTAGCTCTTATAGGGACTTCACAACCTAAAAGTTTTTCTACAGCCAGTGCAAATGCATGCTCTTGCGACATAGGGGCCACATAGTCCAGCCTGTCAAAATAAGGGACAGCCTGAATATAGTTCTTATGCTCTATCAACTTCTCAGTACCACGGTGCAAAAGCCCTATGTGAGAATCAGCACGTTCAACTACCTCACCATCCATCTCCAGAACCAGACGTAGAACACCATGCGCAGCTGGATGCTGTGGGCCAAAATTTAACGTCATATTTTTTATATCAACAGCCTTACTCGCCACTTTTACGCCTCCGCCTTTTCATCTCCAGGAAGAACATACTGAGTACCTTCCCATGGACTTGCAAAATCAAAAGTCCTAAACTCTTGATCCAACTTAACAGGCTCATAAACAACCCGTTTTTTCTCTTCATCATATTTCACTTGAACATAACCGCTCAACGGAAAATCCTTACGCTGAGGATGTCCACTAAAACCATAATCCGATAAGATTCTTCTTAGGTCAGGATGGTTAGCAAAAAATACGCCGTACATATCCCATACTTCCCTTTCATACCAATCAGCTGCACTAAACACGCCTGTAACAGTAGGAACCAACTCCCCTTCTGCAACATTAACCTTTACTACGATACGATTATTATATCTAATACTTAGCAAATTATAGACTACTTCAAATCTCTTTTCACGCTCAGGATAGTCAATAGCAGTAAGGTCAATAAGCTGCTTGAACTGACATCTGGCATCATCCCTTAGGAAAGCAAGCAACACAATAACATTTTCCGCATTAGTTGTCAGAACCAACATGTCGCCTTCAAGCTTACTACTAACCTGAATATCTTCACTTAGGTTAGATTCAACATATTTACCTATATCTAATAAGTCTTCAGTCATAAAGTTATGCTTTTTTACGTTTTAATACAGTTCCGGTACGCTTTATTTTCTTTTGCAGCTGCAAAACACCATATAATAAAGCTTCAGCCGTCGGAGGGCAGCCCGGCACATAAACATCTACAGGAACGATTTTATCACATCCTCTTACAACTGAATAAGAATAGTGGTAATACCCACCTCCGTTAGCACATGACCCCATTGATATAACCCACCTAGGCTCGGCCATTTGGTCATAAACCTTACGAAGTGCAGGTGCCATTTTATTAGTAAGTGTACCCGCAACTATCATAACATCAGACTGTCTTGGGCTTGCTCTAAAAACCATACCGAATCTATCCAGATCATAACGGCTTGCGGCTGTATGCATCATCTCAACGGCACAACATGCCAAACCAAACGTCATAGGCCACAATGAACCAGTACGAATCCAATTGGTCAGATCATCCAAATTAGCCAGAACAAAACCCTTGTTTGATATTTCATCGGATACCTGTTTCAACAAGACATCTTGCTGTGAGCCTTGAGGCAAAGGTTCATTAGGATTTATTTTCAACTCAACTTTTGACATTACTAACTTTCACCATTTTTACATCTATTACTAGGAACTTATTCCCACTCAAGACCGCCCTTTTTCCACTCATAAATGAAGCCAACGGTCAATACACCTAAAAATACCATCATAGACCAAAAGCCAAACGTTCCGATTTCCCTCAAGGAAACAGCCCATGGAAATAAGAAAGCAATTTCAAGATCAAATATTATAAATAAGATAGCCACAAGATAGAACCTAACATCAAACTTCCCTCTGGCATCAGAGAAAGCTTCAAAACCACATTCGTAAGCAGAAAGTTTTTCGCTATCAGGTCTTCTTAAAGCGATTATAAAAGGAATAACGACCATAATAAAAGCAAGACTTATTGCTACACCTAAAAATATCAATATAGGTAAATACTCTTGCAAATAATCAGGTAAAACCAACTTTCAATCCCCTTTTATATTAGCGACAACACTGCCTTATATATTAAGAATTAAGCTAAGTACAGGCTAAATTTATGTTTTTTACCACAAACATCACCCAAACGACACGACAAAAAACAATAAACGCCAAAAATACAACAACTTAAAAAGAACATTCAACACAAAAAGGCAGAGAAACACCCCTGCCTTTTTGCAATTATAAGAAGCAATGTCTTACTCGCCAAAAAGAGCTGTAGACAAATATCTTTCAGCAAATGAAGCAATTATTACAACTATTTTTTTACCTTTGTTCTCAGGGCGTGCAGCAACTTCTAAAGCAGCAGCTACAGTAGCACCCGATGATATACCCACAGGAATACCGTCAGACTCAGCTATTTTTCTAGCTGTAGCAAATGAAGTTTCATTACCTATAGTCAACACCTCATCGATTAGGTCTACATCCAAAACATCAGGCACAAAACCTGCACCGATACCTTGAATTTTGTGAGGGCCAGGCTGACCACCAGAAAGAACCGGGCTATCTTCAGGCTCAACAGCAATAACTTTAACCTCAGGCTTACGCTCTTTTAGAACTTGCGCAACACCTGTAATAGTACCACCAGTTCCAACACCAGAAATAAATACATCAATATCATTATCAGTATCTGCTAAAATCTCTTCGGCAGTAGTAGTTCTATGAATTGCAGGGTTAGCCAAGTTTTGGAACTGCTGCAAGACAATTGCATTATCATTTTCTTCCAAAAGCTCTTCCGCTCTGTCAATTGCGCCTCTCATTCCTTTTGCCGCAGGAGTAAGCTCAAGTTGCGCACCAAGTAATTTCAACATTTTACGACGTTCAATTGACATGCTTTCAGGCATAGTAAGTATTAACTTATACCCTTTTGAAGCACAAATAAAGGCAAGTGCAATACCAGTGTTACCTGATGTAGGCTCAATTATAACAGTATCCTTGTTTATCTTACCAGACTGCTCGGCAGCTTCTATCATTCCAAAAGCAAGCCTATCTTTAACACTTGCAAGAGGGTTATAAAACTCAAGTTTTGCATATATTTCCGCAACACAACCAGCTTCTTCCGCTATTTTATTTAATTTCACCAACGGAGTGTCACCAATAGTTTCAGATATATTCTGATAAACTTTTCCACGACCTTTTGTATTAAGCGAAGGCTTATAAGAGTTTTCTTCTTTTAATGCAGCATTACTCATGTTATTTTTCCTAAATAAATTATTTGATTTGTTAGCTTTGTAAAAAACTTTTATACTTATTCTATATATTCTTATAATTTTCAAGGTTAAATTGCTATTTATTAACCATAAACTGTGATGTAATCAATTTAATATGATTATTACATCCACAATTTACCGCAATCAAAAATTTAAAATCACATTACAATTTATTAATTAATGATTTGGCAAATTGCTGAGTGATTGTTATGTTTTATTTTTATTAACAACAAAAAAAGGCTTTTAATTATGTCAGCCCATGTAAAGGAAAGCGAAAATAGAAAGCAGTTTGAAAAAACACTATCAAATATCTATGCAAACGAAGTCCCCTTATATTCAAAAACACTTCCTATCGTAGAAGAAATGAATGAAAAAGCCCGTAGAGAAAGGGGGCTAGAAAATGAAAAACAACCTGTACAAGAACATCACGGCGCAATAAGAGTTGGTACAGCTGAAGAATTAAAGAACATGTCCCGACTTTTCCGTGTTATGGGCATGGAACCTGTAAACTATTATGATCTTTCAGTAGCAAACCTTCCGGTACATTCTACAGCATTTCGCGCAACAACTAAAGAAGGCTTAGAAGAAAACGGCTTTAGGGTATTTTGTTCATTACTTCGTGAAGACCTTTTACCTAAAGATTTACAGCCCAAAGTAAAGGAAACGCTGGAAAAACGCCAGATTATATCTGATAAAGCAATGGAGATGATAGAAGCATACGAAGAACAAGGCGGACTTACCGAAGAGCAGTCAAAAATATTTATTGAAGAAAGTGCAAAAACATTTCAATGGAATGAAAAAGCTACTGTGTCCAAAGAGTTTTATGAGGAATTACTTGAAACTAATAGTCTGGTAGCTGACATTGTATCATTTTCAACTCCTCACATAAACCACTTAACTCCAAAAACTGAGAACATTGATGCCTTATTTCTTAGGTTCCATGAAGAAGGAATTGAGACCACTCCGGTCATACAAGGCCCTCCTCCAAGGGAAAATCCAATTTTGCTAAGGCAAATGGCTTTTAAAGCACTTGAAGCAAAATCACTATTCCCAGATGGAAAAGATGGATACGAAGAAGGAAAACACAGAGCCAGATTTGGAGAATATGAAACTAAAGAAGATATGGCCGTAACACCAAAAGGGCGTGAATTATACGATGAACTATTAAACAAAGTGCGCTCAAAAACTTCCGAAAACGACCCAAACTATATGAACATTCTGCAACAAGAATTCAAGGCATTTCCTGACACAAAAGAGGAACTTCGGGAAAAAGGCCTTGCATATTTTAGATATTCAGTAAATGAAGAGGCTTTAGGTCAGCAAGGCTCAAAAAGTATTAATAGCTGGGAAGATGCCATTAAAAAAGGCGTTATTGAATATGACAAAGTTCCTTACCATGACTTCTTACCCGTAAGCGCAGCTGGAATTTTTAAATCAAACCTTATGGAAGGTGGCTTTGTAAAAGCTCAGAAAAAAAATAATAGCCAAGAAGAATTTGAAAAGGCTTTAGGTCGCAAAGTAATTGATTCATTTGAATTATATGAGGCTCAAGAAAAGGAATCTATTGAAAAAGTTTCCAGTAAATTGGGTATTGAACCTTCAAAACATGTAAAGAACGCACAGGAAAAAAAGACATTTATGTGCCTATAGACTACATCAAAAACACAAATATTATATTTCCGAACATGCAAGGATGATAGCAAAGAACAATTAAAGTATTTCAAACAAGCAACTGAATAAATTAGCATTTTATTTGAAATAACAAAACTATATTACAAGTAATTAACCTTTTGTTAATCCATAAAGTGTAACATTTTAGGAATTAGAATAAATAAAAAATGCTTAGGTCTAACGCTTGCAGAGTTGATTGCCTCTATTGTGGTGATTGGTTTATTCTTGTCTGCAATTATATCTGGCGCAAGTTTATATAAGCGAGCAAAGCTTAATGCTGTTATAAAAGACTTTAAAAAATATGACTTTGCTTTGAAAACATTCTATCAAAAATACAATCACTACCCAGGAGATATGCCAAATGCTACAAAATTATGGAGCGAAAGTTCCAACGGAGATGGAAACTCAATGATAGGAAAAGACTCCATAAAAGAGCCCGAAAGCTATCTGGCTTTCCAACATTTGTCATTATCAGGTTTAATTGAAGGAACATATACAGGTAGCGGAGCAAGAGGGACTAAAATAGGTATAAACACACCTAGAAGCCCATACAGAAATCGTACAACATATTGGTTCTACACTGACAGCCTATGGGAAAACCATCCTACTAGCATTGGTTTATTCTTATCAGGCAAAGAGTTGGAAGGATACTCTGACCACAGTGTTAACATCACAGATGCATATTACATTGATAAAAAAATAGACAACCTGCTTCCATACACAGGTAATGTAATCGCTTTTTCAATAGTAGATGGTGACTGTGCAGAATCTGGGCCAAGCCTCACAAAAAAGGTTGAGGACATAAACAAGGTAAGATACAAATTCAACGATGAAGATGATCTTTGTTCTGTATTTTTTAATATAAAAAACGACATTTTTAACGAGTTATTATAATTAATAATAATTTCTACCATTTACTAATGGGCAACTGTAATGTATAAAACCGTTTAGAAAAACCAATCATAAACATTACATTATGCATGAAAAGATTCTTATAATTGACTTCGGTTCTCAGGTAACCCAACTTATTGCACGCAGAGTTCGTGAAGCTAAGGTTTACTGCGAGATACATCCATATAACAAAATAAATAAAAGTTTTTTGGATGAATACTCACCTAAAGCAATTATTTTATCAGGAGGCCCATCATCCGTAACCAAAGGGCAATCTCCCAAGATTGGGATGGAAGTTTTTGACATTGATGTTCCTATTTTAGGCATATGTTACGGTCAACAACTAATATGCGACATGCTAGGTGGAAAGGTTTCCAGCTCCGATCACAGAGAATTCGGTAGAGCGCATGTTAATATCTCCGAAGATTCACCTCTATTTACTGACTGCTGGACTAAGTCTGAAGAATATCAGGTATGGATGAGCCACGGTGATAGGGTTGACTCTCTTCCCGAAAGATTCAAAGTAATTGCACAATCCAAAGGCGCTCCATACGCCGCTATCGCAAATGATGAAAAAAAGATATACGCAGTTCAATTTCACCCCGAAGTAACTCATACTCCTGACGGAAAAAAGTTGTTAAGTAACTTTGTCCATAAAATAGCGGGATGTTCTGATAATTGGAACATGGCATCTTTTTTAGATATGGAAATTGAAAAGATTCAAAAGCAAGTCGGTGACAAAAAGGTCATTTGTGGCGTCAGTGGAGGAGTAGACTCAAGCGTTGTAGCAGCTCTTATTCACAAGGCTATTGGTGACCAGCTTACATGTATTTTTGTAGATTTAGGCATACTTCGTAAAAATGAGCGTCAGGAAGTTGAAGAACGTTTCAAGAACAAGTTTCACATACCGATAAAATCAGTTGATGCCTCAAAGCTTTTGTTTGATAGAATAAACGGCATTGATGACCCAGAAAAGAAGCGCAAGATAATCGGCAAAACATTTATTGATGTTTTCGAAGAAGAGTCAAATATGGTTGAAGGCGCAGAGTTTCTAGCACAAGGCACATTATATCCAGATGTAATTGAATCAGTATCAGTTCATGGAGATGCGGCCGTTACGATAAAATCCCATCATAATGTAGGTGGCTTACCTGATTATATGAAACTGGAACTGGTTGAGCCCGTTAGAGAACTATTTAAAGATGAAGTTCGCCAACTAGGGCTTGAACTTGGCATGGATGAAGAGTTAATAAAGCGCCACCCTTTCCCTGGGCCAGGACTTGCTATTCGTATACCTGGCGAAATCACTCCTGAAAAAATAAGCATCTTGCAAGATGCCGATAAAATATATATTGATGCAATTAGAAAAGCTGGCCTTTATGATGAAATATGGCAAGCCTTTGCAGTCCTACTACCAGTAAAGACCGTTGGAGTAATGGGTGACGCCAGAACTTATGAATATGTATGCGCACTTCGCGCCGTAACATCAACTGATGGCATGACAGCCGACTATTATGACTTTTCTCATAAATTTCTAGGTGAAGTAAGCACTGAAATAATTAACAAGGTAAAAGGCATTAACCGAGTTGTGTATGACATAACATCAAAACCACCGGGAACCATCGAATGGGAATAATTTTATTTATAGAGCTAAAAATAAAATCTTACAAAAGTTCCATTTAATATAAATTTTTGTAATGCGTTTCCTATATCAAACTCTTCATTATCACTACAAGCTTGTTCAAAAGCTTGACCCAAAGTTGAGCCATTTACAAGAGACTTCAGAAAAGGATACTCCCCTCTTTCTAAAATAACAGTGCTTATTTTATACTCAGGTCGAATAACTAAAATATCAACACCGCCTGCATTAATATCAAAATTAATATCCCCTTCATATCCTTCTTGCGATATTTCCCATATCTTATTTATAGGATAGTCCGATGATATAAGGTTCGAAGATGGGTGTAACTCAAATTTAACGTTCTCCAGCTCTTCTGGAGCGATTTTTGATACCCCGACCCTATCGATAGGGTCATTATCCGCGGCAAAATAACTACTATGCAACGCCCACTCTAACTTTGCCACATCCTCAATATATGGAAAATCCTTTAGCTCTTTCATATTTGAAAGAAATTCAGCAAAATTATCACCATAATCATCAAGATTCCCACTTTTAGGCTTATTTTCTTTTATATATTCATTTACCGCATATTTAAAAAATTGCTCATCCACTAGATTGCATACAGATGGATAGCAATTTTCAAGAGTATTATGCAATGTTACTAATACATTATCTTGATATATTTTTATACGGTCAGAATTATCAAGTACCCTATCTTTTATCATCTCTGAAAGAGGGCTGTACTCACTATCATAAACCGCATCTGAAAATGCTGTTTGCAACTCTTTAAGCGACGGCATTCTTGGCCTCATATTTATTTAACATATTTTGCGCCTTATCAGCCTCATCTAACAAAACACTTAGCTCAGGAACATTTGTGTCCCACTCAATAAGAGTAGGAACGCATCCGGTATAGTCTATGACCCTCTCATAAAGCTCCCAAACTTCATCGTAAACTCTTTCACCATGCGTATCAATTAATATCGATTTATCTTCTATTTTCCTTACCTCATATCCAGCAAGATGAATTTCTCCAACCGCATCATAAGGTATGTTCTTAATATATTCCTTAGAATCCCAACCGTGATTCTCACAACTAACAAATATGTTATTAACATCAAGAAGCAAACCGCATCCACTTTGGCTTATAGCTTCATTTATAAACTCCCATTCACTCATAGTTGACTCATTAAATTCCAAATATGATGAAGGGTTCTCAATTAAAACATTTCTTCCTATAAAATCTTGGAAATGCTTTATATTATCAACTAGGCAAGCCAAAGATTCTTTAGTGTATGGCAAAGGCAATAGGTCGTTCAAAGTATTACCACCGATATTACTCCAAGAAATATGCTCAGATAACAAGCCGGGATTGAATTTATCAACAAGCTTCTTTAATTTCTCTAAATGCTTAACGTCTAAACCTTCCGAAGCACCAAGCGACAACCCTACCCCATGAAAACTAACAGGGTATTTTTCTCTTATTTGCTCTAACAAGAATACCGACATTCCTCCTTCTGCGAAAAAATTCTCAGAATGAACTTCAAACCAGGCAATGTCTGGATTGTCTTTCATAACCTCTTGGTAATGAGGGCTACGAAGCCCTAAACCCGCTTTTGCAGGTATTTTTTTATCATCAAACTTACTATTCATTCCTATCCTTATTTAGCTAAAAATCTTATATTCTCATGTAAAATTGTTAATATGAATTGACAAAATTGTATATAAAAATATTCGTAATATCTAATCAAAAAGTTACCCCAATGTAGCAAAAGATGTTCAAAAGAAAATATTAGCCTTGCAAATACAATAGATTTTGCGATAATTTGCAGCCTAAAAATTAAAGGATAAATCACAGGTTATACGAATGCATTGGATTGAAAGTCCTAAAATTGATTCCATACGTCCATATTTGAAGATAATGCGGTTTGATAATTTAACCGGCACTTTTCTTCTTCTTTGGCCTTGTATGATTAGTATATTGTTCGCTTCTGGCAATCAGGTTCCTATAGCTTTGATGCTAAAGTTCATACTAGGCTGCATAATAATGAGAAGTGCAGGCTGCATTACTAATGATATTATCGACAGAAAAATAGATGCTAAAGTAGAGAGAACTAAGAACCGCCCCTTAGCAAATGGCGATTTAAAACTTTATGAAGCAATTTTATTACTCACACTATTGTTATCTCTTGGTGCTTTGATATTATTTACCCTGCCTAGCACTGTTATATTATTAGGAACTATAATAGTTATCCCTATCTTCATTTACCCATTTATGAAACGGGTGACCTACTGGCCACAGCTTTTTCTTGCTATGACATTTAACTGGGGTGCATTAATGGGTTGGGCCGCTGTAAAAGATGACATAGGTCTTACGGCAATATTGATTTACATAGCATGCATGTTCTGGACTTTAGGTTACGACACAATATACGCCCATCAGGACAAAGAGGATGATGCTTTATTGGGAGTTAAATCAACAGCCTTGAAACTAGGCGCTCACACTAGAAAATACATATATCTTTTTTATCTGATAACGAATGTGCTTCTATGGATTGTGGGCATATTAACTGGCAGTGGCATATTATTTCATGTCTTCTTAATATTAGGTGCCTGCCATTTATATTGGCAAGCTAACACTGTTGACTTCAATTTAAGGAGCGATTGTATGGCAAAATTCGCTTCAAATAAATATTATGGAATGTTTGTTTTTATTGGTGTATTGCTTGGTAAAATAGCTATTTAAAGATTTAAACTCAGGATATTTTTTACCCTGTACTACCATTAATAAAAATGCTATAAAACATTCTCGCTAGTTCCCTTACATTAGCAACTCAACGCAACTAGCTGATATTAAAAGACATGACTCCGTAGCTCAGCAGGATAGAGCAACAGATTCCTAATAATAGAATCACTTCTACTCTGTACTACGACAAACAAAAATGGTATAAGATATTTTCGCTAGTTTTCTTATATCAACAACCTTAAATAACTAGCTGATATTAAAAGATATGACTCCGTAGCTCAGCAGGATAGAGCAACAGATTCCTAATTTATGGTAGGTTAATTACTATCTTTTGCAATACCCCCCTAAAACCAAGCAAACTAGGGGTTTTAGCGGATTTTTTAAGGCTTTTTTTGAGTGGTTATTTATCATCATTTATTACCTTTTATTATCCTGTTTTGTGCATGGCTTGTGCACGGGGTTTTCGTGCACAAATTACCTATTAACATTTCTACGTGCGCCTATCTGTACTACTTTTTCAGATGGCGGGACATAGTTATCAGGGTTAAAATCTTCTGCTAACTTAGCACCTATAATAGCAGCCGTTTCTTTCTTTTCTTCTATGTTGTTGTGCATGTAACGCTCGGTGCTTTTTAGGTCTTTATGGTCTAAAAAGCCCCCTATGTTTTTTGTACCGAGTTTTAACCCCACTCCGGTAGTAGCTGCATTATGCCTAAACATGTGAAAGCATACATCACTACAGCCCGATATCTGGTTGCGTATACGTTCCCATACTTTTTGCACCCCTACAAAATGTTTCATAGTTACAGGGCTGGCAAACACGTATGGATTGCCCGGCACTTTTGGTAAGCTACGTAAAATTGTTACAACCTGGGGAGCTAACCCCTTTAATGCTTCGCCTCCTTTTGTATTTGGAAGCCATACACAAGCATCATCAAGGTGTACGTTTTCCCATTTTAAGGTAAGCCATTCCGTTTTTCTGCACCCAGTATAGCAAAGGCACTCAATATACGCTAAAGCATATCTGTCTTCACCTTGTAGCAATCGTAGATCGCGTAGTTTTGCAGCAATACCAGCTTTTTCGTTTGTTGTTAGCATACGTGTGCGCTTATTTTCCTTGTTAAGCTGGATTAAATAGCAGGGGTTGGTGCGTATATCACGCCAGCCCCATTCTTCGCACCGGTTAAGAATGTTACTAACTAAGCGTTGCCAGTGATTAGCATTGTATATGCTATTCTTCGTAAGGCGGTCAAATTCCTCTTGTAGGTTTTGCCGGTTTAGCGATTTTATAGGCCATGCACCCATATACGGCTTAATATGCAGCTTATACAAAGCCTTGTAGCTTTTAAAGGTGCTAGGCTTTAAGCGGTTAGCCTTGATTTTAATTTCGCAATAATCAAGAAATTTCTCCCAGGTATCCGCAACGGTTTTTTCGTCTTTTTTAGCAAGTATGCCGTTTTGTTCATCAATAACAGGATTACCGCCTTGGGCTACGTATAACAGTTTTTCGCAAGCGATTTTACGCGCTTCATCTACTGTTATTTCCCCTACTTCTGCAATAATCGGTCTATATACTTTTCCTAATTTATCAGAATAGTAATAAATATAAGATTTATGCCCTCCGGCCGTAACGTGTACGCCAAATTGTTTAGGGTCATTGCAATACATAAAATAGCGTTTACCTGTTACCGGTAAATTACCTACAACGGTTCTTGTTAACCGTTTCCCATTTTCTAATCTAGGCATATTATTTACCCCCCGCATTTAGATATTGCTTTACAATTTCATCTAAACGATGGGCGGCCACTTCCATAGCCTCCATTTCTTCAACGTTCCAAACTCCTATAAGTTCTTCGCCGTTAGTATCAGAAATAACCCAGGCATTATTTACGGAACTTTGTTTTATAAATAAAATATTATCCAGTGTTACAATGGTACCTTTTGGGTGGTTTGGGTTGCGTAAGCCACCACGTAAATTAATTACGCTTATTGCTTCGTAAACATAAGCATCTACGTATAAAAGAGGGCATAAAGAACTGTTGAAAAGGTTGGATTTTACCGTAGTGGTAGTTTCCTGGTTTGATAATTCCCAGCTATCACATATTGGTTGACAGGCTGGTTTTGTTGTGGTCAAATTGACCAAAGCAATACTTTTAGACATTTTTTACCTCGAAAGTTTAAGTGTTAAAAAAGTTGTTGCGCTTAAACCGGTGGTGTGTCAGCACTGCCGGTTTTTCTTTGGGCGCAACCCTTAGTTTAATGCGACCTAACCGGCTTGGCGAGCAAAAATACCAACTTTTGCAACTTTCTTACTTATTACTACCCTCCCATTCCGTAGTTGATCTAAAAGTATTTTTATTTTCATACTGCAAAAGCCCCATTTTCCCCAGTAAAGGGTAACGAACTTTGCCGCGTATTCCGGTGCCTATTTTCGTGTATGGCGCACCTTCGCCGATAACCCTATATTGGTTTAACCGGCTGGCTGAAATTTCCCAGCGTAGGGCTAATTGTCTGGTAGTAATAAAGATGTTTTTTGTTACAGGGGTGTAAGCCGTGCTTACCAGGTAAACATTTACCGCATCCAGTATTTTAGGAATATCCCCAGGCGTTAGCTTAGCAAGGTTTATTAGCATATTTTTTTACCCTGATTTTTTCTACTAATGCGTTGGCTACATCTAAAACCACCTTTTGATCGTCCGGCTCCAATTCGCTAAAAATATGTTTTATAGCGCACCACAAAAACCCCTCGTTTTCAGCCTCCGGGAAGAACGCCAGGGCAGATACTTTAAAAATAACGGCAAATTCAAATAAACGGCCGCATCCCATACGGTTAAGGCCGCGCTCGTATTTCTGAATTTGCTGAAATGTTACGCCTACTTTTTGGCCTAATTCTTCCTGGCTCATTTTTTTATCATGCCGGAGCTGGCGCAAATTTTTACCGGCGTATATATCTATAGGGTGTGGCTCGGCCATTACTTGCCCCCACCATTATAATATTTTTCATAATCAATAGTGCTTTCCTGGCACTGGGGGTATACCCACTCTGGTATACAGATACCGCCCTCACAGCACCCACTCATCCAGTTTAACATTACCCAGGCAAAGAAAATGCCTAGCGTACCGGTTATTAATATTGCCGCTATTGATTGAAAAAATAATCTTGTAAACCGTTTTAAAAAACTTTCCTTATAACGGTGGTTCCGGCGTTGCCGGTGGGGGTTGTTTCTATCGTACATTTTATGCCTCATAAGAAAGTTAACCAACACAAAAACAACGTTTAATTTATGAGTGTTTTTGCACTTAATAGTTTATTGGGTAACATGAATTATGAGAGGCCGTCAAATAAAAAAGTTGCGAATGTTGGTAGTTTTATACGCCTGTATAAGTGAAAATGAGCAAGCATAAGGGGCGGGCATTTCAATACCTGGGTAGTAGTTTTTTTATGGAATTGTGAGTTATGCCCGAACTATCGCGATAACGGGGTGCGCGCTTTGTATTATAGTATCATTCATAAGCTGGCCGCCAGGTGGTTTTATGTTATAGGTATTTGCCTTTTTCCCTTTTGTAACAATGCCAAACACGGTGTCGTTATGCAATTTTACTATACATTCTTTATCTAAAAATTGTTTATGTTTCGCGGCCGTGGCATCATCATAAAAAATCAAATCGCCCCTACATAGGTGGTATTTTACTAATGTTTTCCCTGTAACTTTTATGGCCGTTAATTTGGTGGCTTCAAAGCCAGGGTTTATAGTTTGTTCAATTTTTGCCGGCGGTTTAAAGGTTAATTTACCATTAGGCGCAAGGTTGCCAATGATGGGCGCAGCAGCCTGTATATCTATTTCCCATGAAAGATCGCTAATAGGCACCCCCAGAGCATCAGATAAACGCTGTTGCCATAGCCCGGTAAAGGTGGCCGCGCCACTTTCAAGTTTTGAAATAGTGCCTTTGTCCGTACCCGCCATTTCGCCTAGTTCTGTTTGGCTTAGCGACATACCGGTGCGTATCAAACCTATACGGTTTGGTACTGCTTTGCTTGCTGGTATTTTTACTTTCTTTGCCATATTTGGATTATTGCCTAACAAGCAACTTTTGTAAACCCTTATTTTCCCTGGGTCACACTACTTTTAAGGTAAAAAAGTACCAACATTCGCAACTTAATTATTGACAAGGTTATGCTTTGCGAGCAATAAATATAAATTATGAAAGTAAAAAGCTGGCTACAAATTATTAAAAAAAATCAAGCCTGGTTATCGAAAAAAACCGGCTGGCACCCTGGTACCGTAAGCAAAATTGTTAACGGTAAGGTTATGCCTGAACCTGAAACAATGGAGGTTATATGGAAACTATCCGGCGGCCTGGTTACGCCAAACGATTACTACACTTTCATGCAACCAAAACCTGAACCCGAAATTAACCCCCAAAATAAGGATTACCGCTATGACTGAAAATGAACCCGAAACCCAAGACGAAACCCACACCGTAAACGGTATTTCTGGCGATCAGCTACAAAGCATAGTTGAACGTATTGAAAATGTTATTGAACATAAAGCCGAGCTTCAGGACGATATTACACAGATATACGCCGAAGCAAAAGGCAATGGTTTTGAAGTTAAGGCCATACGTAAGATTATAAAAATACGTGCTATGGATGAAACCGAACGCAATGAGCAAGAGGAAATTCTAGCTATCTATATGCGCGCGCTCGGAATGGAAGCGTAGGCCACACACGGCCACGGCAACCATTTACAAAACGAGGGGTTTTAATGAGCAGCACGCCATACATGCCATTTTATGTTGAATCATATCTTGCGGATACCACCAGACTAACAATGGAGGAGCAAGGCGCATATACGCGCCTACTTTTCAACATGTGGATAAATGGTGCATATCTTTTAGACGATGACCGAAAACTGGCTAAAATGCTGGGTATTCATACAAATAAGTGGTTGAAGCTAAAACCGGCCTTAAAGCCCTTTTTTTTGTATACTACCCAGGATACCCCCCCAGATACCCCCCAGGATACCCCTATAGATACCCCCCCAGATACTAGGGGGGTAGTTAAAGGTGTATTTACCCAGGTTAAGCTACTGGAAGTGTACGAACACGTACAGGGTAAGAGAAAAAAGAACCGTGATAATGTACGTAGGAGGTGGGAGCGCAAACCCGCAGAAAACCTAGAAAGTGATGATACGACCGTACCGCCGGTAGATGATACGACCGTATCGCCACCGGATAATACGGCCGTACAAAATGGAGTTATACCAAACGAGGATAAGCTAAAGCTAAATAAAAACTTAAAAGAAGCTAGCTATAGCTTTGGTGGGGCTGAAAATTGTGGACAAGTCGGCGATCGGTTAATCCGCAGCCTTTCAACCGTGCGGGATATTGAGCTGCAAATTAAGGCGATATTTCACCAGTATAAATTAACATCACCAAACGATTTAAGGGTTATCAAGGAATGGCTACAGATAGGCGCAGTACCGGAATTGCACATAATACCGGTTATTACGGAAATTATAGAACGTAACGCAAAAAGGAACTTAGCACCGCCTAAAACCCTTTCATATTTCACAAACAGAGTAATTGAAAAAGCAGGGGGTAAGGTATAAATGGCAAAAAAAATACGCATAAAAGGCCGTTCTAGCATGATGGGGAAAAAGCCCAGGCACGCTAGCGAACCTACACCAGAATTTAAGCAGAAATTTCGTACAAAAACAGAAACCTTAAAAAACGGTTCTAAGCGTACATGGGTGCTAGACCAATGCCCTATAGATTGGTACCAGAAAAAGGGCTGGATTACCGGCGATCAATGGACAGCTGGGGATACCTATTTTAAGGTTTTTGAAATAGCCAGGCAAATAAACGGCTTCCCCACCGGTGGCATAAACCCGGATTTTGTACCTAAAATGGATGGTGGCAAGGGTTCAAATCCTACCGATCACCAACTAGACGAATACCAGAAATTATTAAACATGCACAAGGCCGTAAGCCGTATTAGCCGCGATATGCTGTACTGTATTTGCGGCGAATGTTGGCAAGTGGGAGAATATGAACGCATGACGCGACCGGAGGCTGGTAAAAAGCCCTGGCGTAAGGGCTATGGCATGGTGCGCTTACAGGAAACACTAGACGAATTGTACGAATTTTTAACCACTAAAAAGAGGTGATAACATGCAAGATAACAATTCAGATCCAAGCGTAAAATTTCGTTTTGGTAATTTTAACCAATGTAGAGAATTACGCGGCGTGCCGGCCGCGCGGGTTTATGTGGATGAAGGAGAAGGCGAATTTTGGCTATGGATGAGCTACAACGATATACGCAAGAATATAAAACGTTTTGGCCGCCATGATGGGCTTGTTACGGCGTTGGCGGCCTATAAAAATAATAATGACGGAGGGTGTTAAGGTGGGAATTTTAAACTTTTATGAGCAATTTGCGGAACCGGTAGAAAAAGGCATTAAAACCCAAACCATACGCAAAGTACGAAAGCGGCCTATTAAGGTTGGGGAAACGCTGTATTTGTATACTGGCAACCGATTTAAAAGAACGCAGCGGCTTTTATGCAAAGGGAAATGTACGCAAGTAAAAAACGTGCTAATAAGCAACCCTTTTGCTACGCACAGCATAGATATTTACCTAGATGGCACCAGGCTTAACAAGGAAGAAGCGGAGGCATTTTGTATAGCTGATGGCTTTGAAAGTATGATAGATTTTGCAAAATTCTTTCATAAACAGCACCGCCTACCGTTCTTTGGTGCCTTCATAAAATGGAAGTTGGTAAAAGAACCTACGGGCGTTGTGGCGCGGGTAAAAAAAGCACTAGGCTGTTAAAGTTTAATGGGTTTATTGCAAATGGGCTATATCGGCGTATAATTGATAATTATCATTATAAAAGAGCTTACGCTGTGAGAAGAAAATACCCTAAAATTGGTGCAAATGATGCTTGTCCATGCCGTGATGGCATTAAATATAAAAGATGCTGCAAAGGTAAGGTTGACTGGCAATCGCTGTTTGCTAATGGCAATACAAACCCATACGAATATATGAGCATTAGGGGTAAAAATCTTTTTTTCTTAGAAAAAATTGCTGCTATTTTACAACTTGACCAATTAACTGGCGCCCCTTTAGCAACTATCAAAAATGCACTAAGAGATAAGAATAAAATTAGAGATATACATGAGGCTCTTCTTTATATTTGGCCTAATGAGGCAGATTTAAACCGAGTTTTGTGCAATGAAAAAGAAAAACACTCTGCTATCTTTACAGGTGCATACCAACCAGAAAAACTTTTTAAAGGTATGTGTCGTCATAGTTTGTATGCAGAAAAGATATTACTTGTTGATCCATTTCTGTATCCAGGTTCAATGCGCCCGGAATTTGACCCTTGTGAAAACCCAGAACAGCACGCCAATACTACACTTAATAATTTATGGGTTTGGTTCGGGTTAATGCCGTGGATTGACTCTGGTATTGTTGGTTTTATCCGTTCGCCAGGTGATTTTGATTTAAAATTACAATGGGACTCATTGATATATACAGAAAATATGGTTACGAAACACCCGGAAATTAAAGAGTGTATGGAAACAGATATAGAAAGTTTTGGAGAGTTTAGAAAAAGGTTCAAAGATGTTTTTGACCTAAACCAACCTTCCAGTAAATTACGTAAAACAGCAAAAGAAGTTTACCCCGAATTTAGCACGGAAAAAATAGACGAAATTATTGCTTATTTTGAAAACCAGCGGGAAAACTCCCCATTTATAGTTGACCCTATTAGCAAAACCAACCCCAGTCAAATAGAGATGATACATTCTGGCTCAAATTATGAAATAGCTAGAGAAATTGCATCACGCTCCAACTCACATTTAATTACTGATTTAAAAACCCGATGGAAATTTATTGAAATAGACAGGCAGGAAGGTGGAGTAAATAATTCAGGTTGGGAACCATTCGCTAAAAGTATGCAAAATGCTAAATTAGAAACCTTAAACACGACAGACATTTCTCTTGCTTTGCGGTTGCGAAAAGAAAATCGTTTAGAAGGAATGCGTACATTTTTAAGAAAAGTTTGGAATCATTCACCTACGGTAGAGGATTTCAATACCAGAAAAACAGAAGATTTTACTACAGAGTTTACGCATGAGCTAGAAATAGCCCGTGTAGAATGGGAAAAAATAGATAAAGATTTAGTTAAATTGTTAGGTGGAGGAATGGGTGTAGGGGCTATCGCCTCTGCTATGGTAGAGCCAGCTAACTGGGGTATACATGGACTTGCGTATGCTGGCACGTTGGGGGCTTCTCTTGTGCATTCAAAAATGCGTAGAAACACAACTCTTAGAAGATACCCCGCATCTTTGTTTATCGGAGGGTAACAAGTGCATTTAAGAAAATGCTATTTACCTGTCCGGTTGTAAAATTACCCCAAAAATACAGCTTTACACTGGGTACACCACTTTGTACCATCTTTACATACGCTGGATTTTTACGTCTAGTGTAAGTCACCTTCCCCCTCGTTGGTGGCTTTTTTTATGCCTATAACCCGCTTGCCGCAATGGTATAGCGGGTTATTTTTTGGCAAAACCCTAACTTTAACCTTAATTTGGAGATTTACCCATGACCGCTAAAGAAATTCAAAGTGATACTAAAATCACGCAACTTTTTGACCCTGCCATTGTGCAAGCCGATGCGGGAAGCATTGCCAGTATTGATACCGGCACTTTTGAAAGCCTATTATTTGTAGCTTTAATAGGTGCAAGTGGCGATACAATAGATGGCAGTAATTTTATAGAAATTGAACTGGAAGAATCGGACGATGATAGTGTATTTACCGATGTTGCCGATGAAGATGTGGTAGGCAGCGTTGCCGGAACCAACACCGGTACTATGGCCTTAATAAACGATTCCGGCGAATTGGACACAGCATATAAGGCGGCTTACGTTGGTAATAAACAATATGTGCGCCCGGTAATTAACGTAACCGGCACGCATACTAACGGTACAACTATTGGCATTGCGGCTATACAAGGCCACACCCGTTACAATCCAGTAACATAAGGTTGTTGTTATGGTTTTGCCATTGCTTGCAAGAGTGGCCGCCGGCAGTGCGGTACGTGGTGGTGGGGGTAGCAGTAAGCCGCCCTCATTACCACGTTTGGAATTAAGCGTTAAGGATGATGTAGACGAATTTGTAAAACGCCTAAATAACATACAGCGTAAACAAATACCGTTTGCTACAGCCATATCGCTTACCAAAACAGCGCAAGCAGGGCAAAAGAACGTACAGGGTGTAATACCCCACCACTTTAAGGTTACTAAACGTTGGTGGCTGAAACAACAACCTACCGGAATTAAGATAATACCGGCCACTAAGTTTAGACTGGTGGCCACGGTATATACCAATGCACACTTTGCAGAACTACAGGAAGAAGGCGGCACCAAGCGGCCATTTAAAAGCGGTAAGATAGCTATTCCTAGTGTTAACGTAAAGACCCGTAAGCTACGTAAATCAGGTGGCGCGCGGGATGCTACCGGCCGTAACAAGGTGTTCTTCACTAAGTTAAAGTCCGGTAAGAGTGCTATATTCAGGCGCAAGGGTAAGAAGCGCGGCACTGCTGAACTGATGTATACACTGGATACTAAAGCCCAGGTGAAACGCCGCTTTGGTTTTAAGAAGGTGTTACGTAAATCAGTACAGAAAAATTTTAAACGTATCTTTGCCATGCAATTAACAAAGGCTTTGCGATCAGCGCGCCGTTAGCCTTTTATTTATGCCAAGGTACTACCAAAGGCACCCCCCGCGGGTAACGCGAAGGCCGCGAGGTTTTTTTAGAGACAGAAAAAAAGTTGCGTTTCGTTTCGTTTGGAGCAGGTCATGAAAATAGAAAATATAGCCCTGGAAAAGTTAACCCCATACGCCCGGAACCCCAGGGAACACGGGGAAAATATAGCCGACCTGGTTAACTCAATAAACGAATTTGGTTTTGTGTTACCGTTGCTGGTAGATAGCGAAATGGTAATCATTGCCGGGCATGGTCGATTTGAGGCGGCTAAACGCCTGGGGCTAAAAAAAGTAGATGTTATTATTAACACCGAAATGACGCCCGAGCAGGTGAAGGCTTACCGCATTGCGGATAACGCTTTAACCGAAAGATCAAAATGGAATGATGAATTTTTAGCTATTGAAATTGGCGAACTAAAAGAACACGGTTTTGATATAGACCTTACCGGCCTTACACCGGAGAAATTATCTTATGCGCTAAGTTATTACGATGGTGACAAGAGTAACGACAAAGATACACCAAGCAATAGCGGCGTACTTGTAGAACGTTTTGGAGTACCACCATTTAGCATTTTAGATGCCAGACAAGGCTACTGGCAAACACGTAAAAAAGCCTGGCTTGAGCTGGGAATTAAAAGCGAGTTAGGACGTAAGGAATTAAATAACACAGTTGTTACAACAAAATGGATGAAGCGGGGAAATGATGAAGGTGGCAGCATATTTGACCCGGTGTTATGTGAATTGGTGTACCGCTGGTTTTCCCCTGATGATGGAATGGTTATTGACCCCTTTGCCGGTGGCAGTGTACGGGGCGTGGTGGCTTCACACGTAGGGCGTAAGTATCACGGTGTTGATCTTAGGCCGGAGCAGATAGAGGCCAACCAGGCGCAGGGTAAAAAACTTTGCAAAGAAAATATACCGGCCTGGTATGAAGGCGATAGCCGGGATATTAATAAAATACTGAAAGGCAAACAAGCCGATCTATTGTTCAGTTGTCCACCTTATGCAGATTTAGAAGTTTACAGCAACAACCCAAAGGATTTAAGCACGCTAAAATACAAAGATTTCTTAGAGGCTTACCGCAGTATCATAAAGGATAGCTGCAAATTGTTAAAACAAGATAGGTTTGCTTGTTTTGTGGTTGGTGATATACGCGGCAAAGATGGTAACTACCGTAATTTTGTTAGTGAAACCAAAGGCGCTTTTTTAGATGCCGGCCTGAAATTATACAATGAAGCTATTTATATAACACCAATAGGTAGCTTGCCGGTGCGTGTAGGCACTTTGTTTAACAGCGCGCGCAAGCTGGGGAAAACACACCAGAATGTTTTATTGTTCATTAAGGGAAATGCCAAACGTGCTACGGCCGCGCTGGGTGATGTTGATTTTGGCGAAGTGGAAGACCAGGATTTAGATATTGTTTTAGAGGGATAAAAAACAATGGCAATAATATATTACCCGGTAGAAACAATAGCTTCTTTGCTGGACTTAACAGTACGCCGCGTACAGCAATTAGTAAAAGAGGGTATATTACCAAAGCCTACCGAAAGAAATAAATACGACCTGGTGGCGTGTGTACGTGCTTATGTGCGTTACCTTCGCGGTGGCGAAATTGAAAGCGATAGCCATACACAAAAAACCAGATTGTTAAAAGCCCGTGCCGCTAAAGCTGAAATAGAAGTACAGGTAATGAGCGGCGAACTTTTACGGTTTGAAGATGTAGAAATAGTATGGATGAGTGTTACAGGCAGTATAAGGTCGCGGCTTCTATCGCTTCCGGGCAAGGCCGCACATGCTGTTTTACCACTTACCACATACCAGGAAACGGAAGAAGAACTACGCGGCTTTGTTAATGAATTATTGACGGAGCTAGCAACCAATGACGCCGAACAGCTTAGCGATAGATTTAGGAAAACAGACACTACAGGCGATGGCACCGCCGCCGAACCTGAAAGTAAGCCAGTGGGCGGACAGGTACCGGAAGCTAAGCAGTGAATCTAGCGCAGAACCCGGCGCCTGGCATACCGACCGTGCGCCGTATCAGCGCGGCATTATGGATGCTGTTTGTGATAGAGAGGTAGAATCTATAGTTATCCGGGCAAGCGCCCAGGTAGGTAAAACAGAAATATTAAATAACATTGCCGGCTACTACATACACCAAGACCCGGCGCCTATATTATTGCTACAGCCCACACTTGAAATAGCCGAAGCATGGAGCAAAGACCGTTTTGCGCCAATGATACGCGACACGGCGGCATTAAGTGAATTAATAAAAGACCCGCGCAGCAGGGATAGCGGCAATACATTATTGCACAAGAAATTTCCAGGCGGCCATATAACAATGGCCGGCGCCAATAGTCCGGCTTCACTTGCCAGCCGGCCTATACGAATTGTGCTGATGGATGAAGTAGATCGATACCCATTATCAGCGGGTGCGGAAGGCGACCCAAGGAGTTTAGCAAAAAAGCGTAGTACAACATTTTGGAACCGCAAAGATATACAGGCCAGCACCCCTACGGTTAAGGGTATTAGCCCTATAGATGCAGCTTATGAGAATAGCGACCAGCGGTTATACTATGTGCCGTGTACGCATTGCGGCGAATATCAGTATTTAAAATGGGCGCAAGTTAAATGGGATAAGGAACCCGAAGAAGCCTACTATGTATGTGAATGTTGCGGCGTAGTTCTTACCGATAGCGACAAGCCGGCAATGCTGGCCGCCGGCGAATGGCGTGCGGAAATGCCGTTTAAGGGTGTGGCTGGGTTTCATTTAAGCGAACTGTATAGCCCCTGGGTTACGTTTGGCCAGATAGCGAAAAACTTTACTATTGCCAAGCTGTTACCTGAAACACTTAAGACCTGGGTTAACACTTCTTTAGGCGAAAGCTGGGAGGAAGCCGGCGAAGGTTTAGACGAAGATAGCCTAATGGGACGCCGCGAGGAATTGTTAGATTTTATTATGCTATAATGTAGTTGTTATTTTTGATGAGTTAGCTATTCATTAAAAGTAGTGACCCTATGTACTGTTAAAGTAACTGGGGTGGGACGTGCGTCCGAGCGAGGAAAGAATTTTACGTTCGAGCCCATCATGGTCCGCGTCCAAAATCTATAAGCTTGAATAGTTGCAAGGGTTTAACGCCCGTTAACAATCATAAGTAATAGGACAAAGAAATGAATAAAGAAAGACTTAATTATTCTCATTATATAGGCATCGATGTAAGTAAGCTCACAATTGATGTTTGCATTGATTGTAAAAAAGATACATTCAGTTATGAGAATTCACGAGAAGGTTTTAATAAACTCTGGCTTGATCACAGAGCAAGCCTAAATGGTAGCTTAGTTGTTGTTGAAACAACGGGTTGGCATGAAAAAGCTGTTTTAGCGTTTCTTGTTATGAAAAAAGTAACGGTTCATCGAGCAGCAGCTCGGCAAGTAAAACGTTTTATACAATCATATGGAACAATGGCAAAAACAGATTCTATTGATGCGAGGGCATTGTCTAAGTACGCAAAAGAACGTGCCGAAAACTTGCTTCCTTATAGCAAGCCCGATAAAACTCAGGACAAATTACAAGTATTATATTCACACTATACCGACCTTACAAAAGCATTAGTACAGGAGAAGAACCGCATCCAATCTCCTGGATATGATTGTGTTGTAAAATCTATAAAGAAAATAATAAACATTCTTGAACAACAAATTGCGATAGTTATAGACAAGATTAACAAAATAATTATGTCTAATGAGGCTATGAAAAACAAGTTTCACATTTTAAAAACTGTAGACGGCATTGGTGACAAGACAGCCATTGCACTAATTGCCAGCATGCCCGAGCTTGGCAGCATTTCAAGAAAACAGGCAGCTTCTCTATCAGGCCTAGCACCTCATCCAAATGACAGTGGTAAAAATAATGGATATAGAAGAACTAAAGGAGGCCGACATAATATAAAAGAAATCCTACACATGGCAGCACTTGGTGCTATAAGAAAAAAGGATTCGGTACTTAGTGAGTTTTTTAGACATCTAGTTAATAATAACCACAAAAAGAAAATGGTTGCACTTACTGCAGTAAAACGAAAAATAATAGTCATTGCAAATGCACGTCTTGCGGCTCTCTAGAGGTGAAGTAAGTCTCAACATGCCTTTGATAGTTGTATTTTATGCATTCTAAGTTTATTTTATAATTTTTTGGTTTTATGAATTAGGAATTGATTAATAGTCGGCTATGAAGATGGTTTATTCAAGGATGCAATTAAGTTTGTTTATTGCATCGACATGCTTAGGTGCGAGTTCTTATGGTCAGGCTATACCCGGTTCTGCAGACCCTAGTCGTGTTGAGCCATTCAAAGATGAACTAAAAACAGAGTTTCCTGCTAAGCTTCCTGCGAGGCCTCAATTAGAATCACATATTGAAATCCCAAAATCGGCACAAAAGATTCGATTTATCCTTGATAAGATAAATATTGAAGGTGTTACGGCATTCTCAGAAGAAGATTTATTACCAATATATGCTAATTATGAAGGCAACGAGGTGTCTTTAGAAACTGCTTGGGAAATAGCATCAAAAATTACTAAACATTACCAAAGTGAGGGTTATTTCTTATCGCGGGCTTATGTTCCTGCACAAGAAGTTAAGAATAACAGCGTTACTATAAAGGTAGTAGAGAGTTATATAAAAGATATTGAGTTGGAAGAATCTATTGATAAGGAACTGTTTGTAAAAAGGCTGATAAAGCGACTTGTAAATAATAAGCCTGTGAAGGCAGAGCAACTTGAATCCTTCATGCTGCAAATAAATTCATTGCCGGGCAGAGATTATGAAGCTGTAATTAAGTCTATAGATAATGGTGCGGTTAAGTTATTCTTAAATCCGTTAGAAGAAAAGGATAAAACATCTATTACTATTGATAATTATGGTTCAAGGTTCTCCGGACCGTTTCAGGGCACTGCAACATATAGTGATAGTTTTTTACCCTTGCAGCAAACAACACTATCTGCATTTGCAACTATTCCATCTGACGAGATGAAGTATATAGCATTTGGACAAGAGGTGGCGTTTTATCCAGACTGGAAGATTGATTTGTCTGGCAGTTATGTAGATTCAAAACCAGGATATACATTATCTTCTAATAATCTTAGAAGTGATTCAGCCACAATCGGTATAGATTTAAGCTGGCAGCCTATAAGGCAAAGACTAAAGAATCTTATAATATCATTTGGTATAGAAGGTAAGAATATAAATGGTGATATTCTGGTAAACAGCCCTTTGACTCGTGACAGGATAAGAAAATCAAAGTTTGGAATAGCTTACGATGTAGCAGATAGCTTTAATGGCTATAATTATGTATCAGCTGAAATACATCATGGTTTGGAGATATTGGAAGCCTCAGAATTTGGAGATGCCAATTTATCAAGGTCTGAAGCTATGCCGGACTTTTCTAAAATAGAATTTAGTTATAGCCGCATTCAAGGCTTGCCACAGAGTTTTACTGCTATTGGAAGAATCTCAGGTCAGCTTTCTGCCGAACCTTTATATTCTTCAGAAGAATTTGGATATGGCGGTCAGAGTTTTGGACGTGCTTATGACTCATCTGAGATAACAGGAGATAGCGGTATATCCGGCTCATTGGAGCTAAGGTATAACGGCTTAAAAAAATGGCAAGGAATATCATTATACCCATATGTATTTTATGATATAGGCAAGGTTTGGAATGAAGATACAGCAGGTTTAAGGCAGTCTGGTGCATCTTCTGGTACAGGTATGATTATTAGACATAAATCAGGAATTAATACTAATATTGGTATTGCTTTCCCCCTGACCAAATCAGTTAGCACCCCTCTTGATGGTCACGGCAAGAGTCCAAGAGTTTTATTTAGTCTAAGCCATACGTTCTAAGTTCTTCATATAACAGAGTAATTAATACATTATTAACTCTTTTGTGTTATAATATTGTTATGGATAGTAAGCAATTAATTAGAAGGTTGGCATTATGTGGTGTAAGCATGGCAGCTTTGCTTTGCAATAGTGATGCTTTTTCTAATCCTCAAGGGGGCAATGTTGTTGCAGGGGATGCAACTATTACTTCATCAGGCAAGAAGCTTGATGTTCATCAAAAAAGTAATAGCGCCATAATAGACTGGAATAGATTTGATATTGATGTTGATGAGCATACACAGTTTCACCAACCATCGGCAAATGCTACTGCCTTAAATAGGGTTAAGGGGCATGACCCGTCTAATATATTGGGGAAACTGACTGCCAATGGTAATATTATCTTGATAAATCCTAATGGAGTTTTCTTTGGTAGGGATTCTGTGGTTGATGTAAATGGTTTGATAGCCACCACAGCTGACATCAATAATGATGATTTTATGGCAGGCAAGCTGGAGTTTAATACTTCAGGCAACCCTGATGCGGCTATAATCAATGAAGGGTTAATAACTGCAAAAGAAGCAGGTTTAGTGGGTTTGGTAGCCCCAAATGTATTAAATAGTGGAATCATAACAGCGAAACTGGGCAAGGTGCAATTAGCATCAGGTGACACCTTTGCAATAGATTTATATGGTGATGGTTTGTACTCAATAGCAGTAAGCGACGATGTAGTGTCTCAATTAGTTGTAAATACTGGGAAGATAGAGGCAGAGGGTGGAAAAATTGCAATCACAGCGGCCGCTGCCAAAGAGATTGTAAATAGTCTGATAGTTATAGAAGGTGAACTAAAAGCCCCTACAATAGAAGAAAAGAACGGTAAGATAATTATATCTGCATCAGGTTCAAATGCAGTTGAGAGTAATGTTGCAAATGAAAAGGGGCAAAAGGAAGGTTCTAGCAATATAGTAATATCTAATGCTTTAATAGATACCTCGGGATATGATGAAGGCGAGCAAGGCGGCGAGATTGAAGTATTAGCGGATAATATAAATATTTTGGAAAACACAGTTATTGATGCCAGTGGTTATGAAGCAAAAGAATCGACACAAAGAGCTGATGGTGGCACAGCAACATTAACAGAAGATAAAGATGTAAGAAGTGAAAAAGAGTTCCTTGCTCATGAAAACAGAGCCGGTGGCAGTATCAAGATAGGTGGGGATTATTTAGGTAAAGGTGATACTGCATCTGCAGAATATGTTTATGTTGACCCGTTTAGCCTAATATTAAACGACGCTATTAAATCTGGTGATGGTGGACGTACTATTATATGGTCCGATAATACCACAGAGTTTTATGGTAATGTCTATGCCAGAGGTGGTTTAGAAGGAGGAAATGGTGGATTCTTAGAAACGTCGGGGAAAATCAACCTCAAAGCACAAGGCTATGCAGACCTTACTTCAGAATATGGGTATAAAAAAGGAACGTATCTTTTAGACCCAGCTAATATTACTATTTATGGGAATGTTGATCCTACATTTGTATCAACTGACACCTCTATTGATTTAGCTTCTGATTTGCAGCTTTGGCTGGATGGAAATGATATAGACGCTGACAATGATGTAAATGATAACCCGGTTAATGGAACCTCAATATCAACATGGTACGATAAATCGGGAAAAAGTAATGATGCATTTACAGTATCTGCTACAAAACCAGTTTTCGATAACTCTTCAATATACGGAAAAGGTTCTGTTCAATTTAATGGTAATTCGCATTTTGATACTAATTTAAGTATTAATTCAAGTGTGATGCCTAATATTACGGTATTTTCTGTATATACTTTAAATGCAATTAATGGTGGTGCACCTTTTGGTGAGGACAATTCAAGTTGGGATCGATTTATCCTTGATGGGATAGATACTCTTGATGAGATTGTTTCTATAGGGACAGGAAAGATAAATAATTATGATTTATTTAATGGTACAAACACTACAATAACTAGTGTGGTTTGGAAAGAAGACATTGCAAATGGGTCTTATGTAAATGTTAATGGTATAAATAATAATGGTACTTTTACTTCTAATACTGGTCCTGAATCAAGTAACACACTTGAAATTGGTGCATTAGGCAAAAACGACTTTTTATTCAATGGGTTAATTTCAGAAACTATTATATATAACGTTGAACTTAGCAATAATAGTCGTCATCTTATCGACCAATATCAAAGTGCCAAATGGAATATAGACCTTACCCCTCCTGGCACAGGTGGAACTGAGTCTGCCAAGGCAATGGCATCTGATGGTTATAGTATATTTGCAGTTGATTATTTGGAAAAGCTATCATCAACAGCCGATATAGTTTTGCAGGCTGATAATACAATAACACTAGATTTAAAGGGTGATAATCTAAGTTTAACAGATGATCGAAACATATCGTTTCAGACTACAAATGGTAATATTAGCACTGGTTCAGCAGGAACCATAACAACAAATCGTACCACCACAGGTGGTAACATTACAATTACCGCAGGTGGTACAGGTGATATTAATATAAACCATGCATTAACCCTAAATGCTCAAAATGTTGGTGATGTTACATTTAATGCAAGTGGAGATGATATTAATATCACAGATAACTTTAATGTAACTACAGATAACTTTAATGTAGCGGGTAATTTAACTGGTAGCGGTACAGGAGCATTTGTTTATCAACAGGGAACAGCTAGTAATAGCTTAGATGTTGGAAGTGGTGGTATTGGAGATAATGTTCTTTCTGATGCATTAATTACAGATTTAAAAAGTGCATTTGCATCATATAGCTTTGGTCGACTTGCAGATGGCGGAAATATAACAAATTACACCACCTCATGGGAAGACCCCGTAACGTTCTTGACAAGTGGCGACTTCGTTAATGCAGCTGATACAAGTAGCGACGATACTATGTTAATACGTGCAGGTGATGATATAATATTAAGTCAAGACATCTCCACCACAAGTTCAACAACAAATTCATTAGTGTTATCAGCAGGTGATGATTTTGTAAATAACGCAGGCAGTGATGCACTATCTTCTATAAATAGTCGTTGGTTAGTCTATAGCGACAACCCTACAGGCAATATAAGAGGCAGTTTATTGCCATCTGCGTCAGAATTTAACAAAACATATGCAGGTAATGCCCCTAATACTATATCATCAGGGAATAGATTTATATATGCAACAGCAACCCAGCCAACCTTTAATTATCAAGTCGATAACCAAACAATAACATATGGTGATACTTTTGCAGGAACGTTGAGCTATATCTCAGGATTATTATCAGGAGATACTATAAATAATATAGGTCAAACAGGTAGCGCTTCATTCGATGGTTATACTATAGCAGGAACGAAAAGCTCTGCTGCATCTAGTGGCACATTATTTAACGCTTTAGGTTATGATTACAATTTTACAAATGGAACGTTAACAGTAAATAAAGCAACATTGGATGTATCTTTGTCGCAGACCCTATACACCAGACGTAATAACGAATCTAATCCTGAATTTGAACTATCATTTAGTGGTTTTAAATTTAGCGATACGGCAAGTAGTATAGATGCTCTACCTATCGCAAGCACAATAGCCAATTCATCAAGCATGGCAGGTTTATATCAAATAACCCTAGCAGGTGGTAGCGACGATAATTATCTATTTAGCTATACTAATCCAGCAGGGCAGCTACAAGTTACAGGCGTTGATTTGCCTACAACAGTTGAAAATACAGTAAATAATTTTGATTCTGTTTTTAGCAACAATACCATAACTGCTTCAAAACTATCAGCCTTTGCAGATAATCTGGCAGACCAAAACACGAAAGGAGCAAACGAAACTACCAGTGCTGAGTTTGATCTTGCTGAAATAGAAGAAACCGTAGATGATAATAATTATAATATTAAAAAAAAGAAATTCAAATTGCCAACAATTCTAAATGGATTAGTGCAAGTCACTCCTGAACTGGTAAAAAAATATAATATCAAAACCGATGATATTTTCTATACAAAGGAAGAGTAAAATAATGGCCATCAAATTATTAAATGATTGTTGGTGAAATCCTTTAAAATCATAGTTGATGGGGCGAAGATATACCGGAAAATGTAGTTGTAATTACCGCCGGTGTAGATGTTCAAGATGATCGCCTGGAAGTAGAACTTGTAGGCTGGGGGCGGCACGAAGAAAGCTGGTCGTTGGGCTACCGTATTTTGTATGGCGACCCGGCTCGTGGTGATTTATGGCAAGCGTTAGACGATGTTTTATTTCAGAAGTTTAACCATGCCAGCGGTATAAGCCTTTATGTTGCTTGCACTTGTGTAGATTCCGGCGGCCACCATACGCAAGGCGTGTATTATTATTGCAAAAAAAGACAGTTACGCCGCGTGTTTGCAATCAAGGGATCCTCGGTTACAGGAAAACCATTGGTAAGCAGACCCAGTCGCAACAACAAATTGCGGGTTAAGCTGTTTATGGTGGGCGTGGATACGGCTAAAGAAATGGTTTATAGCCGCCTGAAAATAGAAGAACCGGGCGCCGGCTATTGCCATTTTCCGGTTGGCCGGGATGAGGAATATTTTAAGCAGCTTACGGCCGAAAAAGTTTTTACCAGGTATGTACGTGGTTTTCCTAAACGTGTTTGGGAGAAACCAGCCGGCCGGCGCAATGAAGCGTTGGATTGCCGGGTATATGCCTTAACAGCCTTGCATATTTTAAACCCTAACCTGGAACGCATAGCGGCCAGGCTGGAAACAAAGCAACCGGAAGAAGAAGAAAAACAACAAGCAACCCCTCCAGCTCCTACTACCCAAGCGCGGCGGCCGCCTAAAAAACGCCGCCGTGGCACTGGTTTTGTAGGGGCGTATAAAACATAGGAAATAGCAATATGGTAACAAAAACACCAACCATAGAACCAACCGCATTTACGGCCGGCGATACGGTTACGTGGGAAAAAACCCTTGATTGCTACAAGGCAAGTGAAGGATGGGTATTAACCTACGCCATACGTAACCAGAACAATACTATTAATTTAACCGCTACGGCTGATGGCGATAAACATAATGTTTCACTTACCGCCGTTACTACTGCCGGCTATACGGCCGGTACTTACTGGTGGCAAAGCTACGCTACCAAAGCGTCCGAGCGTAAAACGGTGGATAGTGGGGAGCTGGTTATTTGTGAAAACCTGGCCGTTAGTGCCGCCTTCGATGGACGCAGCCATGCGGCAAAAGTATTTGAAGCGTTGAAGGCTGTAATGGAAAGCAAGGCTACAGCTGACCAATTAAGCTACAGCATTGCCGGCCGCAGCATTACCAAGCTATCACCGGAGGAACTTTTGAAATGGCTAAATTTCTATAAACGCCAGGTACGTAATGAAGAAAACGCCGAAAAGCTACGCAAGGGCATAAAAGACAATACCGGCGTGGTTAAAGTGCGCTTCACCAAAGTAAAATAACGGGTAAAATATGTTTGAATTTTTAAAAGGTAAGCAAGATAAGCGCGTAAAACCAAAACGCCGACAGGCACAAATGCGTAATTTTAATGCCGCCGGTGTAAACAGACTTACTAGCGATTGGACTAACACCATACAAACCGGTGATAGTGCTTTACGGATGGGCTTAAAATCATTACGCGCCAGATCGCGCCAGCTTGCCGATAATAACGATAATGCC
>Ga0213866_10000421_pt1 | contig 34257 bp, 28 predicted proteins | sample PICome_11_FD_160079 | JGI IMG/M metagenome (GOLD analysis project Ga0213866, IMG submission 160079) | Coastal seawater microbial communities near Pivers Island, North Carolina, United States - PICO284 | ecosystem: Environmental > Aquatic > Marine > Coastal | place: USA: North Carolina... | reverse complement strand
GAACTTTGTCAATCAATATTAACCACAAATAGAAATTTTGAATTATTGGATATTTTTGCAAATTGTTTGGGGACATTGACTATTGCTATATTTCTTAATTCAAAAAAACACTGTTAAAAATTTAAAATCTTCAATGATGTTTATTTTATTTTATTTAATTTAACCCTCTAAAAATTTAATAAATGGAATCAAAGAAAAATCCTAAAGCTGATGTCGGTAAAAACGGATCAATTTACTTTGCTGTAGGTTTAGCACTAATGTTATTTCTAACATATTCTACAATCAACTGGAAGACCTATGACAAGTCTGATATAGATATTGGAAAGCTTAATCTGGATGATGAGCTTGATGAAGAGATTCCAATTATCGAACAAATTATTCCACCGCCACCGCCCCCACCACCTCCAGCAGCCCCAGAAGTTATTGAAGTTGTTGAAGACGAGGAAGAGGTTGAAGAAACGGTTATAGAGTCTACTGAAACTGATCAAGACGAAGAAATCGAGATTGAGGAAATTGAGATAGAAGAAGTTGTAGAAGATGTTGAGGTTCCATTTGCTGTTATTGAAAATGTTCCTGAGTATCCTGGCTGTGAGCGTGGATCAAATGCAGAAAAAAGAAAATGCATGTCAGATAAAATAGCAAAATTTGTACAAAGGAAGTTCAATACCGATTTAGCGGGGGATCTTGGTTTATCTGGTCGTCAACGAATCAGTGTGATTTTTAAGATTGATAAAAACGGGAATGTTACTGGAGTTAGGTCAAGAGCTCCTCACCCAAGACTGGAAAAAGAGGCAGCTCGAGTTATAAATATGTTGCCAAAAATGAAACCTGGCAAGCAAAGAGGAAAACCGGTGATTGTTCCATACTCGTTACCAATAACATTTCAAGTTCAAGACTAAATTAATTTTAAACCGTTCTAAATTTTAGGACGGTTTTTTTAAATATAAATAGTTCTTGTTGAAATCTATAAGCGCTTTACACTTTTTTAGAATATCTGCTCCAATTACACCATCAATTTTTTTCGTATTTATTTCAAAAAAAGCGTTATTTATGGGCGATAGGTCAATAGTAGCAACCTCACATTTTTCCAATTTAAAGTTTCCAAAACTTATTAAATTATTTTTATAAATTTTTGCATCAATACGATTTGGACCTGCTCCTTGAGCTTTAATATTTACAGTAATATTATTTAATTTGAATTTTTCAATAGAAGTTTGTTCTATAAACGTGTTTGATGCTCCAGTGTCAATAATAAACCATCCTTTCACATTATTAATTTTAGCTATTACTTTAATGTGTTTACTTTTAATGTAATGTAATTTGATTTTATTTTCCAAGATTAATTTATTTTAACAAATATAATATACAAAACAGTACTTTTGTGAAATGATTATAACCGATACACATACACATTTATATAGTGAATCTTTTGATGCTGACAGAAATGAAGTTATTGACAGAGCAATAGAAAACGGTATTACACGTTTTTTTATTCCGTCTATTGACTCTTCTTATATTGAAAGTATGTATGATCTAGAGAAACAGTATCCAGAGCATATTTTTTTAATGGCAGGTCTTCACCCTACTCATGTGAAGCACGATTATAAAAATGAATTAAGTATAATTGTTCGACAGCTTGAACAAAGAAGCTTTTTTGCTATTGGTGAGATTGGAATTGATTTGTATTGGGATAAAACAATGTTAAGGGAACAACAAGACGCTTTTCGCTTTCAAATACAGTTAGCAAAGAAGTATTCATTACCTATAGTAATTCACTGTAGGGATGCATTTAATGAAGTCTTTGAAGTTCTTGAGCTCGAAAAATCTGATGATTTGAAAGGAATATTTCACTGTTTTACAGGTACATTAGAACAGGCAAAAAAAGCAATTTCATATAATATGAAATTGGGGATTGGTGGGGTAGTTACATTTAAAAATGGTAAGATAGATCAGTATTTGTCCAAAATACCAATATCTGAAATTGTATTGGAAACAGATGCACCATATTTATCGCCTACTCCGTTTAGAGGAAAAAGAAATGAGAGTGCATACTTATTGCATATTCTTGAAAAAGTAGCATCTATTTATAAATTACAACGGGATGTTATTGCAAGAATTACTACCCAAAACTCAATTGACATTTTTAAAATTTAATCAAATGGACTCTAAAGTATTATTAATCTATACAGGTGGTACAATTGGAATGATCAAAAAGGCCAGTAATGAAGCTTTGTACCCATTTGATTTTCAAAGCTTATTAAAAAATATACCAGAATTAAAGTTGTTAAATTGTATAATTGATGTTGTGTCATTTGACAACCCTATCGATTCATCTAACGTTAATCTCAATCATTGGATTAAAATTGCTGAAATAATTGAATTACATTATGAATCTCACGACGGATTTGTTGTTTTACATGGAAGTGATACTATGAGCTATTCGTCGTCAGCATTAAGTTTCATGCTTGATAATTTAAATAAGCCAGTTATTTTCACGGGGTCACAATTACCAATTGGAGATTTAAGAACTGATGCTAAAGAGAATTTAATTACATCTATTCAGCTAGCTAGTTTGAAAAAAAATGGTAATCCAGTGATTAAAGAAGTTGGATTGTATTTTGAGTATAAATTATACAGAGCTAACAGGACCACAAAAATTAATGCTGATCATTTTGAAGCATTTACTTCTGCCAATTATCCAGTACTTGTAAATTCAGGAGTTAAACTTAATATACATCATGATTTACTATTTAAAAATAATATTGGAGGAAAACTAAAAGTTCATAAGAAAATGAGTGATTCTGTTGTATTAATAAAATTATTTCCTGGAATTAAAGAACTGACTTTATCTTCTATTTTACAGACACCGAATTTAGAAGGAGTTGTTTTAGAAACATACGGGTCTGGTAATGCTCCTACAGCTAATTGGTTTTTAAACTTAATTAAAGACGCAATTTCAAAAGGAATTTATATTGTAAATGTCACTCAATGTTTTGGAGGAATGGTTCAAATGGGACAATATCAAACCAGTCACAAACTGCAAGAAATGGGAGTTATCTCAGCAAAAGATATGACTACTGAATCTGCTGTGACTAAAATGATGTATTTATTAGGATCAAAAAAACAATCAGAGTTTAAATCAAATTTTGAAACTTCAATTAGAGGGGAATTAAGTTAAAATTAAATTTTATTTACTTTCAGAAGTAAACAATTTTTTATTTATTTGGTGTCTTATTTAAAATTTAGAGAGGTGGCCGAGTGGTCGAAGGCGCACGCCTGGAAAGTGTGTATACGTCAAAAACGTATCGAGGGTTCGAATCCCTTCCTCTCTGCAAATGTGATGCTAAAAATCAAATAAAAAAAGCATTAGTATAAACTTAGAATGTCTTTTTTTTTATATATTTAGCAACTGTTATTTATTAAAACAAAAATAAATTTAAGATCAATAAAATGAAAAAATTATTTCCAATTTTAGTTATTGCTATTTTAGCAGCTCTTACTCCTGTTAATGCAATTAATAATACAAGTTTAAGTACTGCTGAAACCTCTATCGAGGCCTCCATACAAGATGATACTTCCGTTGCAGAAAAACCTGGATTTCACCAAGAATTAAAAAATAGATTTATTGAAGGTGGTCCTGGATTTATGGGAATTGTTCTTTTGTGTTTAATTTTAGGATTAGCAATAGCAATAGAAAGAATTATATATTTAAACCTTTCAACAACCAATACTTCAAAACTTATCGAAGACGTTGAAGGTGCACTTTCATCCGGAGGGGTTGAAGCTGCAAAAGAAGTATGTAGAGATACTAAGGGGCCAATTGCCTCAATTTTTTACCAAGGCTTAGATAGATCAAGTGAAGATCTTGATGCAGCTGAGAAAGCTGTTGTTGCTTATGGTGGAGTTCAGATGGGACAACTTGAAAAGAATGTTTCTTGGATTTCGTTGTTTATTGCTCTTGCGCCAATGCTTGGTTTCATGGGAACTGTAATTGGTATGATCCAGGCATTTGATAAAATTGAAGCAGCTGGCGATATGCAACCATCTCTTGTTGCTGGGGGTATTAAAGTAGCACTTCTAACAACAGTATTTGGTCTTATTGTTGCAATTATTTTACAAATTTTTTACAACTACATTATTGCTAAAATTGACAGCATTGTCAACAATATGGAAGATGCATCAATTTCTTTGATGGATATTCTTGTGAAAAACAAAAAATAAAGTTCAATAAAATCAAAGTCATATAATTATGGATTTTCAAAAATTATTAAAAATTATTGCCGCAGTGATTGGAGTTATTTCCATTATATTTCTTATAACTATTATTTCTACTGGCGATGATGCGATAAAAGCAGGGGAAAGTTCTAAAAGCGTTAGCTCATACATGTATGTTGCCTATTTCATTTTGGGAGTCGCTGTAGTGTCGGTTATTTATTTTACCGTTTCTAACTTGATTTCTAATGCTTCTGGCCTAAAAAATACTCTTTTATCTATTGGTGCATTTATATTATTATTTCTTGTTTGTTATTTTGTCTTTGCGTCAGGTAATGAGATGGTTCTCAAAGATGGATCAGTATTAACAGTATCCCAATCAAAGTTAGTAGGTGCTGGTTTGTATTTGTTCTATTTTCTTTCTTTCATTGCAGCTGGAACGATGTTGTACTTTGGTGTAAAAAAATCATTAAATAAATAACATGGCTAAACGATCTGCTCCTGAAGTTAATGCTGGTTCAATGGCTGACATTGCATTTTTGCTGTTGATCTTTTTTTTAGTTACAACAACGATAGAGAAAGATTCTGGAATAAACAGAAAATTACCTCCAATGGAAGAAATTGATCCTCCAATAATTAAACAAAAAAATATTTTTACGGTTTTATTAAATGGTAAAGATCAATTGTTGGTTGAAGAAGAGCTAATGGATATTGCTGATTTGAGAAGTGCTGCTGTAGAATTTTTAGACAATAATGGTGATGGATCATGTAATTATTGTTTAGGGAAAAAAGACCAAAGCTCATCTGACAATCCAGATAAGGCTATCATTTCATTAAAAAACGAAAGAGAGACTTCTTATGCGGCATATATTTCAGTTCAAAATGAGTTAGTTGCAGCTTACAATGTATTGAGAAATAGAAGAGCTCTGGATCTTGGCCCTGGGCAAGGTTTTCGTGAGATGAATTTCACTCAAATGCAAAGGAATTATAAAGATGCCCGTTTTGTTGGAAATAAAGAAAAACTTAAAGCTTTGATAGACCAGATTAAATTAGAGTTTCCTCAAAAATTATCAGAAGTTCAGTAATTAATATTAGAATTATATCAAATGTCAAAATTTAAGAAAAAAAAGGACGGAGGGCTACCAGCAATATCAACCGCTTCACTGCCTGATATTGTGTTTATGTTACTTTTCTTTTTCATGGTAGCTACTGTAATGAGAGAAAATTCATTGAAAATTCAAAATTCACTTCCATTAGCTAATCAAGTTGAAAAACTTGATAAGAAAAATCCTGTTAGTTATATCTACATGGGTAAACCAAGTTCTGGTTATGAGAAATTCGGTACGGAAGCACGTATTCAACTTAATGATCAGTTTGCATCACTTTCTGAAGTTAGTGCATTTATTAGCTCAGAGAGATCAGCTTTAAGAGAAGAGTTAATACCATTTCTAACTGTTGCTCTGAAGGTTGATAGAGAAGCTAATATGGGAATAGTTGGAGATGTTAAGCAAGAGCTACGAAAAGTTAATGCTTTGAAAATTAATTATACAACTGGCATTGGAGATGTTGAAGCTAACATGAATTAAGGCCTAACTATACTTATTTTGTAATTGGTATCCTCACTAGGATACCTTTTTTTAATTTGATTAATAATTTTATGAGAACATGTGTGATATTAATTTTTTCACTAATATCGATTTGCGCTAGTGCTCAAGAATACTTTTCAGAAACTTTAGATTCTTTATACAGGGAAGATCAAATTTATTTTGGTGTAACATACAATACTCTTTTTAATACACCTAAGGCGTTTACACAAACTAATTTTTCACCTGGATTTAGCGCTGGTATTATCAGAGATTTTCCAATTAATAAAAAAAGAAATTTAGCCTTAGGTCTTGGCTTAGGCTATGCCTTAAATATTTATGCCCAAAACCTTAAGATAACAAAATTTGAAAATCAAGGCTTTGTGTATGATTTTGTCTCATCTCAAAATTTTAGTAGTAACAGATTTTCTCACCAAGCATTAGAGATACCTTTTGAATTTAGATGGAGAACTTCCAATGCTATTAATTATAAGTTTTGGCGTTTATACCTAGGAGTAAAAGCGTCTTATATTTTCGGATCAAAATCATATTTTAAATCTGAAAATCAAACTTTATCATATGATGATTTGGATTTTAATAAGTGGCAATATGGTATGACACTTAGTGTAGGATATAATAATTGGAATGCTTTTATATATTATGGGTTAAATTCTATTTTTAACAATGCTTATTTTAATTCCCTTCCTATTGAAGCCCGAAGTTTAAAAATAGGGTTAATTTTTTATATATTATAAAATGCATACTTTAACCTCTATATTTAATTGGCGGAAAAGTACAAAAAATACATTTTTATATACCTAGCTCTTATCCCAAAATTTAGTAATTTTGCCCATTAATAAAATATAATGAGTGCAGTTTTCCCAGAATACAAAGGATTAAATTTATCTAAGATAGCAGAAAATATGCTGTCTTATTGGGAGGATAATCACATTTTTCAGAAAAGTATTTCTTCAAGAGATGGAGAAAAACCATATGTTTTTTTTGAAGGACCACCTTCTGCAAATGGACTTCCCGGAGTTCATCACGTTTTAGCTCGAACAATAAAAGATATTTTTCCAAGATACAAGACTATGAAAGGTTTTCAGGTTAAAAGGAAAGCCGGATGGGATACACACGGTCTTCCTGTTGAACTTGGAGTAGAAAAAGAATTAGGTATAACAAAAGAAGATATAGGTAAAACTATTTCAATAGAAGATTACAATTCTGCATGTCGAAAAGCAGTTATGCAATACACAGATATTTGGAATGATTTAACCCAAAAAATGGGATATTGGGTTAATATGGATGATCCTTATGTTACCTATGATTCTAAATACATGGAAAGTGTTTGGTGGTTGTTGAAAGAAATATACAATAAAAACCTTCTTTACAAAGGCTATACAATCCAACCTTATTCTCCAAAAGCTGGGACTGGACTTAGTTCACATGAGTTAAATCAGCCAGGCACATATCAAGATGTAACTGATACAACAGTAGTTGCTCAATTTTTAGCTAAAAGAGAGAGTTTGCCAGAAAATCTAAAGTTACACGAGCAAATATATTTTTTAGCATGGACTACTACACCTTGGACATTGCCAAGTAATACTGCACTAACTGTTGGAAATAAAATTGAATATGTACTTATTAAAACTTTTAATCAGTATACATTTGAGCCAATCAATGTTGTATTGGCAAAGGCTTTAGTGTCAAAACAATTTTCAGGAAAATATAAGTTAGTAAATGATGTTACAGAACTTAAAAACTTTACTACTTCTGATAAGGTAATTCCATATTTAGTATTAGAATCAATTTTTGGCTCAGAGCTTGTTGGAATAAAATATTATCAATTACTAGATTACGCTCAGCCTTATCACAGTCCTGAGAATGCTTTTAGAATTATATCTGGAGATTTTGTAACTACAGAGGACGGAACGGGTATTGTTCATACTGCACCAACCTTTGGAGCAGATGACGCAATAGCAGCTAAGCAAGCAACTCCAGAAATCCCACCAATGTTAGTAAAAGATGAATTTGAAAATTTAGTTCCACTTGTAGATTTTCAAGGCCGTTTTAGAAAAGAGGTTATCGATTTCGCAGGGCAATATGTGAAAAATGAATATTATCCCGAAGGTAAAGCCCCTGAAAAATCTGTTGATATTCAAATCGCCATTAAATTAAAGATTGAAAATAAAGCTTTTAAAGTTGAAAAATATAAACACAGTTATCCAAATTGTTGGAGGACTGATAAACCAATTTTATATTATCCTCTAGATTCGTGGTTTATAAAAATATCTGAAGTTAAGGATAGAATGTTCGAACTTAACAAAAATATTAATTGGAAACCTAAAAGTACGGGAGAAGGGCGTTTCGGGAACTGGCTTGCAAGTGCTAATGACTGGAATTTATCTCGATCTCGATATTGGGGAATTCCTCTTCCAATATGGAGAACCGAAGATGGCAATGAAGAGATTTGTATTGGGTCTATCAATGAACTTAAAAGTCAAATTAAAAAATCTATCTCTTCTGGCGTTATGTCTGAAGAAATTTATTCAGATTTTGTAATAGGGGATTATTCGGATGATAATTATTCAAAAGTTGATCTACATAAGAATATAGTAGATAATATTGTTTTAGTTTCTAAATCTGGTAAGCCCATGTATCGTGAAAAAGATTTAATTGACGTTTGGTTTGACTCAGGCAGTATGCCATATGCTCAATGGCATTATCCATTTGAGAACAAAGATTTGATAGATGAAAATAAATCTTTCCCAGCAGATTTTATTGCTGAAGGTGTTGATCAAACTAGAGGTTGGTTTTATACTCTTCATGCTATTGGAACTATTGTTTTTGATTCTGTCGCTTATAAAAATGTTGTTTCAAATGGTCTAGTTTTAGATAAAAATGGACAAAAGATGTCAAAAAGATTAGGCAACGCTACAGATCCTTTTGATACCCTTGAGACTTTTGGCCCTGACGCCACGCGATGGTACATGATAAGTAATGCGAATCCATGGGATAATCTTAAGTTCGATATAGATGGTATTGACGAAGTTAAGCGCAAATTTTTTGGAACGCTTTATAACACCTATGCGTTTTTTACTTTATATGCTAATATTGATGAATTTAATAATTCAGAAAAACAAATACCATTAAAAAATCGTCCTGAAATTGACCGTTGGATTATTTCAGAGCTGAATTCGTTAATCAAAAATGTGGATAAATTTTATGAAGATTATGAGCCTACCAAAGCTGCACGCGCTATTTCATTTTTCACACAAGAGCTTTTAAGTAACTGGTATGTAAGACTAAGCAGAAGACGTTTTTGGAAAGGCGAATATGAAACTGATAAAATATCAGCATATCAAACTTTATTTAATTGTTTAATAACAATATCAAAATTAAGTGCACCAATAGCTCCATTTTTTATGGATCGTATGTTTCTAGATTTAAATAATAAAACAAATTTTGAAGAATTTGAAAGCGTCCATTTGTCAAATTTCCCTGTTGCTAACAAAGATTTAATTGACAAAGATTTAGAGAAAAAAATGAGTCAAGCGCAAATAATTTCTTCTTTAGTACTGTCTTTAAGGGCTAAAGAGAAAATTAAAGTAAGACAGCCTTTGCAAAAAATTATGATTCCTGTTTATTCTCAAAAACATAAGCAAGAAATAATTGCTATTTCAAGTTTGATTAAGCAAGAGGTCAATGTCAAAGAGGTTGAAGTTTTAGAAGAAGAGTCAGAAATTTTAGTAAAAAGAATTAAACCAAATTTTAAAGCATTAGGACCACGTTTTGGTAAGGATATGAAATTAGTTGTAACAGCGATAGAACAACTTAATTCAGAAGATATTCAGAAAATTGAAGAAAAAGGCGCTATAGAACTTGAAATTAATGGAAAAAGTATTACATTGAATTTAGATGATGTAGAAATCTCTTCACAAGATATTGAAGGATGGTTAGTTGCCAATCAAGGTTCTGTTACTGTAGCCCTTGATATAACTGTTTCAGATTCATTGAAACAAGAAGGAATAGCAAGAGAACTTGTGAATAGAATTCAAAACTTAAGAAAGAATTCAGGTTTTGAAGTTACAGATCATATTGACATTTGTATTTTAGATAACAAAAATATTACAAATGCGGTTTTAAATAATTTAGATTATATAAAAATTGAAACCTTAACAAAAAAATTAAAATTGGTAAATAAACTTGATGATGGAATTGAAATTGATTTTGACGGAATTTCTACCAAGTTATTAGTAACATTAAATAAATAAAAAAGGCTATGGAAACAACCAACAAATATTCCGATAAAGAGCTAGAAGAATTTAAATCACTCATTTTAAAGAAAATTGAAAAAGCGCAACATGATTTAGAACTCATCAAGAGTGCTTATATGAACGACTTAAATAATGGGACAGAAGATACCTCGCCTACATTTAAAGCCTTCGATGAAGGAAGTCAAGTAATGAGTAAGGAATCTAATGCTCAGTTAGCAATTAGACAAGAAAAATTTATTAGAGATTTAAAAAATGCTTTAATAAGAATTCAAAACAAGACTTATGGTGTATGTAGAGTAACGGGGAAATTAATAAATAAAAAGCGATTAGAGCTCGTACCGCATGCTACTTTGAGTATAGAGGCAAAGAATATGCAGAAGTAGATTAATTTCAAACTTAAAACTAATTAAATCTATAAATTTTATTTGGTGTTATGCAATAATCTAAAGGTATATCTTTTGAATTAATATCATTAATTAATTCATCCTCTGCATGAAAAAAAGATAATCCAACTTTTATTGTATCTGGACACTTTTTTAAGAAAACATCGTAAAATCCTTTACCATAACCAATCCGATTCCCTTGAGTATCAAATGCTAAAAGAGGAATGAAAATTACTTCAAGTTTTGACTCATTTACTTGTAAACCATTTTCAGGCTCAGGGATATTCCAATTATTTTTTTTAATAATAGTATTATCTGTTAACAGATAATGCGTCATCTCGCATTTAAAAAAATCTGCTTTGGGAATAATTATATTTTTATCTTTTCCAAATAAAATAGTTATCAGTGGCTCCGTATTTACTTCTTTTAAGTTTTGAATGGAAAAAAATATGTGATAAAAATCTTTGTTCCAAATGGGAATTTTAAGAGCTTGATTTGCAATTTTAAAACTTAATTTATCAATTTCTCTAAAACTTAATAATTGACGTTTTAATCTGTAAATTTCCCTTATTTTTTTTTTCAACATAGCATTAATCTTTTCAATTGTTATAAATTAATTGAATAAATTTTTCGTTAGTATTTGTTTCTTTCAACAAATGTTATAATTGCTTTCGCTATGTTTTTTTGAGTAGCCCCCTCAATACCTTCTAAACCAGGAGTTGAATTTATTTCAAGGACCAAAGGGCCTCTTTTAGATTGTAAAAGATCGACACCGCATATGGGAAGTTTTAATTGTCTTGCAGATTTTATAGCAATTTTTAATTCAGGTTCAGACATCCTGTAATATTCAAATGTCCCCCCTCGGTGAAGATTAGACCTAAACTCTCCAGGCTTTCCAATACGTTTCATTGCCCCTATTACTTGTCCATCAACTATTAAGGCTCTAATATCAACTCCTTTAGCTTCTGAAATATATTCCTGCACTAAAGCTCTTGCTTGTAATCCATTAAAAGCTTCAAGAACTGATTCAGCAGCATTTTTTGATTCAGCCAAAACCACTCCTAAGCCTTGAGTTCCCTCTAGTAATTTTATTACAACTGGAGTGCCACCAACGTGATCAATAACTTCATTTACGTCTCTTGAGTAATTAGTGAAAACAGTTTTTGGCATATCAATACCTCCTTTAGATAAGTGTTGAAAGCTTCGGAGCTTATCTCTAGACCTTATTATTGAATCTGAAGATACTGTAGAGAAAATATTCATCATCTCAAATTGACGCACAACAGCACATCCATAAAACGTAACTGATGCACCAATCCTTGGTATAATAGCATCAACATAGTCAAGGTATTTATCTCTGTAGTATATTGTAGGTTTTTCCTTTTCAATTATCAAATCACAATTTAATGGATCAATTACCTCGACAAAATGACCTCGATCTTCAGCTTCTTCAACAAGTCTTTTTGTAGAGTATAAGTTTCTATTTCTAGATAAAATTACAATATTCATCTTCTAATGGTCAAAATTTTAAACAATATAGTAAAAAAGAACAATTGAATTTAACATGTATTTTTTACATTACTAAGATTTAATATACCTTTGATGAAATGGATAATATTGGTATTAAAATACAACTTACAACAATCCCTGAAACTCCTGGGGTGTACCAGTTTTATGATTCTGATGAAAAAGTTATTTATGTTGGTAAAGCCAAAAATTTAAAAAAGAGAGTTAAGTCTTATTTTACAAAAAAACATGATGATGCAAAAACTAGTTTATTAGTTAAGAAAATAACTAATATTAAATATGTAATTGTTGAAAGCGAAACTGATGCATTATTACTTGAAAATAATCTTATAAAAAAATATCAACCTAAGTACAATGTATTACTAAAAGATGATAAATCATATCCATGGGTTTGCATAAAAAACGAACGATTTCCAAGAGTGTTTATTACACGCCGTGTAATCAAGGATGGGTCAGAATATTTTGGACCATACTCAAATGTTAAGGTTGCAAATACAATTATAAGTTTGATTAAATCAATTTATCCAATAAGAATAGAGAGTTACAATTTTTCACAGCGACAAATCAATAATCCTGATGAGGAAATTTTTTTAAAAACACATTCACACAAAGGTAATTTTCTTGTTTTGGGATTTTCAAAAAAACCAAAATTGATGACTAGTGATTATATAAATGAAAAACAATACAAGACAAATATCTCCTTCGTCAAACAAATCTTAAACGGCAAGCTTGGAGAAATTAAAAAAAACCTTAGAGATGAAATGTTGAAGTTTTCGAATCAAAATAAGTTTGAAGAAGCTCAAAGTTTTAAGGAAAAAATTATAATCTTAGAGAATTATCAATCTAAATCAACAATTGTAAATCCAAATATTAATAATGTTGAAGTATATACTATAATAAGTGATGAGTCGTATGCTTATGTGAATTTTTTACAGCTTTCGCACGGATCCATAATTCGTGCTCACACATTGGAGATGAAAAAAAAGCTAAAAGAATCGGATAAGGAATTATTGTTATTAGCTATAACTGAGATACGTCAAAGGTTCGAATTAAAAACAAATGAAATATTTTTACCTTTTAAGTTGGATTTACCTTCAAATTTTAAAGTTTCAGTGCCAAAAGTTGGTGATAAAAAACATTTGATAGATTTATCACTAAGAAATGCTAAGTATCATAGGCTTGAGAAATTAAAGCAAGTTAAAATAACCGATCCAGATAGGCATGTCAAAAGGATTATGACACAAATGAAATCTGATTTGAGACTTAAAGAAATTCCTACACATATTGAGTGTTTTGATAACTCTAATATTCAAGGTACAAATCCAGTTGCTGCATGTGTAGTATTTAAAAACGGTAGACCTTCAAAAAAAGATTACCGACACTTTAATATAAAGTCTGTTGAAGGTCCTGATGATTATGCTTCTATGGAAGAGGTTGTATTCAGGCGCTATAAGCGTTTATTGGACGAACAAAAACCTTTGCCACAACTCATCATTATAGATGGGGGCAAAGGCCAGCTTTCCGCAGCTTTAAAAAGTTTAGATTTGCTTGAACTACGTTCAAAAATCGCTATTTTGGGAATCGCCAAGAGATTAGAAGAATTGTTTTATCCAAATGACCCAATTCCGCTATATTTAGATAAAAAAAGTGAAACTTTGAAAATAATTCAACAGCTAAGAAACGAGGCACATCGATTCGGAATAGAACATCACCGAAATAGGCGTAGTAAATCTGCTTTGATTTCTGAGCTTGAAACTGTTAGTGGTATTGGAGAGAAAACAAGAGTTCAATTATTAAAGGCATTTAAATCAGTGCAAAGAGTGTCATATGCTAAAATTGATGAATTAGAACAAGTTATAGGAAAATCAAAAGCACTGAAAGTTTACAATTATTTTAATTCAAAAAATGAGTCTAAAATTTAAGTTACTAAGTTTTATTTTCTTTGCTACTGTAGTGTGTTTTGGCCAAGAAAAACTTCCTCAAAATCCTCGTGTTGGATTAGTACTAAGTGGTGGTGGTGCCAAAGGGTTGGCTCACATTGGTGTTTTGAAGGTTATGGACAGTCTTGGAGTTAGGATTGATTATATAGGCGGAACGAGTATGGGAGCTGCTGTTGGAGGGTTATACGCATCGGGCTATACTGCAAAGCAATTAGATTCAATTTTTAAGGAAATTGATTTTGATATATTACTTGGAGATAAGGTTCCAAGACCTTCGAAGACATTTCAAGAGCGTAAAAATTTTGAAAAATATGGTATTTCTTTGCCAATAGAAAATTTTAAAATTCAGTTACCATCTTCAATTTCAAGAGGACAGAATTTATTCAATTTATTTACAAGACTTACGCTGGATGTAAGTTCAATATCTGATTTTAACAGTCTTCCAATTCCATTTTATTGTATGGCTACTGATATGGAAACAGGGTCACCAGTAATTTTAGATAAAGGTAATTTAGCAGAAGCAATTTTGATAAGTAACACATTGCCTAGCTTGTTTCAACCAGTTCGATATAATGGTAGGTTGTTGATGGATGGAGGAATTTCAAATAATTATCCAATTGAGTATCTGTTAGCAAAAGACTTGGATTTTATAATTGGAGTAAGTGTGGAAGATAACCTTCTTTCAAAAGAAGAAATAAAAACAATATCAGATATATTTACACAAATAAATAATTTCAGGTCAATAAATGATTTAAATGCAAAAATTGATCAAACTGATATGTTTATTAAACCAGATATTGACAATTTTTCAATTTTCTCTTTTAATAAGGGTGGCGAGATAATTAAAAACGGTGAAGTTTCAACTCTCTTTTTTTTAGATCAACTTAAATCTATTGCAAAAAAACAAAATTTTAAAAGAGAGTCGAAGAACAGAAAACCTTTGGACACTTTAAATTTTAATAAAATTAAAATTTTAGGGAATAAAAAATATACAGACTCATATGTTTTTGGTAAACTGCGTTTTAGAAGAAATGAAAAAGTAAGTTTTGATGATTTTAATACTGGGGTTAATAATTTATTAGCTACAAATAATTTTGATAGTTTCCGTTATAAATTCACACCAGTTTCTCAAAACACTTATAATTTAACAGGTTATATTGATGAATCAACAGACACTAAATTATTGAAGTTGGGTATTCATTATGATCAACTTTTAAAAAGTTCAGTACTATTAAATTTTACTAAGAAACAGTTATTGTTGAAAAATGATGTTTTATCTCTTGACTTCATTTTGGGTGACAATTCAAGGTTTAATTTTGATTATTACATTGATAAAGGGTTTTATTGGAGCATAGGATTTAATTTTAATTACACAGGGTTCAAATACGACATTGACCCCTTGTTTTTTGATGAGTCGCATACTGTAATTTCTGATAATATAGTGCCAATTAATATTCAGGATTTTAAAGCAAGTTTTTTTGTTGAAACTTTAATAAATAGAGACATTTCATTTAAAATTGGAACTACTTATAATAATTTAGAAATAGAGCGGACTAATTCTATATTTTCCAACAATTCAGAAAATGATTTAAATAAGATAGAGAATAGTAATTTTATAAGTTTAAATACTCAACTAAAATATGATACTTTGGACAATATCTTTTTTCCAACTTCAGGAGGATTATTTCAATCAAATGGTGATTTGTATTTGTCGGCATCCGAATATAATAATTACAGTCAGTTCCTAAGCTTAAAAGTCCATGCAGCAAAAGCTTTCTCAATTAACGATAACATATCACTTTTGAGTGGATTTGAAGGTGGTTTTCGTATAGGTGATGACAATGTTTCAACATTAAACTTCGGTCTCGGTGGGTATTCTCGAAATCAAATAAATAATTACTCAACTTTATATGGATATGATTTTTTTAGCTTATCGGGGAATAGTTATTTTAAAGCTTATTTTAATATTGATTATGAGGTTGTAAAACGACATCATATAAATTTTATAACAAATTTTTCTAACATTGGAGATTCTATTTTTAGCAGTGATGAATGGTTGGATTTATCATCATTTTATGGATATTCTTTAGGGTATGGTTTAGAGACAATGTTTGGTCCAATTGAGGTAAAATATCATTGGTCTCCGGTTAGTAAATTTGACGGTGTTTTTGTGAATTTGGGATATTGGTTTTAATAAAGTTACTTTTTTTTCATAAATTTGTATATGGTTCTTTATTGGAATGATCTCTTATTATTGCTTCACTTTTTTCTCAAGAGAAATCCTGAATAAGTCTAATATTTAGCCCTTATTTGAACTTATCCACTTCGTATATTTTTCTAACATAAATTTTTTAAAATGCCATTTTATCACAAGCTTGGAAATATCCCGCACAAGAGACACACTCAGTTTGAAAAACCTGGTGGGGGCTTTTATTATGAACAACTTTTTGGGACTATTGGATTTGATGGGATGTCTACAAATTCATATCACGAACAGCGCCCAACACAAGTAAAATCTATTGGTGATAGATATAGTATTGCTCCCAAAATAGCTAAGACTAACAATATTCAATCCTACAAATTAAGAGGTTTTGAGGTTTCGCCTAAAAATGATTTTTTAGAAAGCAGAACCATAATATTAACAAATAATGATTGTAATATTATTTTAGCAGCACCTAAAGAATCTCTCACTTCATACTACTACAAAAACTCTGATGCTGATGAGCTAATTTTTATACATAAAGGTTCAGGAAAACTTAGAACTATGTTTGGAAATTTAGATTTTAAATATGGAGACTATTTAATAATTCCAAGAGGTGTTATTTATCAAATTCAGTTTAATAATAAAGACAATAGATTATTTATTTTAGAATCATACAATCCAATATATACTCCTAAGAAATATAGAAACTGGTTTGGCCAACTGTTAGAACACTCTCCATATTGTGAAAGAGATATTAGACGCCCCAACGAACTTGAAACTTATAACGAAAACGGAGATTTTAAAATAAAAGTAAAAAAACAAAATGAAATAATTGAAATGATATATGCATCGCATCCTTTTGATGTAGTTGGATATGACGGTTTTAATTACCCTTATGCTTTTTCAATTCATGATTTTGAGCCAATTACTGGAAGAATTCATCAGCCGCCACCAGTTCATCAAACTTTTGAAACCAGTGCATTGGTAGTTTGCAGCTTTGTTCCCCGGCTTTATGATTATCATCCAAAGTCAATTCCAGCACCATATAATCACAGCAATATTGACAGTGATGAAGTTTTATATTATGTAGATGGTGATTTTATGAGTAGAAATGATGTTAAGCCAGGTCACATTTCTTTACATCCTGCAGGAATACCTCATGGGCCTCACCCTGGGGCTATGGAGCGGAGTATTGGATTAGTTGACACAAAAGAACTAGCAGTTATGGTAGATACGTTTAAGCCGCTTGCAGTTACAGAAGAGGCTTTAAAAATCGCTGATAATAATTATTATAAATCCTGGTTGAATAAATAATTAAACTATAAATTTCTATTTATGAGTAAAACATTAAAATCTGTAGATTATGGACTTGAGAAAATCTTTGAAGGTGCTCAAGATTTTTTACCACTTTTAGGTACTGATTATGTAGAACTTTATGTAGGTAATGCAAAGCAAGCAGCTCATTTTTATAAAACTGCTTTTGGATTTCAGTCACTAGCATATAAAGGACTTGAAACAGGCTCTAGGGATGAGGTGAGTTATGTGCTTAAGCAAGGAAAAATAAGATTAGTTCTTACCTCTCCGCTAAATAGTAAGTCTCCAATAAATGATCATTTAAGAAAACATGGTGATGGAGTAAAAGTTATAGCTTTATGGGTTGATAACGCTACTTCAGCTTATAATGAGACAATTAAGCGTGGTGCTAAATCGTATTTTAAACCTAAAACAATCAAAGATGAATTTGGAACAATTACATCATCAGGAATTTATACATATGGAGAAACAGTACACGTTTTTGTAGAGCGAAAAAAATATAAAGGTATATTTTTACCCGGATATGAGAAATTGGATTCAGATTATAACCCTCCAAGCTCAGGTCTAAAGTTTATAGATCATATTGTTGGTAATGTAGGTTGGGGTCAAATGGACAAGTGGGTCAAGTGGTACGAAGATGTAATGGGATTTGTAAATTTTTTATCTTTTGATGATAAACAAATTCATACAGAGTATTCTGCATTAATGAGTAAAGTAATGAGTAATGGTAATGGACGCATAAAGTTTCCAATTAATGAGCCAGCTGAGGCTGAGAAACGTTCTCAAATCGAAGAATATTTAGATTTTTACGAAGATTGTGGAGTTCAGCACTTAGCTGTAGCAACTGACGATATAATTGAAACCGTAAAGCAATTAAGAAGAAATGGAGTTGAGTTTCTTCCTCCTCCTCCTTCAGCTTATTACGAAGCCATCCCAACTCGCTTGGGAGATCACATGAAATTAATGAAGGAAGATATTTCAGCACTTCAGGAACTTTCTATTTTAGTTGATGCAGATGAAGAAGGTTATTTATTACAGATATTTACCAAACCTATTCAAGATAGACCAACATTATTTTTTGAAATTATACAAAGAATGGGTGCAAAGGGATTTGGAGCAGGTAATTTCAAAGCTCTTTTTGAATCTATTGAGCGTGAACAAGCTAATAGGGGTACACTTTAATACTAAGTTGATAAATACGCATTTACTTACTTTCAGATTTAAAATAATAATTGCAAATTTGTAAGGAGTTTTCTTCTTATTTCACATGAAAAAGTCTTTAACGTTACTATTTTTTATTTTAGGATTAAATTTTCCCTTAGTCCAGGCTCAGAATTCATTTAAAACTGGAGAATGGCTGAAATTCAGGATGAGTTATAGCGGTTGGGTGAAAGCAGGTTATTCAACATTACATGTCAAGGACGCCTTATATAAAAATGATTCAGTATATCACGTAATTGGAAAAGGAAAAACAACTGGCCCAATAAAATGGTTTTACAAGGTTAATGATCGATTTGAGAGCTATTTTGATAAAGAATCTTTAAAGCCTTTTAAATTCGTAAGAAAAACTTATGAAGGAGGACACACAAAAAATAGGATAGTTGAATTTGATTACAATAATAACATTGCCCTAACTAATGATTTAAAAGCCAAAAGAATTATAAAAACTCCGATTGGGAGTGATATTCAGGATATGATTTCTGCCTATTATTTTGTTAGAAATAATTATAAGTCAGAAGAGATTAAAATTGGTGAAGTAATTGAACTTAATATGTTCTTTGATAATGAAATTTTTAAATTTAAACTTAAGTTTTTAGGTCATTCAAAATTGAAAACTAAATTTGGTTATGTAAAGTGTTTGAAATTTAGACCTTATGTTATGGCTGGTCGAGTTTTTAAAGAAGAAGAGAGTGTTACCTTGTGGGTAAGTGCTGATAAAAATAAAATTCCTCTAAAAATTAAGGCTGATCTGAGAGTTGGTTCTATCGTTGCTGACTTAGAGGCCTTCAAAGGCTTAAGCCATCCGTTTAAAATACAACTTTAAGATGTTCATATGAAACAAAAAACAAAGGAACTAATTGATGCACTAGAAAAAAAATATAGTGAACTAGATCAAGATAAAAATAATTATTTAGAAGGTTTACTTCATAGTAAAACTTTAAATTATTGGGATTACATTCAAACGGATGCTTTGCTCAATCTACAAATCCAAAGAACAAATTTTCCCGACGAGATGGTTTTTATTGTATACCATCAAATAAATGAATTGATTTTTAAAATGATCTTATGGGAACTTGAGCAAATAGCTAAATCATCTGTCCTTGAAGTTGAATTTTTCACAGATAAACTCATGCGGATTAGCCGATATTTTGATATGTTAACATCTTCATTTAGTATAATGAAAGATGGGATGGATGTTGAACAGTATAATAAGTTTAGACTTTCATTATCACCAGGGAGTGGATTCCAAAGTGCACAGTATAGAAAAATAGAATTCGCATCAACGGAATTAATTAATTTAATAGATCACAGGTTTAGAAAAACTATAAACAGGGATACTCCTTTTGAAAATGCATTTGAACATTTATATTGGCAAGCTGCGGGTAAAGATTATAAAACTTCCAAGAAATCTATTTTACTTACAAATTTCGAAAAGCGTTATAAAGAAGAATTTATCACCTTTATGAAGGTATATAACACTAAAAATCTATGGTCTCGGTATAAGGAACTTTCTAAAGAAGATCAAACTAATAAATCTCTTGTGCAAGCTATGAGACATTATGATTATACTGTAAATATAACTTGGGTAATGGGGCACTACAATACAGCGAAACATTATATCTTATCATCGTCTGGGGGAGGCGAAGCAACTGGTGGTAGTCAGTGGCAAAAATATATGCACCCAAAGCATCAAAAAAGAATATTTTTTCCTGAACTTTGGACCTCTGAAGAAATAGATAAATGGGGACATGAAGTTTAAAATTAATTCTTCTTTTTTTAATTTAAGATTTTTTCTTTTTGGATCTATCCTCTTTTTACTATTTATTATAGTCAAAAATTGTGTTTTTTCAGAAAATCAAAAGGACTTATCCAAAAAAATAATTTACCCAGTAAATGAAAAATTTGGGTATAATTTCAATAATTTTAATGTAGTTTATGATACTGTAAAAAATGGAGATAGTTTTGGTAAAATATTAGAGAAGAATAATCTATTCTATCCAAGAATTCATCATATTAGTGAAGAAACTAAAAAAGTTTTTGATATTCGACAACTAAGAATTGGCAAGCCCTACATGTTATTGTTCTCAAAAGATGAGGTGAAAAAAGAGCCATTAGCTTTTATTTATGAAAAAAATAAGATTGAATATCTAGTAGTTGAGTTTTGTGACTCAATAAAGGCATATAAGGAAAGTAAGCCTGTTAACATTATTGAGAAAGAAGCTTACGGAACAATTGATAATAATTTATCGGAAACAATGGAAGCACAAGGTCTTCCAATACAGTTAATTTATGATATGTCGGATGATATTTATGCATGGACAATTGATTTTTTCAGGCTCCAAAAAGGGGATAATTTTAAAGTAATATACAGAGAGCGATTTGTAGATGACAGTATTTATGCTGGGATTGAAGCAATTGATGCAGCTTATTTCCAGCATAAAGGAGAGGAGATTTATGCATTTAACTATTTAACTCCAGATTCAAAAAACAGTACTGATTATTATGATGATATGGGTAAAAGTCTTCAAAAGGCTTTTTTAAAAAGCCCAATTAAATTTAGCCGCATTTCCTCAAGATATAATTTAAAAAGACGAATAAAGCTTTATGGAAATAGAGTAAGACCTCATAAAGGGACAGATTTTGCTGCTGCTATAGGCACACCAATTTTAGCTACAGCAAGCGGAACTGTAACAGAGTCTGCTAGAAAAGGGGGCAATGGTAATTATGTGAAAATTAGACACAATTCAACTTATTCAACACAATATTTACATATGAGCAAGCGTATGGTGAAAGTTGGTGATTATGTTAGTCAAGGAGATGTAATCGGCAAGGTTGGAATGACAGGAAATACAAGTGGACCACATGTATGTTATCGTTTTTGGAAAAATGGGCGACAGGTAGATCCATTTAGGCAAAAGTTACCTGATGCAAAAGCTCTTTCAAAAACCTATAAACCCGATTTTCTTAGCTATATTGCACCTTTAAAAGAAAGATTAGATTTAATAAATTAATTCATTAAATAAATGAGCCTAGAATCAATAAATCCAACAAAAACTGTAGCATGGAAAAAGCTTGAATCCCATTTTGAATTAATTAAAGAGCAACATATGAAAGATTGGTTTTCAATTAATTCAAAAAGAGCAACAGAAATGTCTATTAGTTGGGAAGATTTTTTTCTTGATTATTCTAAAAATAGAATTAACGAAGAAACCATTTCTTTGTTTCAAGATCTAGTTGATGAAATAAAACTTTCTGATGCAATTTCTAAATATTTTAATGGCGATAAAATAAACCAAACAGAAGGCAGGGCAGTTCTTCATACTGCATTAAGAGAAAAAAGTTCAACTGAGGTTAAGGTTAATGAACAAAATATTATCCCTGGAGTTTTTAAGGTAAAAGAAAAAATAAAAGATTTTTCTGGAAAGATAATTAGCGGTGAATTAAAGGGATTTACAGGTAAACCCTTTAGCGATGTTGTAAATATTGGTATTGGAGGTTCAGATCTTGGGCCAGCAATGGTTGTAGACTCTTTAACCTACTATAAAAATCATTTAAATATTCATTTTGTGAGCAATGTTGATGGTGATCATGTAAATGAGGTTTTAAAAAAGCTTAACCCAGAAACAACACTTTTTATAATAGTTTCTAAAACATTTACGACCCAAGAAACCATATCTAACGCAACCACAATTAAGAAATGGTTTTTACAATATGCATCTGAGCCTGATATCGCAAAGCAATTTGTTGCAGTATCAACAAATATTGAAAGTGTTAAGGCCTTCGGTATTGATTCAAAAAATATTTTTCCTATGGCGGATTGGGTTGGAGGGCGTTTTTCATTATGGAGTGCTGTAGGATTGAGTATCAGTCTAGCTGTAGGGTTTAAAAATTTCAATGATTTATTAAGCGGGGCTCATAAAATGGATGTGCATTTTAGAACTGAACCATTTAAAAAAAATATTCCAATGATACTGGCATTGATTAGTATTTGGTATAATAATTTTTTTAATGCTGAAAGTGAAGCTATAATTCCTTACACACAATACCTTAATCAGTTTGCTACATATTTGCAACAAGCTATAATGGAAAGTAATGGTAAAAGTATAGACAGAAGTGGAAATAAAATCTCCTACCAAACTGGTAATATTATTTGGGGGGAACCGGGAACTAATTCTCAACATGCTTTTTTCCAACTAATTCACCAAGGCACTAAGTTAATTCCAGCAGATTTCATAGGTTTTATGAAATCTTTACACGGAGATATGGATCATCAAGATAAGTTAATGTCAAATTTCTTTGCCCAAACAGAGGCTTTATTAAATGGTAAAACTAAAGAAATTGTAAATGATGAGGGGACAGAACTAAAAATTGTTCCTTTTAAAGTTTTTGAAGGGAACCGTCCTACAAATACACTTTTAATAAAACAATTAAACCCTGAAAGTCTTGGGAAACTTATTGCAATGTATGAGCACAAGATATTTGTGCAAGGAATTGTTTGGAACATATTTAGCTATGATCAATTTGGAGTTGAGCTAGGAAAGCAATTAGCAGGAAATATCCTTGAAGAGTTTTCAAGTAATGGTTCTAAAAAACATGATGCATCAACAGCACAGCTAATAAAATTATATAAGAATAGTCGCTGATTTTGTTTATTAATTAGTGTTCAATTTAAATCATGTAATTTTGTATAAATAAATTAAAATATAAAATGATTAAAACATTTCATTCTTACTGGGCTTATTTAGTTTTGATAGTTCTTGCTTTTGCAGTATTAAAAGCTTTTTTTGGTTTTCTTTCAAAGAAGGAGTATACTCCAAAAATGTTTCAACTAGCGCTACTCACTCTTATTGTAACTCATATTCAATTTTTAATTGCAATTGTATTATACTTTACCTCTAGCAGGTTTTCACTTTGGGCAGATGTTGGGATTTCAGAGGTAATGAAAACATCTGTTCACCGTTTATATTTAGTTGAACATCCATTTGTAAACATATTGGCGATAGCAATAATAACAATTGGATATTCAAAGCACAAACGAAAAAGATTATCAAACTCAAAATTTAAAACCCTATCGATTAGCTATCTAATAGCTTTTGTATTGATTCTTTCAAGAATACCTTGGGATGTTTGGCCAGCAAATTTTTAGTTAATTTCCTTGATTAAATGAACATATACGGGGAAATGATCGCTGTACCCATTGGTAAAACCTCCCCACGAAAAACTTCTAAATGGATACCCCTTATATTGTCCTTTTTTAGTAATTAAGAATTGTTCATTAAAAATTCCTGCTTTATAAAATCTAAATGACGAATAATCATTTTCTAGAAGGGATTTTGAAACAATTATTTGATCAAAAAGACTCCAGGCATCTCTATATGCATTAGAGCCAAGCCCTTTCTTAAAAAATGATTCCATAGGATTAAAAAGGCCTTTATAACCAACCTTGGATTTATCTCCTTTTGTTTTTAAGAATTTTTTTAAGCTTGAATTGGTTGGATTATCATTGAGGTCACCCATTACAAATATTTTATAATTTGGATTTATTTTTTGCAATGAATCAATTAAGTTTCTGTTCAATGCAGCAGCTGCTTCTCTTTTTGAACGGCTTCTTGCTTCACCACCACTTCTTGACGGCCAATGATTAACAAGCACATGAATTAAATCATCTTCAAGATAACCACTAACTAACAGTACATCTCTAGTGTAGTCGCGTCGACCTGAGCTACTTCTAGTTAGTTTAAGTTCATGGGAACTTGTTTTAGTGGGTTGAAATAATGCTTTTTGATAAATTAATGCAACATCAATTCCTCTTTCATCAGGCGAGTCGTAATGCACTATTCCATAATTTTTAGATTTTAGCGAAGAATCATTAATTAAGTCTTCTATAACTTTTTTATTTTCAACTTCAGAAATACCAACAATGACTGGAGCATTTTTTGAAGTTTTCGAACCTATTTTGGAAATTGCATTAGCCATGTTTACAACCTTTTTTTTATAAATTTCATCACGTCCAGATTTTAACTCCATCATAGGGCTTGCCTCATCATTTTTGTTTGGATCATTAATTGTATCAAATAAATTTTCAACGTTGTAAAACGCTATAGTATGAACTTTGAATTTACGTTTTGTTTGGCCATCAACATTTGAAAACAAAAACATCATAAAAAAAACAAGAAATCGTGAAGTAAACCTGCAGAAAATTGTACTGTTGAACATACTATAATGTTATAATTAATTTATAAGCCAAAAGTATAAATTTTAAAAATAAGAAACGTATTTTTGTTATACATATCTATGTACGCCAAACAAAATTAATCACAAATGAAAAATTATATTTTAAGCCTAATGTTAATCTGTTTTTCAACAATCTCTGGGTTTGCTCAGCAAACAACAGTTCAGGGCGTTGTAAAAGATTCGCAGACTTTGGAGCCTATGTCTGAAGTCATGGTTGAAATTGAAGGTTCAATTCTATCTACAATGACTAATCAGCAGGGAGAATTTAGCTTTTCTGCGGATGTTCCTGATGGAAATCAAACATTAATTCTTACTAAAACTAATTACTTAAATATGTATTATCCAATAGTTATTACTAGTGGAGAATTAGTGAATATAGGTGAATTATTTTTAGAATTAGATAATGAAAATGATGAATTATTTACAATCACTCTTTCAGATGATGAATTAAATGATGATACAAGTGGTGCTGATAATATTTCCGGATTACTTTCCGCTTCGCAAGATATATTTCAACGTGCTGCTGCATTTGAATTTAGTCCTTCATTTTTTAGATTAAGAGGGCTTAACACAGATAATGGAACTGTTTTAATGAATGGTATTGAAATGAACAAAATTTTTGACGGTAGACCTCAATGGAGTAATTGGGGAGGTATGAATGATGTTTTAAGAAGTCAAGAATTGAGTAATGGACTCGCACCATCACCTTACAATTTTGGAGGTCTTTTGGGTTCAACCAATATTAATCTAAGAGCTTCCAATTATAGGTCTGGGGGTAGAATCACTTATTCTTCATCAAACAGAAGTTATACCAATCGACTTATGGCGACTTATGCTTCTGGCATGCTAGATGGCGGATGGGCTTATGCTTTCACTCTAGGAAGAAGATGGGGTGATGAAGGGTTTCAAGATGGTACTTTCTATGATGCAAATTCATTTTTTGTTTCTGTTGAAAAGAAACTAAACGATAAGCATAGTTTAAATTTAGTTGGATTTTACACTCCAAATAGAAGAGGGAAATCCTCTCCAAATACACAAGAAGTGTTTGATTTAAAAGGAATTACATACAATGAATATTGGGGATGGCATGACGGTGAAAAAAGAAATTCAAGAATAAGGAGAATTGCTGAACCTGTTATTATGCTCAACCACTATTGGGATATTTCTGATAAGACAAGTGTCAACACAAATGTTGCTTATCAATTTGGAGAACTAGGTAACAGCCGTTTAGATTACGCTGGTGGAGCTAACCCAAGTCCAGCGTATTATCAAGGTCTACCAAGTTATTTTTTAGCAGACGATGATGGTCCGGATTTTAGCGGAGCATACATTGCTCAACAGTCTTTCCAAAATGGAGGGCAGGTTGATTGGGATCGAATTTATGATTCTAATCTAACAAATAATATTAATGGAGATTATGCAGCTTATGTTCTCTATGAAGACAGAAGTGACGACAAACAATTTACTGCAAATACAATATTAGAATCTTCTTTAAATGATAATTTAACTTTAAATGCTGCTATAAATTATAAACGCCTAAAGTCTCGTAATTTTGCTGAGATTATAGACATGTTGGGAAGCAACACAGGTTATCTAAATGTAGATTCTTTCGATCAAGTCCAGTTTGATTTACAAAATCCTGATCTAGTAGTTGGTGAAGGAGACATTTTTAGATATAATTATAATATTGAAGCCAATGTCTTAAGTGGATTTGCACAAGCTCAATTTAAATATAACAAAGTTGATTTTTTCTTAGCCGGAAGCTACACTGCAACAGAGTATCAACGAGAAGGTTTATATCAAACAGAGACTTACGCTAATAATTCTTTTGGGAAAGGAAGAAAACTTTCATTCGGTGGCATAGGTGCAAAAGGAGGATTTACGTATAAGTTTTCAGGGAAGCACATCTTTAATATTAACGCAGGATATATAACAAAGGCGCCTTCAATTAGAAATACTTATACGAATTCCAGAGAAAATCACGCTATTGTTGGAGATATTACTGGAATTGATATTACAGAAGAGAAAATAACCTCTTTTGATGTAAATTATATTTTTAGATCATCAAGCGTTAAGGCCAGATTAACTGGTTACTACACTCAAATGCAAGATGCAAACGAAATTTCATTTTATTTTGCGGACGGAATTAGCGGAGTTGATCAAGGGACCGCTTTTGTACAAGAAATCCTACAGGGTATTGATAAAAGTCACATGGGGATAGAATTTGGGATGGAAGCTCAGGTCACTCCTACTATAAAATTAACAGGAGTTGCCTCTATTGGACAATTCACATATGACAATAATCCAAACTTAGTACTTACTTCAAGTGATTTTGTTGAGGGGCTTAATTTTGGTGAATCTAATCTTAAAGATTATAGAATTGCTGCTGGTCCGCAACAAGCAGCTTCAATTGGTTTTGAATACAGAGATCCCAACTATTGGTGGTTTGGTACTACTGCAAATTTCTTTTCAAATACTTACATTGATGTGTCTCCTTTAACAAGAACTCAGAATTTTTATTTAGATACTGATGGCTTACCTTTTAATAACTATGAACCTGAACTTGCTAGAGAGCTTTTAAGACAAGAACGTTTTGATGATTATATGGTTATAAATGCAATTGGAGGAAAGTCATGGAAAATAGGCGATAAATACATTAGTTTATTTGTTAGCTTGAACAATATATTTGATCAAAAATTTAAATCTGGTGGATTTGAGCAAGGGCGAAGTGCTAATTACCAATCCTTACAAGAAGATTCTCAAAATCCAAAACGTGTTTTTGGACCTAAATATTGGTATGGAAGAGGTCCAACTTACTTTTTAAACCTTAATTATAGATTTTAAAAAAAACTTTATAAAATGAATATTAATTTTGAAATAATGAAAAAAATAAAATTTAGAACTTTTGCTGCTGTAATCTTCACTTGTTTAGTTACAGTTGCATGTGTACAGGACGATGATTTTACAATTCCATCAAGCATAGGTAATGAGGAAAATGAAAATCTAACTAACTTACTTTCCAGGATAGAAGCTGGTGAAGTTCAATTAATAACAATTGACCAGCTAAAAGCTCAATTTATTTCTGATGATGAAGCTACTGAAATCACTTCTGAAATTGCTGTTAAGGGATATGTTTCATCATCTGACGCTACAGGAAATTTTTACAAAGAATTTTTTATTCAAGATGCTGCTGAAGACGCTACCTCAGCAATTAAAATTTCACTGAATCAAGTTGATTCATACAACCAATTTAATATGGGACGAGAGGTTTACATATATCTCAAAGATCTATATCTTGGTGAGGCAAATGGTGGAGATGGAGTATATACTATTGGTGGTGCTATGAATTCTGATGGTGAAGTAGAAGCATTAACAGCAAATGAAGTACCAATATATTTATTTCGTTCTGAAAATTCTTACACAATTGTACCTAAAGCAGTAAGTGCTTTATCATCTAATGATGTTGGTATCTTTGTTACTCTTAATGACGTTGAATTTACAACTAGTGGAGTAGGGCAACCATATGTATCACCAACAGATGATTATGACACTCAACGTACTATTCAAAGATGTACGGGTTTTAATTACTCTACTTTTCTTATGGAAACTAGTGCTTTTGCTAGTTTTAAAAACGAAATTTTGCCTTCTGGTGGTGGTTCGATTTCTGGTATTGTTTCAAAGGATTATTATGGGGATAATTTAGTTTTAGCTTTAAACACAAGTGATGATGTATTAATGGATGGTAGCCGTTGCGAATTATTAGATATTAATGATTTTACTGAAATTATTAGTGAGGATTTTCAATCTGCCATTCACAACACTAATTTAGATTTTCCAGGTTGGACAAACTTTGCTGAAGAAGGTGGTTGGGTTTGGCGAGAAAGAGTTTATTCAGGAAATGGTTACACTGAATTTAGCACATATAATTCGCCTGATGATGTAAATATTGCTTGGCTAATTTCCCCAGGAGTTGATCTTGATGCTCAAGAGAACGAGTTTTTAAATTTTAAAATGGCTCAACATCATTTACAATCTGATTTAAATACTGCCGAAGTTTTTATTTCTACTAATTTTGATGGTTCAAATGTTCTAGGAGCGACTTGGATTCCAGTTTATGCAAATTTACCCAGTCAAAGTAACTCGTGGTATCAATTTGTAGATTCAGGACTTATTGATTTGTCATCTTATTCTGGAACTTTGCATGTTGCATTTAAAGTCACTGGATCTGGAACTGATCAAACTTTAGATGGTGCTTACCAATTGGATGATTTTACAATATTAGGGCAGCAATAGTTTTAATTTAAAACACTCAAGGCCTGTAATTATATACAGGCCTTTTTTATTATATATGAGTTATTTTGACCAGCTTTACTCTTCTGTATATTTATTAATAAAATTAAATAAACCTAAATCCGCTCGTCGCTTTGCAAGAAATTACGTTCTTGTTTTAAAAACAGGATTAATCTTGTGTATACTATTATTTTTTATGAATTTTTCTAAACAAATGCATTTGGAATTCTTAAGCCATAAAAATGCACAGATAATTTTTCTACTAATTTTTATTGTAAATATTTTTAATAACTGGATGTACTATAATGGTAAAAGACACTCAATAATTATATCTAAATCAATAAATCGTTTAAGAACCAAATCTTTAATTTATTTGGTTTTCATTCAACTTTTAGTGTATATGCTTGTAATTATATTGAGTAATGCTGGTATTTAAAAAAACCCCTAAATTGAAATAACAATTAGGGGTTTTGAAAGATTGTATTTGATTTATTTTAATTATTCGGATTACCTTCAAGTATTATAAATTCTGAGCGCCTATTCATTTGATGTTCTTCTTCATTACACTTGTAACCACAATCATTTACTGGCATTTTTTCACCCATACCAACACCAGTAATTCTGCTCGCATCAATTCCTTTTGAGATCACATATTGAGCTGTCGTTAGAGCACGTCTTTCGGATAAACTTTGATTGTATTTTTCACTTCCTCTAGAATCAGTATGTGATTCTGCACGGATAACAATAGTTTGATACTTATTCATAAGTTCAACAAGTTTGTCTAATTCAAACGCTGCTTGAGCAGTTATATTAGATTTGTCAAAATCAAAATAAATAGGATTTAACATCACTTTGTTTGCTAATATAATCTCATCGATTGGATCTAAAAGAATTTCGACAGATACTTCCTCTTCACTTGTTTCTTCTACACTTGCTGTCCCGCTTTCGTATTCATCCATTGATCCGGTTAGATAAAGCATAGTGTTACATTCAATAATGTAGTCAACTTGACCTTTATCTGATGTTATTTTAGTGCCAACAATGTTACCTTCTGAGTCAGTTACATTCACAGAAGCACCCACTAATAATTCATCAGTCTCACTATCCTTTACAGTGACTGTTACTAATACATCACAAATTGGCTGTAAAACTTTAACTTGATATATATCATCACTCCCTGTACCGCCTTCTCTATTAGAAGACACAAAGCCTTCACCATTTTTAGAATCTATACTAAAAGCGAAGTCATCTGCATTACCATTTACTGGAATACCAACGTTCCTAACTGGCCCGACCTTTCCATCGACCAACTTTGTGAAGAAAACATCCATACCTCCAAGACCTAAATGCCCATTGGAGGAAAAGTAAAGAACATCATCAGAACTTACAAAAGGAAACATTTCTTGTCCTTCCGTGTTAACCTTTTGCCCTAAATTTTTTGGCTCACCAACAGAACCGTCATCATTAATTGGAGCTGAATAAATATCAAATTGACCTAAACCACCAGCCATGTCAGATGAAAAATATAGTGTTTTACCATCACTGCTAACGGCAGGGTTTTTCACAGAGTAATTTTCAGAGTTTAAGGATAATGCTTCACCCTCTGACCATATACCTAGCTCTTTGGTTGATTTATATAAGCTTAATACACTGAATTTATTTCTCGAAAGAGAGTCTCTCTCAAATATTTTATCAAAGTAACTTTCTCTAGAAAAATACATTGTTTTTCCATCCGGTGAAAATGAAACAACTACTTCATGATATTTAGTGTTTAATGATTCGACTGCAGCAGGAGTGGTGTAAGAACCGTCATTGTTTTTGTTTGAGGAATAGATATCAAGGAATGGTTCTTCATTCCATCCGTATTTTTTCCCACCTTCTTTTCTTGCGCTAGCAATATAAAGCTGACCGTCAAGGATAGTACCTCCAAAATCTGAATATTCTGAATTAATTGATAATTCTTGAACATTAAATTTTTTCCCTTTTTCGAGAATTTTTGGCAGATAATTAGGATTTTCTAAAAAGGCAATTGCTCTATGATCAGCAGGGCGCATTGTTGCAAATTTAGACATTTGCTGATTAGAATCTTCATACTTCCCATTTGCTTTTAGCATTTGAGCATATTTAAAAATAAGCTCAGGAGCTTCAGAAGTTTCAAGAGTTTTAGCATACCATTTCTCTGCATCTACAGTATTAAATACATTATAATATGCCTCTGCAAGTTGAGCATAAACATATTCACTACCATTGCCTTTAGAAATAACTTCTTCATAAGCTTTAGCAGCTTCAACAAATTCAAATTTAGCAAACAATCTATCTGCTTTTTTTGTTGATTTTGATTGTGCATTGGCAAAAAAGCCAGTGACCAATATGATAATTAAAATTGAACTATATTTTTTCATAATAATGTGTGCTTAGCTTAAATTTAGAAATAACGTGGTGATCTTGAAACTTTGGATGAAAAGTTAAAATCAAAATTGATAAAAACTTCATGTGATGAATTTGTAACAATGTCTAGGTCTGATTGAATTGCGTCATATGCATATCCTATTCTTAGGTTGTCCATTACTTGGAAATTTACCATACCGCTAAAGGAATCGTCTAACCTGTATCCTACCCCTACTTCTACAAGATCATACATAAATAAATTAGCATTTAAATCATAACTTATTGGTGCATCTGTAGCATACTTTAGCAATGCGTGAGGTTTTAATTTAAAGTTACTTGACAAATCAAATACATATCCTGCAGCTGCGAAAAAATGTTCAGTTTCAGAGCCAATTTTTGTTCCATTAGCATCCAAGTGTACACCATTTAGTATGTTAGGAACTGAGGCTGAGATATAATATTTGTTGGGTTTGTAAAAATATACTCCAGCCCCAATATTTGGAGTTGTCTCGTTAATGTTCTGAGCAAAAAACGGATCATTTGGATCAACAAGAGTTAAATCTACTAAACCTATATTGTGAAAAGTAAATCCCCCTTTAACACCAAACGCAAGTCGTGTTTCCATTCCAACAGGGATTGTATATGAAACATCAACATATGCATTAGTTTCTTCTACTGGCCCAATTTTATCAGAAATTACTGATAATCCAAGCGCTAGTTGTTTCCCAACAGGTGAATGTATATTAAAAGTAAAAGTCTCTGGACCACCGTCTAGACCAACCCATTGACTTCTATATAGTGCACCAATAGAAAGTCCTTCTGAAATACCTGCATAAGCAGGATTTATAACATTCATGTTATACATGTATTGCGTGTATTGCGGATCCTGCTGAGCAGTAATTTCCTGAGCAATAACTAGTGCAAAAAGTATTAAAATTAATTTTTTCATTTTTCTAAATTATTTTGGTTGTTTAGTAATTAAGATATATCCAGCTTATAGTTGGTTCACGATCAGAAGCGTATTGTATTACATAAAAATATGTACCAACAGGCAACAATTCATTCGATGAAATATCGCCATCGCTAGCGTCCTGACCACACCAGTGGTCAACATAGTCATTTAACTCGAACACCTTAATACCATATCTGTTATAAATTTCAGCCTTAACAATGTCTTCTTGTGCTTCAAGATGATCTAATACTAAACAATCATTTAGACCGTCTCCATTTGGTGAAATTCCCTGAGGAATATCAACACAATTTTGATTCATGTAATAATCTACCATCACTACAGTTTGAGCTGAACACATTGATGCTAAGTCTGTTACAATGACTTCTACTGGACCATTGTTAAGATCTGGTCCATGAATGAATATTCCAGATTCATCCTCAGTTATAATTTCGCCGTCAATAACCCAAGTATATAAGTATGCATTTGACATACCTTCGTCATTGGTGATATTGACACTTAGCTCTACATCTCCATTTGCACATTTGTCAAATGAAGTTCCATCCTCAAGTTCAGGTGTAAAACCTTGTGATACAGTAATAGTAGTATCAGCAAAACATCCAGTCTCTACATTGTAAGCAGTAACTACATAATCTCCAAATAGTAGATCATGGTCTCCGCCTTCTCCTAAATTCATTACTGTTCCACCCTCAGCTTCAGATAACCCTGAAACAATATCAACGTTATCATATGTCCAATAGTAAACAACTGCATCAGGAATTTGTAAGGAAGGATCTACACTTACCTCTAAAGTCATTTGCTCAACTCCGTCACAAGCAAATATCTCGTCTTCAACTGCTACAGGAATCGGAGTTGGAGTAATTTCAACTAAAACAGTATCTGTTACAGTTGCTGTTTCTCCATTACAAAGATTATATGTAACTGCTGCAGTATATTCAGTAGTTTCAGTTGGATAAACAGTAATGGTGTCATCTGTGCCAACTAAAGTATCACCATCATACCATGCAAATTCATAATTTGCTTCTCCAACAGATGGAGTGAATCTCCAAAACTCGTTTGAAGTTTCCCATGCGCCTGTATTTCTTTCAGGTGGAGCGAAACCGATTGTTCCATCCATATTTTGAACACCAACAGCGGCTAATCCTTCATTCCAATCTACACACAATGGCTTGTCAAAAATATTGATATCAATAGTGTTTGATGACTCATATAGTATAATTTGAGATGTCGTTGTGTTTTCACTACAAGAGGAACCAAAGTGACATACTTCACTATAGTTAACCACAAACTGTCTTGAAGGTGAACTACCTAAAACCATGTAATTAATATCACCACAGGTATTTGGATTTATATCATGAGACACACCGAAAATATTGGCATCTGCTAATGTTACATTTGTTGAATTTGGAATAGTGTCATCTGCATCTAAACTCCATCCATTGTATCCATTAGCATTTTCAATTTCGAAAGATAACACTCCATTTGAACCTATAATAATTTGATCATAAGTGCCACCAAAGAAACAGAAATCAAATCCTAAATCAACAACTTCTGACCATCTATCGTCAATTGTTAAACTTGTAGGAGTACCTCCGGTTAAAGCAGGCATTGGACAATCCTCTTGAGATGTAATATCATAAGAGGTAGTGTCTTGACCAAAAATATGATATGTTGCACTCAATACAGTTGCAGGGTCATTATCACTACAAAATGTT
>Ga0213866_10000419_pt1 | contig 34330 bp, 19 predicted proteins | sample PICome_11_FD_160079 | JGI IMG/M metagenome (GOLD analysis project Ga0213866, IMG submission 160079) | Coastal seawater microbial communities near Pivers Island, North Carolina, United States - PICO284 | ecosystem: Environmental > Aquatic > Marine > Coastal | place: USA: North Carolina... | reverse complement strand
GACCTACGCCGTTCAACCCGCTGCCTGGACATCCTTCGATCCTTACGGGTGCGACTGGGCGATCGACATCAACCACGCCTACCGCCTGGGGCAACTCTGGGGTGAGACCTGCATGATCTGGATGTGCCCCGATAAAGGCACCCCGATCCGTTGGTGCCGCACCGATGCTAACACCAACGCCATTGCCGACCTGGTGTTCGGTTGCTGAACTGGACCCAATCCGCCCCGAAGGGCACTCCTGACCCCTTATACTGATCTCAGTTCAAACGACCCCCATGCTGAACTTCATCCTGGACCGCCTGCCCGTGTTCATCAATGTGGACTGCCAGGGAAGCACCGCCTGTGATGCCATCATCCTGTCGCCTCTGACTCGTCGCGCCATCGTTAAGTGGGAGTCGGGTAGTGTTGAGGGATATCCCTGCCGCCGACGCGACATGCTGCCCCTGCTGTTCAACCGCGACCTGAGCCGTGGACAGTGGGCAAACCGCACACTGTTCGCCTGATCTGCTCCGAATCCCCCCTATACTGATCTCAGTTCAAACGAATCCGATGAGCACCGCTACCTACAACGGTTGGACCAACTACGAAACCTGGAACGCCGCCCTCTGGATCCAGAACGATGAGTTCCTGTACAACACCGCAAAGGCGATCGTTGAGTTTGCCGAACCCGATTGCACCCCTATGGGGAACTGGCGGCGGTTCATCCGTTGCATGATGGAAGGGCAGGTCGGTCGCTACCTGGGTGCTACTGGCGACGGTGTGCGCTGGGATGACCCCGCCATCAACTCCTGCGAAATGGGCGCTCTCTTTGAGGAGATTGAGGAAGAACTCTCCTAAGGGGTCGACCCCCTCTCCTCCCCTTTCCTTTCAAACCACAAACCAACATCCTACCATGACCCGCGACCTCGCTACCTCCCTCCTGAACCGTGCCGCTGACGGTGCCCAACTCCTGGCGATCCTGGAGAGCATCGCAGAGGATGCCAATCAGGGAACTGTCACCGATTTCGACGGAACCCCGATCATCTGGTGATCTGACCTGCTACAATATTCACAACAGCAACGAACCCCATGGCACGCGCAATCGGCAACACCCGCTCCACCGACACCAACATCAAGGGCGCTACCCTCCGCGCCTCCAGCGGTGGCGGTATGACCTTCACCAAGGCACGCGGTTTGGGCGCTTCCATGGTCAAGGACCTTGACGGGGTGATGGCAAAGGCGAAGGCACAATACCGCGCCGATCGCATCGCTGCCGCCCGTGACCGTATGGCACAGCGCCAGGAGCACTCCCACCTCGCCTGCCGCTACTGATAGGCATTCGTTCGTGGACAGCAGTGGGGGGCGTTATGCCCCCTTTTTTATGGGCGGGCGTTCTTGTATATTAAAAACGCATAGGATCCCCTAATCTATAAAGTGTTACGATCGCCCTCTAAATCTAAAACGCAAAGGAATTACCGAGGGGGTCTAAAAATTTTTTCGCTATATAAAAGACAGAAAAAGGTTTTATATACTGAGAGATGAGAAAAAATTCCGGAGGTAGTTCCAAGCCCCTACAAGTCGATCCAGTAACGGGGGAGTACTTTTTAATTATCCCTGAGTGGGTCATCAACGATCTCTCCTGGTATGAAGATACCGAAATCGAGTTTGGCGTTGAGGGTAATGAAGTGCTACTCAGGGAAAAAGACTGAGAAATTTTCAATAGAAGGCAATTGACAACTCATACATAATACTGTATGATACTGAAGTAATTACGCTCTATTATGGCTAAAGGATTTACTGTAAAAGCAAAGAGTCCCATGCCGACTCAGTCAGGACCTGAGTGGGACTACGAAAAGGCAAAAGAAATGGTAAGGGGCAAAACAGTCGTGTTTTGTCTCCCAGGAAGAGGAGTTTCTTACACTTACCTGAAGAACTTCGTACAGCTCTGTTTTGATCTCGTACAGGCAGGTGCCAGTATTCAGATCTCCCAAGATTATAGTTCCATGGTGAACTTTGCACGTTGTAAGTGCCTTGGTGCTAACGTTCTGCGTGGTCCCGATCAAAAACCTTGGGATGGAAAACTCAAGTATGATTACCAACTGTGGATTGATAGTGATATTGTTTTCAACAGTGAGAAGTTCTGGCAACTCGTTTTGATGGATCAGGACATTGCTTCTGGATGGTACTGCACCGAAGATGGTCATACCACTTCTGTTGCACACTGGATGGAAGAGGATGACTTCCGTAACAATGGTGGTGTGATGAACCACGAAACTCTTGATAGTATTCAAAAGCGTCGTAAGCCTTTCACCGTCGATTATGCTGGTTTTGGTTGGTTGCTCATCAAGAACGGTGTATTCGAGCACGATGAGATGAAGTATCCTTGGTTTGCTCCTAAGATGCAAGTCTTTGAATCTGGTGAGGTTCAGGACATGTGTGGAGAGGATGTAAGTTTCTGCCTGGATGCAAAGGAAGCAGGCTTTGAAATCTGGTGTGATCCTCGCATCCGCGTTGGTCACGAAAAAACAAGAGTTATTTGATACGATGGCAACGAAGTACAATATTCTCATCAGTGGTCGTAAAACCTACAGAGCATTGACAGAGCAAGAATACTTCGATATTATGGAGGACCTGTCCATTCAGTTTTATCAGACAGGTTCTCCAAAGCCTCATGAAATTCAAACTGAAATGTACAACGATTATTCGGAGATTTAATTATGGCAATGCGTAAAGGTGGTGGTTATGTGCCCGGGAAACCCAAAAAGTCTCGGCAAGGCAACGGAATGAATACAAAGTACGCCGCGTCGTCTCGTAATAAAGCACGTAAACCCTATCGCGGTCAAGGTAAGGGTTAAATAATAACATAATAATAAATTTATCACATGTCTTGTTTAATTACGAACTTACCCTCTATTGAAGTATGGGTTCGTAAAGAATATCTAACCGATCATCAAAGTGGACATGGAGAATTTGTAAAAGGCGTTTGGGTTTCGGCAAAGTCGATTCCTGGACGCGCTTTTTATTTTGAGACTTATTTGCCCGAATATGCAGCAATGTACGATAAATTGCCCATCAGTGCCTTCTTGTCGCGTCCAGAACTACCAGATCCCGACATGGATCTACCAAATTTACAGTTTTGGAACTGTATGGACTATGGTGTAGTAAGTATTGACAAGAAATTCATTGGAAGTATGGATTTTGAGTGCTATACACGCGATCATGGCATTCAAAAAGGCACTTACATTTGCACAATTGATAATTATCACCGTGATCCAGACATGGTTGACTGGGCAACGAGTGAAAATCCAGCAGAACACAAGTCTCATAACCTAATTGAACTTGATAATGGGCAGTATGCACTGTATCCAAACAATAGACTACGCATTTTTGATAACAGTTTGACTCCAAAAGAGCCAAAAATGCCCGACTTTAAGGTTTCAACCCAATATTATCAAGTTGAAAATGGTTATGATCGCCTTGGTATGGGTGATGAAGATGAATATCACTGGAAAACGGCGCAAGAAAGAGAAAATAAATAGTTTTTTGTTAGAAAACTGAATTGGAACGCTTTTCTATGGGGAAACACCTTCTTCTTGAGGTGTATGATGTTGACTATGATCTTATAAACAGCATTGAAAACCTTAAAAATGTCATGATCAAAGGCATTGAACGTGCCGACATGACAATTTTGAACGTTTTTTCTCATTGTTTCATCCCACAAGGGTGTACTGTAGTCATCGCACTAGCAGAAAGTCATGTTTCGTGCCATACTTGGCCAGAAAATGGGTGTTTAGCAGTGGATGTGTACACTTGTGGGGCAGGAAACCCAAAATTAATTGCTTTAGAGATACTAAAATACCTCAATTCCGATAATTACTCGCTCAGAGAAGTTGCTCGTTAAATAAAATCAAGGAGATAGCAACCTCCTTTATAAAAGTTCTGTTTTATTCATTAAAACAGGAGCTAAAATGTCTAACTCACCAACAGATAGAAACCAAGAATACATGTATCAGATGTGGGGAACTGATAGACTCGCATCAGATTACGGTTCAATGGAGAATTTACCTTCAAAAAGGGTGATTACAGAGGTTATGCACGATCTTGCCCCCAAGCATGATCTAAAGAAGCAGACTGAACTGCATGAAAAAATTCGTAATGATGAGGATTATGACGACTGGTCGTATGGAACTGAGCCAACATACGGTAATCCCTGGCATTAAGCATAAATAAAGGCAAGAAAACTCTCGTTCAGATGGCAATTCAGAGGATATCTAGATCATTTAAAGATATTAGTTTATCCTTTGAACCCCATCCGGTAACAAAGGATCTAACGATTCTTAAAAATGAGAACGCAATCAAACGATCCGTAAGGAATTTAGTGGAGACCATTCCAACGGAAAGGTTTTTTAACTCTCTTTTAGGATCAGAAGTACGTTCGAGTCTATTTGAGTTTGTTGATTTTGGTACTGCTTCTGTTATTCAGAGGCAAATTGAAATCACTATAGAAAACTTCGAACCAAGAGTTGAGAATGTTCAGGTTGAGGTAGTACCAAGTCCTGATACAAATGAGTTCGAAGCGACAGTTATTTTTGATATTGTTGGGCAAGAGTTTCCAACCCAGGAGTTCACATTCATATTAGAGGCAACAAGATAAAATGCCTTTCACTAAGTTTTCTAATTTAGACTTTGATCAAATCAGAGATTCCATCAAGGATTATCTCCGTGCTAACTCTACGTTCACGGATTTTGATTTTGAGGGATCTAATTTTTCGGTCTTAATTGATACGTTAGCATATAATACTTATATTACAGCATTCAACTCAAATATGGTTGTGAATGAATCCTTCTTGGATTCGGCAACTCTTCGTGAGAATGTTGTTTCACTAGCGAGAAATATTGGATATGTTCCTCGCTCTAGAACCGCGGCTAAGGCATCTATATCATTCAACGTACAAACTACTACAACTAGCCCTACCCTCACCTTACAGGCGGGCCTAGTGTGCGTAGGAAGCGCAAATGATACTTCTTATGTGTTCTCTATTCCAGAGAATGTAACAACGACCGTAAAGGATGGAGTTGCCACTTTTGGAACGGCAACTGATCCTCTTAGTGTCTATCAAGGAACATTTTTAAGCAAGCAATTTGTTGTTGATGGATCACTGGATCAGAGATTTTTACTTGATAACTCTTTCATTGATAGTTCAACCATCGTTGTTTACGTAAAGGGTCTGTCGGATACTGGTTTAGGTAGAGAATATTCGAGAATTGATAATATTTTAAATGTAAAGTCTACTTCTGAGACTTATCTGATTCAGGAAGTTCAGGATGAAAAGTATGAGATCCTCTTTGGTGATGGTATCTTTGGCAAGAAACTAGAAGATGGTACTATCATCACTGTAACGTATATCGTTACTGACGGAAAAGAAGGTAATGGTCCATCGATATTCTCATTTTCTGGAAGTTTGAGGGGTTCATTGGATGAGATTGTTGTTCCTACTTCGACACCTTCAATAACAACGATCTCTGCGGCATCTAACGGGGGCGACATCGAATCTATTGATTCTGTTAAGTACTTTGCCCCTAGACTGTATTCGGCGCAGTACAGAGCGGTTACAGGAAGGGACTACGAAACTATTATCCAATCAATCTATCCAAATGCGGAGAGTGTATCTGTAGTTGGTGGTGAGGAGTTAGATCCACCACAGTTTGGAACAGTATTCATCACAATCAAACCAAAGAATGGTGAGTTTGTATCCGACTTTGATAAGCAACAAATTCTTTCAAAATTAAAGAATTACTCACTTGCGGGAATCAACCAGAAGATACTTGAACTCAAGTTGCTTTATGTTGAAATGGATTCTTTTGTTTATTATAATTCGGCAAAAGTTACTAATGTTGCTGATCTCAAAACTAATATTATTAGTGGATTGGAGACATATGCCGATTCCAAGGATATTAATAAGTTTGGTGGAAGATTTAAGTATAGTAAAGTTCTTAGTGTAATTGATAATATCGATTCTGCTATAACATCAAACATTACTAAGATCAAGATCAGAAGAAACCTGAAAGCATTAACAAATCAGCTGGCACAGTATGAATTATGTTATGGAAACAAGTTTCATGTAAATCCTGCTGGGGCTAACATTAAATCTACTGGATTCACTATTTCGGGGGAATCTTCTATTGTATACTTTACAGATACACCCAATATTGTTCAGGGAAATACTGACGTAACAAATCGCTTTACCGCTGCTAATGTATTCACAAGTAGACCAACAGGTGTTTCAGCAAAAACTGGTGTTCTTTCCATCATTAAAATTGATGCTGGTGGTCAAAGATCTGTTGTTGCTAGAGACGTTGGCACTGTAGATTATGAAAAGGGTGAAATCATTATCGGAACAATCAACATAACATCAACAGTTAAACCAAACAATATCATTGAAATTCAAGCATTCCCAGAATCAAATGACATTATTGGTCTTAAAGATTTGTATTTGAATTTTGACATCTCGAATAGTTCAATAAATATGGTTAAAGATACTATTACTTCTGGTGAACAGATATCTGGAGTTGGATTTAAGGTTACCTCAAGCTATACAAACGGAGAACTAACAAGGGGATAATATGATCACAACGGGTTTTGAAACGAGAGTTAAAGTTCAGCAGATTATTGAAAATCAATTACCTGAGTTTATATTATCAGAAAGTCCAAAGACTGTTGATTTCTTAAAGCAATACTATGTTTCTCAAGAATATCGGGGCGCACCTGTAGATATTGTTGAGAATCTAGACCAGTATTTAAAAGTTGATAACCTAACACCAGAGGTTGTTGTTGGGTTTACGTCTCTAGAGTCGTCAATATCTTCTACAGATGAGACTATTCAGGTTTCATCAACGAAAGGATTTCCTCCAGAGTATGGTCTTTTAAAGATTGATGATGAGATTATCACTTACACTGGATTAACAACCAACACATTTACTGGTTGTGTTCGTGGTTTTAGTGGAATCACCACTTATAGATCCGAAAATAATCCCCAAGAACTAACCTTTTCGTCGTCTGTTAGCTCTTCTCATGATTCTGATAGTCGGGTTGAAAACCTAAGTTCCCTATTTTTAAAAGAATTTTATAATAAGTTAAAATACTCTCTCACTCCTGGATTGGAGAATGTTGATTTTGTTCCTAATTTAAACGTTGGAAACTTTATAAAGGAAGCAAGGACTTTTTATGAAGCAAAGGGAACGGAAGAATCTTTTAGAATATTATTTAATGTTCTATTTGGAGTTACTCCAAAAGTAATAGATTTAGAGCAGTTTTTGATCAAACCATCTTCTGCAGAATTTTTAAGAAGAGAAGTTATAGTAATTGAACAAATTTCTGGCGATCCAAATAAGTTAATCGGTCAAACAATAATAAGTTCAAAGGATCCAAATACTAATGCTTCTGTTTCTGAAGTTGAAATTTTTACAAGGAGCCAAAAAGTAGGGTATGCCCAAACATATTATAAGGTTGGTTTATTTGTTGGGTATAATGATAATGATTTAATTAATGGAACTTTTGGCATCACACCAAATACTAAAGTACTATCTACTGTTAACTCTGGATCTTCTGTAATAACAGTAGATTCGACAGTTGGTTTTGCTCAGACAGGAACACTAATCTCTTCCGGAAATGTAATTACATATTCAGATAAGAGTGTAAATCAATTCTTAGGATGTAACGGAGTCGATACAGATATTCCAACGGCAAGTAATATCAGATCTGATGATACTTACTATGGTTATGAAGATGGTGATCTAACAAAAAAAGTAGAATTTAGAATTACTGGTTCATTATCATCTTTTAATACGAAAAGTGATGTTACATCAGCTATTGAGGGAGAAAAATTATACATTAAGAACGTTGGCGAAAAAATACTAAATCCAGATGAAAATAAAACGTTCAAACAAGAATTTTTCAATTCTTGGGTATACAATACAAGTTGTAGATTTAATATCGATTCTATTTCTGGATCGTCATTTACGTTAAAAACAGATATTGACAAATCTTCTTTAAGAGTTAATGATTCTGTTGATATCTTGACTTCAAATTCAAATAATGTTGTTTTTTCTGGAGCTACTGTTTCCAGTATCAATGGGGGACTGAAACAAGTAATTTTAGATAATCTTGGTGGATTTTCACCAATATCTGGAATTGAATACGATCTAAGAAGAAATATCAAAACAGCTTCTAGTTCTGGTCTCTCTATTGATGTTGGCAATAACACCGCTTTCTCTGATGTTCAGAACACATATAATGATGATAATCAATATTTTTATGTTGCTTCAAATTCATTACCATCATATGAAATTACTAGGAATCTAATTTCTAAACAGATTGATTCTGCTGTGGCTGGATCAACAATTCAGGGATATGACAGCACGACAGAAAAATATTCAATCATTTCTTTCTCTTCTCTTGTTAATTTTCTCACTGGTGATAGTGTTTATTATCAACCAGAATCTGCTCCATTATTTGGATTAACTGAAGGAATATACTATGTTAAAGTTACAGGATCTGGAAATCAAATTAAACTTTATTCTTCTAGATCTTTTATCGATAGTGATGATTACTTGGAATTTAACTTACCAACTCAATCATCAGGATATCACAGATTTATTCTTTCTTCAGAGAAAAATTTATTAATAACACCACGAAAGATATTGAGAAAGTTTCCAACACCTTCAAACATTGATGATTCCGGAAAAGATAAGACAGAAGTTGGTTCTGTTGGAATGTTGGTAAATGGTGTTGAAATTATCAATTATAAGTCGGATAATAAAATTTACTACGGTCCACTAGAAAGAGTAAAAATAATTAATTCTGGATCAGATTATGATGTAATAAACCCACCAACTATAGAAATTTCTAGACCATCTATAGGTACAACGGCACTTGTTCAACCTGTTGTATCTGGGTCTGTCAATTCTGTTTTAGTTGATCCATCAGATTTTGATATATCAAATGTTATTTCTGTTTCTATTACTGGTGGAAATGGTAATGGTGCAATCTTAGAGCCATCTCTAAGAAAAAGATATAGAGATGTTTCCTTTAGTGGGGTAGATATTTCTTCTGGTGGTGGAATAGATTCTTCCAATGAAACCATCACTTTCCTATCCAACCACAACTTTGTGGATGGTCAAAAAATCGTTTATGATAAAAACGGTAATAGTGAGATAGGTATCGGTACTTATGGCGCTTCCAACACAGATCAAGGAAGAACGTTGAAGAATGGATCAGTATATTATACTAAAGTTGTCAACAATAAAACTATTAGACTATTTGAAAATGATACTGACTACTATTCTGGAATAAACACCGTTGGTTTTACAACTATTGCTAACCAAGGAATTCACAAATTCCGTGTGTTTGATGGAAAGAATAATATTTCACAAATAAAAGTTCTTAATTCTGGAAGTGGTTACACTAATAGAATTTTAAGGGTAAAACCTGTTGGTGTTTCTACAGAAGAAAATTTAGTAATCTTCCCAAATCATAATTTCAAGGATGGTGAATTGGTGAAGTATGAATCGACTGGATCGGTAATATCTGGTTTATCTACGTCAAATCAATATTATGTTATTTCTGATAATAATAATAGTTTTAGACTTGCCAATGCGGGAATTGGTGGGACAATAAAAACAAACTATACTAGAAAAAATTATGTTAAATTTGAATCTGTAGGATCTGGGTATCATGTATTTTCATATCCAGATATTACTATAAACATCAATGTTTCTTATGGAAGTAACGTAACTGGTATTATCACCGCTACTCCAATAATCAGAGGTGAAATTATTGGTGCATATTTGTATGAATCTGGAACTGGGTATGGATCAACCACTTTAGATCTACACAAAAAACCACTTGTCTCAATTAAGACTGGTAAGAATGCTCAGTTAAAACCAATTATTGTAGGTGGAAAAATTGAAAAAGTTGTCGTTTTGTCTCAGGGGTCAGAATATAATGCTGCTCCAGATTTAGTTGTAAATGGTGATGGGGTAGGAGCTGTACTTAGAGCAGATGTTTCCAATGGATCTGTAACTGACGTTATTGTTATAACCTCTGGTTCTGGGTATACACAAGAAAAAACAACTGTTATTGCTAAACCTCCAGGTTCAAATGCTTTAATTGATGTTGATGTAAGATCATTAACCCTGAATAATCAGTATAGATTTGGTGATGAGATTCTATATCCTTCTGGTAATGGTCTTCAGTATGGAGTTGTTGGATATTCTACAGCAATAGGAAACAAGTTCACTGTAGATGATGGCAACCAACACTCTCCTATCATTGGATGGGCATATGATGGAAATCCAATCTATGGACCATATGGTTATTCTGACCCAGATGATGAAAATTCATCATTGAAGTTGGTTGAGTCTGGATACACTTTAAATACGTCCAACATACCCAATAGACCAAGTTTTGATTCTGGATTCTTTGTTGAGGATTACTCTTTCGATTCAACCGGAGACCTTGATGTTCATAATGGAAGATATTGTTTAACACCAGAGTTTCCAAAGGGAACTTATGCGTATTTCTGTGGAATCAAAACCGACTCTTTGTCAAACAATTTAGTTTCTGAGTTCCCATATTTTATCGGAGACACTTTTAATTCTAAGTTCTATACAGAAAATAAAAAATTAGATCAAACATTTGATTTCAATAATTCCAATCTAATTAGAAATACATTCCCATATAAAGTTTCTGAAAGATATGCCGATAATGATTTTATTTCAGAATCATATGAAATCACAAATCAAACTACAAAAATTGATTCTGTTACTACTGGATCTGTAGAATCATTTACTATTGTTTCTTCTGGAGAAGATTATAAGATTGGAGATACTGCGAATTTCAATAATGATGAAACAAATGGTGGCGGTGTAACTGCTTCGATTTCAAGGTTGACTGGTAAAGAAATCGTTGATCTTTCAACATCGATTGAAACATATGAAGATGCTGTAATCACTTGGAAGAATCAGAATCAAGTTGAAGTGTTTGTGGATCCATACCACCCTCTCCTTGATGGTGATTATGTTACTGTTTCTGGTCTTTCTACATTTTTACAGGGTATAACAAAAACACATAAGATTGGGGTATCTACTGACCACTCATCATTAAACAAACAAGTTCCAGCAAATGCAACTGCTGGAATTGTAACTGATATATACCTTTCCAGAAATTTAAATTCAGTATCTGTCGGTTCGACCATTGGAATTGGTACAGAGGTTCTTTCTGTTCTCAACATTTTTGATACTGAAAAAGTTCTTAGAGTAAAGAGAGGTATTGTAGGGTCTGCTCATACATCTTCAACACAAGTTTCTCTAGAACCAAGTACATTTACTTTACCCATATCTGTAGATTATTTTAACTCTAAAGTTAATGATAGAGTTTATTTTAATCCAAGAATTTCTATTGGTGTTGGATCAACATCAGGAATTGGTATTGCAGTAAGTTTTCCTCTTGGTGAGGTAACAAATATTATTTCAATACCGACTCAAAGTATATACTTACCAAATCACCCCTTTAAAACAAATCAACAAGTAACTCTACATAAAAAGAGTTCTTCAAATCCTATCTCTGTTGGTACAACTTCTGGTGATCTACCATTTAATTTACCAACAAGTGGCAATTCACAAACTGTTTACGTTATCAGCAAGTCAAAAGACTTTATTGGTCTAACAACTTCTGTTGGATTAACTACAAACACTGATGGGTTATTCTTCTTTAATAATGGAAGTGATGATTATGAGTATTACTTAGAAAGTGATTATACTCAAGTAACTGGAAAGATAGAAAAAATTAGAACTACAGTATCTGTTTCTACAGATCATCAACTAAAAAATGGTGATAAAGTTGTATTTGAGATTACACCAAATTTGACTGTTGGTATTGGAACATCAACAGAGGTAAGAGTTAAATATAATTCTTCAATTGAAAAGATTGTAATTGATCCTGTTGGTTTTGGATCAGAATCTATAATCACTTCCTCAAATAAAATTAATATTGAGAATCATGGATACAAAACTGGTGATAAAATTTTCTATGACTCTTCGGACTTAATTGCTTCTGGATTAGAAACAGGAAGTTACTATGTTTATAGAATTGATGATAATAATTTTAATTTGTGTGAAACTAAGTACGATGTTTCTTTAAATCCACCAACTGTAGTAAGTATAGCTGGAACAGGTGGTTCCGGACAAGAATTTAGTCTCATTAATCCAAGAATTGAATCGTATATTGGAAATAATCTTAAGTTTGATTTAAGTGACTCTTCCTTACAAGGATATGAGTTTAAAATCTATACAAATACAACTTTTGGAAATGAATTTGTTTCTGTAGGAAATACTACACCATTTACGGTCATTGGTGTTGGGACGGTTGGAGTTTCAACGAATGCTTCACTAACCTTAAATTATAACTCTAGTATCCCCTCAAAACTTTTCTACAATGTAGAAAAATCTGGTTATATTAGCACTTCAGATACTAGTGTATCCAATTATTCTACAATATCCATTATCGAGAGTAAGTACAATAACAAGGAATATCAAGTTATTGGCGCTGGATCAACAACTTTTGACGTTGCTCTTACGGGCAAACCAGAAAGATTAAGTTACTCTACAAGTAATTGCAGTAAGATTAAGTATACTACAACATCATTAAACGAGAAAGGTGGAGTTGCCAAATTAAGCATTCTTTCTGGTGGATTCAATTATAAGAAAACTCCTTCGTTCATTGATATCACTTCAATTGAAGGAAAGAATGCTTCTATTATAGCAAACTCTCAATCCATTGGTAGGATTAGAAATACTACTATTTTAGATCAGGGATTTGATTATTCATGTGATAGAACCCTCAGACCAGAAGCATATATTTCTCCAAAAATTAATTTAAAAAATTCCAGTGAAATTACAAATATTTCTGTTACTGATGGTGGAAGAAATTATTATTCTTTACCAGAACTAGTAGTGGTTAGTTCTGTAACGAGAGAAAAAATTGATAGTGGATTCCTATCTCCGGTACTAACATCGAATTCGATTACATCTGTAGATATTGTTAGAAATCCAAAAGGTTTGCCATTTGGAAACGTTGAGATTTTTGCTATAAACAATACTAATAGCATTGGAATTAATACTATAGTAACTTCTGTCTCCGGAATTGCTACATGCTACATCAGCACACCAACTTCTGGATATACTCAACCACCTTTTGCTGTTGGTGACAGAATATTTGTTGAGGGAATTGAAAACATAGATTCTAGTGGAACTGGATTCAATTCAGATGACAATGGATATCAATTTTTCACTGTATCAAGTTTCCAGAATACCAATCCAGCAGTTTTAGAATTTGATATTTCTGGTATTACAACAAATCCAGGAACAGCGAAAACAAATCAAACCTCTTATGGTAATATTGTAAATTACAATGATTATCCTAAGTTTGAAGTAACAACAACATATTCAAACTTCTTAAACGGTGAAAAATTATCTACAGATGATGGTAATGGTTTTGTTCTCAGGGATTTGTCAGTAACAGAATCTGGAGATGAATATGTAAAAGTTTATGGATCTTACAACTTAAGTGTTGGCGAAATTCTAAAGGGAGAAAATTCTGGATCTTTAGCTACTATTGAATCTATTACAAATAATAAAGGAATCTTCGATGTTCGCTATTCATCGGAAAAAAATTATGAGTGGTCAAATAGTGTAGGAAAACTCGGTGTTGATTATCAAGTTATTGCTGATAATGATTACTATCAAAATTTATCATATAGTGTTAAGAGTCCAGTAACATATGAAGATCTAATTAATCCAGTTAATAGACTACTTCACACATCTGGGTTGAAAAACTTTGCCGATACTGAGATTGAGCAAGCAGTAAATGTTGGAACATCTTTAACAACTACTTCAGAATCAATCGTCGTTAGAGATATTTTAGAAGAAAAGAGGGTTGATACCATTAACTTCTATGATAACGTGGTTGATATTGATACTGCTACCAATGGAAATGGGCAGACCAAGTCCAAGTTCTTAAAGTTAGAGAGTAAAGTATTAGCAGACTATATTAGATGTAGCACAAACAGAGTTCTAAAAATCGATGACTTTAGTACTCAATTTAGAAATCAGAGTAATGTAACTGAAGAATATGTTGACATTGTTTCTTATGATAATAGTTATTCTGAGTTTTTAATACAAACAGTAGATCCAAATGGAACTCAAAGACAACTAACAGAACTCATTGTTTTAAACAATGGATCCGATTCTGCAACTTTGGAAAAGACTTCTCTTTACAATACTCAGAATGAGATAGCAGATATTCAAGCGTTTGTTGATGAATTTGGCAATCTATCTTTGAGATTCTCTCCCGAAGATACGGCAGACACTGATTATGATATCAAGGTACTTAATTCTAGTTTTAATTCCATCCTGAGTGGCATCAGCACTCAATCTATTGGATTTATCGATCTTGTTGGTGCTAATAAATTAGTTGGAGTTGGTTCAACTGAAATTGTAGTTGGATTCTCCACTATCACGACATCTTCAGTCTATGGTAAATTCCAGGTCTATGATCAAACTCTAAATGAATTCAATTTTGTAGAACTTGAAATTGATCATGATGGTGAAAATACATACGTTTCAGAATTCTATAGTGATGGTAATTCTGGAACTGTTGGTGGTTTAATAGGATCTTTTGGTGTTTCTATTGATAGTGGAATACTAACACTAGACTTTACAAATAATTCTACCAACGAAATCTTAGTAAGAGGTAAGTTGATTGGATTTGGTTCAACATCTGTTGGTATTGGAACATATAGATTCAAAACTTCAGCGCAAACTGATGGATCTGAGAGAAGTATAAAACTGGAATCCAATGTATCTTCTGGTTCAACAGTATTCACTGCTAATAAGAGTCTTATTTCTTCCGTTAAATCTTTAGTTAGAGTTTCATATGGTGACACCACTTCTATTCATCAAGTCTTAATGATACATGACGGAACGGATGTTTATACAACACAATATCCATTCATCTCAGTTGGAAGCACCAGTGGTATTGGTACATTTGCTGGTGAGTATAGTGGAACTGATTTGGTTCTAAGTTTCTATCCAGATCCAGATATTACAGGATTTTATGAACTTCAAAGTTTGAATAAGTTCTTCTATGAAGATAGTGATGTTGTTAATACTCCACCAGATTTAACCTATGGACCTGTAACAGAGGCAGTAAATCTTGCTTTCTATAACTCCAAAAATGGGGACAGATCCGACAAAGTTGACTTTGATTTAAACTATCAGGGTACTCCAATTTTCGCTAAAGTCTTTGATCCCTCAGATTCTACAATTCTTGATACTGAGACTGGAATATTTACTATTGACAACCACTTCTTCAGTACTGGTGAGAGATTAAACTATACACCAAATAGTAGTGTAATTGGTTTAGGATTTACTAGCGTTGGTATTGGATTAACAGCAACAGAAATATCTGGAGGAGTTGGTATTGGAACAACTGACATATTGCCATCAACTGTTTACGCTATTAAGATTAATAATAACCAGTTCAAAGTAGCAACAACTCCACTGTATGCTTCTTCTGGAATAGGAGTAACATTTACTTCTGTCGGAAGTGGCAATATTCACCAATTTGAAATGTACAAGAAACTTGAAAAGACAGTTCTATCTGTTGATGGAGTTATTCAGTATCCTCTAGCATATAATCCATTATCATATAATTTAGTTGATAATGGTCCTCAAGTGAGTGTCGCATCAACTTATATTTCAGTATCTGGCATATCATCAATCAGACCTGCGGATATTCTTAAGATTGATAATGAATATGTTAAAGTTCTTGCAGTTGGTTTTGGTACGACATCATCTGGTCCAATCGACAATGTTGGTATAACAACACTAATTGAAGTTCAGAGGGGTGCTGTTGGAACTTCTGCCACAACACATACTGATGGAACATCATTCCAGGTCTATCGTGGATCTTACAACATAGAAGGAAGTAAAATTTATTTCACAGAACCTCCTAAAGGAAGTGCTGATAACGTAATTGATTCTAGCAACCTTCAAGAAGTATTTTCATCTTTTAATGGTAGAGTATTCCTGAAGCAAGATTATAGTTCTAACGTGATCTATGATGATATTTCTGATCAATTTACTGGAATTGGTCAAACATATACGCTCACTACTTCTGGATTAAACACAACTGGAATATCAACTGGTAGTGGTATTTTGTTGATAAATGATGTTTTCCAGACTCCAACCACGGATAACAATGAGGGTAATAATTATGAGTTATCCGAGAGTACTGGAATTTCCAGCGTTACTTTTAGTGGAATAACCTCATCTAATGGTTCTATAATTATTGATCCAATTTATATTGAGAAAAATCAACTGCCACGTGGTGGATATATTATTTCCCTCGGATCAACTAATGGCCTTGGATATGCTCCTTTAGTTGGTGCATCGGTTACCGCAGTGATTGATGGATCTGGATCTATCACCGCTATCGGAATAGGGTCTACAGATGTTAATGGATCTGGATATAGAGGACCAGTAAGTATTGCTGTCACTTCTTCTACAGGTCATGGTGCTGACGTTAGTGTAACTGTTGGTGCTGGTGGATCGTTGGCATTTACTATTAATGATGGTGGAACAGGATATTCTCAAACAAACACTTTTGTATCAACTCCAGAACCAACATATAGTAACTTAGAAGTTACTGGAGTTTCTAGATTTGGTATTGGTTCAACCTCAGAAACAGGAACAGGACTGCTACTTAATTTAGAAGTCGGGGCAAGTTCAACAACAGGTATAGGATCAACATTATTTGAAGTTAAATCTTTCAATATAACAAGACCTGGATATGGGTTCAGAAATGGTGATGTATTCAAACCAGTTGGATTGGTAACAGATAAAAATCTTTCCGAACCAATATCTAATTTTGAATTAACAGTTATTGATACCTTTACTGATAGTTTCTCTGCATGGCAATTTGGTGAATTAGATTATATTGATAACATATCAAATTTACAAAATGGTATTAGAAAGAGGTTCCCATTAATATATAATGGCCAACTTTTAAGTTTCCAGAAAGATCCTTCTAATGTGGATTCTGCTGATATTGATATGAACACTTTGTTGATTATATTTGTAAATGGTGTTATACAAGATCCGGGTGTTAATTACACATTCACTGGTGGAACATCATTTGTATTTACTGAAGCACCAGAAGAAACAGATATTGTATCAATATTCTTCTACAGAGGTACAAGAGGGGTCGATTCTGCGATTGTTGATGTTAATGAGACTATCAAACCTGGTGATGTAGTTCAAGTTATCAAAGATAATTTGAATGCCAGCACAATTACTCAAGATTCTAGAGTTGTTGTTGGTATCACAAGTTCTGATGTTATGGAAACAAATCTTTATACTGGTATTGGTATAGATGAAGATAACTTCAAACCATTAAGTTGGACAAAACAAAAAGTTGATAGAATTATCTCAAATGAAATTGTATCAAAATCAAGAGATTCTATAGAAACTCAGGTTTATCCAACATCTAGAATTATCAAAGACTTTTCAACTTCTGATACTGAAATATTTGTTGATGATGCCCAGTTCTTCAATTATGAGGAGAATGAATCTGCCATTGTCATATCTTCATTCGATGCTTTGATTGTTGATAGTATTGATCCTGTTTCTGCTGCGGTTACTGCTGTAGTTTCTGTGGCAGGAACTATACAATCTTTAGATATCGTAACTGCTGGTTCTGGATATACTGGATCTTCGGTAGAAGTTAAGATTGGAGCACCAAAACGTATTGGTGTCGGTATTGGCACTACAGCAACAGCTGTAATATCCATAGTAAATGGCTCTTTGAGCGGTACTGCCAACATTACAAATCCAGGTTTTGGATATTCTCAAACATCCCAACCAAAAGTTATTGTTCCATTCCCAACCCCAACATATGAGAATGTAACCGAAATCACTACCGTTGAAGGATTCTCTGGAATTGTTACTGGCATCACAACAACATCTGGGACTGGTGGAAATCCACTGGCACTCAAGTTTTTCTTAAATTCTACATCATTTACTAGTTTACTAGTATCATATCCAATTTGTATCTTTGATACGACAGTTGGAAATGGTGTTACATCAATTGATGGTACTGACGCCTCAGTTGTTGGAGTTGGAACAACCTTCCTGGATAATGTTTATTATATTCACAGTATTTCTGCTTCTGGTGGAAATGCAGAGATTATAACAAATGTTAAATCTGATAGTTCTATTGTTGGTATTGCAACTACTGGAAGTATAACAATGCCATTAGGAAGGTTCTCCTGGGGTAAGTTCTCCAATCTCAGTAGATCATCATCTCCCATTTCTATTGGTGTTACTGGATTAACGGTTACTTCTGGATTAACTACTTTCCCAACAATTCAAAGACGTGGTTATGGATTGAGAGATACTGGGGCACTTAGAAAAGATCTATAAATATAGAAAAAAGCTATTTACGATGGCGGCAATTGTAACAGATCAGTTTAGAATATTAAATGCGAGTAATTTTATAGACTCCATTAGTGATACTACCAACAATTCATACTACGTTTTCTTGAGTTTGCCAAACCCAACTCAAGTTGGATTTGGTAGATCGACTAATTGGGATGATAATACACCAGTTCCTGTAGATAATTTTAATAATCTAAATCATGTTGGCGAAACAATGATGTTTGGCAAAAAAGTCACATCAATCAATGCAAAAAGATTGATTAGACGAATTGATTGGGCAAGAGGAACTAGATATGAGATGTATAGGCATGATTATAGTGCTTCTAACCTATCTCCAATCACACAATCAACGAGATTGTATGATTCAAATTATTATGTAATGAATTCTGATTATAAAGTTTATATTTGTATTGAAAACGGATCCTCTGGGATAAGTACAACCGGTAATGCTTCTCAGGATGAACCACTATTTACTGATTTAGAACCATCTAAATCTGGTGAAAGTGGTGATGGATATGTTTGGAAATATCTTTTCTCTGTAAATCCTAGTGATATTGTTAAATTTGATTCTACAGAGTACATTGCTCTTCCAAATGACTGGAGCACCTCAACGGATGCTCAAGTATCAGCAGTTAGAGATAATGGAGATTCTGAGATATATGAGAACCAAATAAAAAAAGTATACATCAAAAATCAAGGATCAAATTATTCTGGTGGTCTTGGACAAGAAGTTGATATTCTTGGTGATGGATCTGGTGCAAAAGTTATTGTTGATGTTGTTAGTGGTAAGATAACAAATACCACCGTTTCTTCTGGTGGTAAAGGATATACTTACGGTATGGTTGATCTTGGATCAATAAATGGCAGTGCTGCCGGAACATATGCTCACCTGATACCAATTATCCCACCATCGAGGGGACATGGATATGATATTTACAAGGAATTGGGCGCTGACAAAATTTTAATCTATGCCAGATTTGATGATTCCACTAAAGATTTCCCAATTGATACTAAGTTTGCTCAAGTTGGAATTGTTAAAAATCCAACATCTATTGGATCAACATCATTATACATGGAAAATCAATTCTCTTCATTAAATGCTATTAAGTTTTCTTCTGTAAGTGGAACTTTATCCGTTGGTGATAAGATTTCTCAATCCGTTACTGGTGGAATTGCTAAAGGATATGTTGCTTCTTATGATAGTGAAACGAAAGTTGCTAAGTATTTTGTTGATCGCTCATTAACATTCAATCAAACAACTTTAGATGAAACTGATTATATTGGAATAACTACAGCATCTAAGGTTCTAAGTTTTGAATCTTCATCAAACCCAGTTACTACTGCTAGTTTTTCTGGTTCTATTGATACAACCTTCACAGGAATAACAACTAATCCAACTGGAACTAAGATAATTGATCTAGGATCTCAGTTTACAAATGGACTGGCAAATACTGAAATAAATAAAGGATCGGGGGATATAATTTATCTAGATAATCGACCTCTGATTTCAAGGAACTCCAGACAAAAAGAAGACGTTAAAATTATCCTGGAATTTTAAAAATGCCACAGAAGACAAATTTAAATATCAATCCATATTATGATGACTTTGATCCGTCCGATAATTTCTATAGGGTATTATTTAAACCAGGATTCCCTGTCCAAGCTAGGGAATTAACTACTCTACAGTCGATTCTTCAAGATCAAATTGAATCTTTTGGAAGTCATATTTTCAAAGAAGGATCAATGGTGATACCCGGAAGTATCACATATGATCCTCAATATTATGCCGTTAAGTTAAATTCTGACCATCTTGGAATTGATGTTTCCCTTTACATCAAACAACTAGTTGGAAAAACACTACAGGGTCAAACAACAGGTATTACTGCTAAAGTAGTTAATTTCTTACTCCCACCAACTAAAGATGTAGAATCGGCAACGCTATTTGTAAAGTATGTTGATTCTGATTCAGATTTTCAATTTACACCATTCGGTGATGGAGAGTTATTAATTACTCTTGATGATGTTACTTATGGAAATACAACTATAAATTCTGGTGATACTGTAGCATCCCTGATTGACTCTGATGCAACTGCTATTGGAGCAGCTGTAGGTATAACGCCAGGAGTCTATTTTATTAGGGGCACTTTTGTAAATGTGGATGAAGATACTTTAATCGTTACCCCATTTACAAATAACCCTTCTTTCCGTGTGGGTTTACAAATAAAAGAAGAGATTGTAAATGTTGGCATAGACACTTCTCTTTATGATAATGCTAAAGGTTTTTCAAACTTTGCTGCTCCTGGAGCAGATAGATTAAAAATCTCAACAATTCTGACACAAAAAGAATTAACAGATTTTGATGACAAGGATTTTGTAGAAATTATAAGACTTGACAATGGAGAAATAAAAAAATTACAAGATAAGTCACAATATTCAATAATTAAGGATTACTTTGCTAAGAGAACATTTGAAGAATCTGGAGATTACTCTGTAGATAACTTTAATATCCAGGTTACTAATTCTCTTAATGATCGAATCTCCAATGAAGGTCTATACCTAGATACACAAAAGACAGAACAAGGTAATGATCCTAGTGATGATCTAATGTGTGTTAAAGTTTCTGCTGGAAAGGCATATGTCAGAGGATATGATGTTGATCTTGTAGGGACAACAATTCTAGATGTTGAAAAACCAAGAGATGTACAATCAGTATCATCCTCATTGGTCCCATTTGATATGGGTAATAGATTAAAACTTAATAATGTTACTGGAACTCCAGTTATTGGTGTAGATAATAATAGCAATACTGTAGATCTTAACAATCAAAGAACTAGTGGATCTTCTGCCGGAACAGGAACTACGATAGGAACAGCGAGAGTTTATTCTTTCGGAACAGCAGATAATTCTTTCTCTTCAGATTCCTCTGAATGGGATTTATATCTGTTTGATATTCAAACATATACTATACTATCTCTAAACGAGTCCACACTGGCGGCAGATTGCCCTGAGACCTCTTTCATTAGGGGTTTGAGTAGTGGAGCATCTGGATACACTGTAGGATCTCCTAGTGGGGCAGACATAACTATTAGTCAAACATCCGGAACTTTTATCGTTGGTGAGCAGATTCTTATTAATGAATCTAGAAGTTTAACAAGATCGGTAAAATCAGTTAAAGTTTATAATGCTGAAGACATTAAGTCCGTCTTCCAAAGATCTTCTGACCTCGGATTGGAAACAAACTTTGTAGGTGATACAGTTTTACAAAGGTATACACCTGATAAATTTACAATAACAGATAAACTACAAATTAATAACACTGGTATTGCTACTTGTCCAGGAAAAACTTTTACTGGAATTAGAAGCGATGCTATTATCAGATATCAAATTGCTGGTCTAACTGATGAAACATTTAATAGAGTTCAAAGTGTTTCCTCTGATGGAACAACTCTACAGTTAGCAACTGTCCCAACAATTTCTGGTGTATGTGATGGTTCTTTCCCAACAACAGAAGTATTAACGACATTCTCTGTTGGACGTCCACAGATAGGCAATACTGAAGAGGCATACTTATACGCTCCTATTTCTGCTTCTAATGTATCTTCAGTAGATTTGTCAAGTTCAAATCTGTTAGTTTCTAAACAGATCACAGGTCAATCAACAGATTCTGCTGGATCATTGACAATCAATGTTTCTTCGACAGGAATTTCTAGCGCATTCTTTGAAAGTTTTGATGCGGAAAGATATTCCGTTTTCTATAGTAATGGTACTATTGAAGATTTGACAGATGATCAATTCACATTATCATCAAATGCTACAGTACTTACTCTTACTGGTCTAACTCCAAGTCAATCTTCAAATGTAACTGTAAATGTTTCTGTTAAGAAAAATTCAATACAAAACAAAACTAAAAATTATGTTAGGAGTCAAAAACTGACCATTGATAAAGTCAGTTCAGGCGTTTCAACTTCAATAAGTGGTCTAACAACAAGTAATTACTACGGTTTAAGAGTTGACGATAGAGAAATTTCTCTTAATGTTCCAGATGTAGCAAACGTGATCGCTGTTTATGAATCTCTAGACTCTGGTTCACCAGTTTTAGATAAACTAACTTTTGTTTCTGGTTTAAGTTTAGATACAGCGTCAATTCTTGGTGAAAAAATAATCGGCCAAGAAAGTGGAGCAGTTGCTCAGTTGGCAACTAGATTATCTTCAACACAAATTGAGTTCGTTTATTTAAACTCCAATAAATTTACTGTTGGTGAAACGGTAAACTTTGAAGAATCAAATATTACCAGTAATATTGTTGCCATTTCTTTTGGAAATTATCAAAATCTAACAAATTCTTTTGATCTTAATAAAGGACAAAAAGATCAATATTATGATTACTCAAGAATCGTAAGAAAGAAATCATCACAAACACCTTCAAGAAAACTGTTAGTGGTATATAACTGCTATCAAGTACCATCGAATGATAATGGTGATGTTTATACTGCAAATTCATATGCTTCAGAAAGATTTGGAAAGGACATTCCTTCGCTACCAACTGGTTTAAGAGCATCTGATACATTAGATTTCAGACCAAGAGTTTCTGAGTTTAATTCGACTACAAGTTCTCCTTTTGCTTTTAGTAGCAGAAACTTTGCTTCAACAGGAACTAATCCAACTCTAGTTGTAAGTCCTGGAGAAAGTTCTTTGATTGGTTATAAAAATTATCTACCAAGAAAAGATAAACTTGTTTTAGACAAACTTGGAAATCTTTCTGTAATCAAGGGAACATCTTCTCTAGATCCAAAAGAACCAGTCAATGTCGAAGAAGCAATGGATATTGCTTCTATAGATCTCCCAGCATACTTATATGATCCAAGTGATGCTGTAATCACTCTTGTGGATAATAGAAGATATACCATGAGAGATATTGGTAAGTTGGAGGATAGAATTGAGAATCTGGAAGTTGTTACTTCACTATCCTTACTTGAACTAAACACCAAAACTCTGCAGATTCAGGATGCTGATGGTTTATCCAGATTCAAGAGTGGTTTCTTTGTTGATGACTTTAAGAATAATCAACTTCTAAATCTTTCAGATCCAGATTGTAATGTTGATGTTGATGTTGAAAAGAGAGAACTAAATGTACCTGTTGACTTCTATTCTTTAAAAACAAACCTAGCAGTTTCTCCATCTCTTAATGAAGATACTGTAGACTATAGAACAGATTTACCTCTCCTAGATTCAAATGTAAGAAAAACTGGAGATTTAATTACTCTAAATTATGAAGAAAGGGGATGGTTAGAACAACCACTTGCTTCTAGAGTTGAGAATATCAACCCATTCAATATGATTGAATATAAGGGTGTTGTTAAAATTAATCCAGCATCTGACAATTGGGTTAGAAATGTTTTTGTTCCAGGTGGATCTAGAACGGAAACTGGCGGTTGGAATGGATCTTATGTAGAAAATATTTTAATTAGTAGTGCTCCCGATACTCACATGAGATCGAGAAACGTTGAGTATAGTAATAGTGGTCTTAAACCATTAACAAGATATTATGCTTTCCTCGATGGTGTAAGTGGAATTGATATTATTCCAAAACTTGTTGAAATATCAATGGTTTCTGGAACTTTCCAAACTGGAGAAATTGTTGATGGATTTGTTGGATCTGAAAGAGTTATTTCTTTTAGAACTGCTCAACCAAATCATAAAACTGGAGCATATAATAATCCAGAAAGAACTTATACAATTAACCCATATAATAAATCAACTTCAATTGGTTCCGCATATTCCGCTTCTTCCACAATCCTCAATGTTGATACAGCATCTCTATGTGAAGAAGCACAAGGAAGATTCTTTGGTTATATCACCAACGGTGTTACTTTCGTTGGAAGATCTAGTGCTGCTGAAGCAACAGTATCAAATGTTAGAATCGTTACGGACAATTGGGGAGATTCTCAAGGTGCATTCTTTATTAGAAATCCTTTAGCATCCCCACCACCAGTAATAAGAATAACTACTGGAACAAAATCATTCAAGGTAACATCGAGTTCAACAAATGCCACTCCACTTCCCGGTAGTCTTTTAGTTTCTAGTGGAGAAACAACGTATTCTTCCAGTGGTGTAGTTAATACATTTGCAAGAGTAACTGTACATGTAAGAACTCCACCCCCACCACCACCTCCACCACCAGCTCCCCCAAGAACACCACCAGCTCCTAGGAGAGATCCACTTGCTCAGACATTTACTGTTGATGAAACTGGGGCATTCTTAACATCGGTCGATCTTTACTTTGGTAGTAAAGATGAAAATGAAAAGATGGTCATTGAACTAAGAACTGTTGAACTTGGAACACCAACGAGTCAACTGGTTCAAGATTATGCTACTATTGAGGTTTATCCAGATCAAATCACAACATCAACAGATGCTACTGTTGCTACAAACCTCAAATTCCCATCTCCAGTTTATCTACAACCAAATACAGAATATGCTCTAGTTCTTCTTGCTCCAACATCTGATAACTATGAGACTTGGATCGCTAGAATGGGTGAGAAGACTGTTAACACACAGTCATTACCAAACCCAGAAAATGTTCTTGTAACTCGTCAGTATCTTGGTGGAAGTTTGTTCAAATCACAAAATGGAACGATCTGGACACCAAGTCAGTTTGAAGATCTTAAATTCAAACTTTATAAGGCAAACTTTACTTCTACTTCTGGAACAGTTACATTCTATAATCCTACTCTTGGATCTGAAGATGAAAATATTCCAGCAGCAGATATTAATCCAGTTAGAACTTTACCAAGAAAGTTAAAAGTCGGAGTATCAACTGAAGAAACTGATGTTTCTGTACTTGCTACTTTAATTCCAGGAACTAAAGTTATTAAGACTGGTTCTTCTGGACCATATGGATATATCGAAAATGTTGGAAGTAAGATCGCAACTGTTAGTACTGCAAATGTTGGTTCTGGATATTCGAATGGATCATTTAATTCAGTACCTCTATATTCAATAACTGGATCTGGAAGTGGCGCAGAAGCAACTGTAGTATTTTCCTCTGGTCAACTATCATCAGCAACTATCACTTCAGTTGGTAATGGATATGCTGTTGGTGATGTTCTTGGGGTTACAACTTCTAATGTCACTAAAGGTAAGAACGCTCAAATTTCAGTCTCAACAATTGGTGGTGTTGACACTTTATACCTGACTAATGTTCAGGGCGAATCTTTTGTAACTAATGATAATCTTCAGTATTTCAATGGATCATCAAATGTAGCACTTGGTGTTACTGTTAGAGAAAATTCCAGTGTAATGAGCAATCTTTATGATGGAAGAGTTCTTCAGATTAATGAATACAATCATGGTATGCATCAAGATACCAATAAGGTTATTATCTCCAATATTGAACCAAATACAGTACCCACTACTTTAACTGATAATCTTGGTTTAAGTGATACAACTGTTTCTGTTGCCAATACTTCAATATTTGCTACGTTTGAGGGAATATCCACCACAAGAGGATATGCCAAGATTAACAATGAAATAATCTACTATAATAGTATTGGTTCTGGAACTCTTGGAATTGGATCCAGAGGAAATGATCTCCTTCTCTCTGGAACCAGACAACATAGCGTTGGAGACAGAATTTATAAGTATGAGTTAAATGGAATTTCTCTCTCAAGAATTAATACAACTCATACATTACCAAATGATTCTACACTGAAAGAAGCAAGAGAAATTGATACCTATCATCTACAGATTGATAGATCGGATAGATCCTCTGGTGATACTCAACTCAGTTTCACCGATGAAAAATCTCTTGGTGGTACAAATGTTTCTATATCACAAAACTTCCAGTACAATGGAATTATCCCACAATATAATGTCATAACTCCTGGTCAAAATACAACGATTAATGCCAGAATCAGAACTGTTTCTGGCACAAGTTCTGGTGGATCTGAAATATCATTTATCGACCAAGGATATGAATCAGTAGAACTCAATCAAATTAATTACTTAGATTCTACTCGTTTGGTTTGTTCGGAAGTTAATGAAGAAGAGTACCTAACAACTCTTCCTAAGAATAAGTCACTAACTGTCGATCTTACTTTGAATTCTTCGGATTCGAATTTATCACCAGTTATTGATGTACAAACAGCGTTTGTGGCTCTGGTGAGAAATAGGATTAATAATCCTATTGACAATTATCCTGGAGATTTTAGGGTTAATCAAAATTCTGATGACCCACACTCTGCAGTTTATATTTCAAACAGAGTAAACCTTAAGCAACCAGCATCTTCACTGAAGGTTATAGTTGGTGCTTATCGTCACTCCTCTGCTGACTTTAGAGTTCTCTATAAACTCTATAAAGCAGATTCTAGTGAAATTGATCCAACTTACGAGTTGTTCCCTGGATACGATAATTTGAATGATACTGATGGTGATGGATTTGGAGACACTGTAATTGACCCAACAAAGAATAGCGGTTTACCCGATGCCTTTGTTCGAGCTAGCAGAGATGATGAGTTCTTGGAATATCAGTTCAGCGCAGAAAATCTTGACCAGTTCACTGGTTTTGTTATTAAGATTGTTATGAGTGGTACTGATGAGGCACATGCGGTTAAATTGAAAGATCTGAGGACAATAGCACTAGCATGATTCCAGTAGAAGGACACAAAAATCTTTTCCGAGATGAAAAGTCTGGTGCTATTGTTAATATCGATACACACGGTTACTCACAATATATTAAAATGAAAAATGAAAAACAAAAGCAAAGAGAGGAACTCGATCAAATAAAGAATGATATTGACGAGATTAAATCACTACTAAAGGAGATTATTAATGGATCCAAATGAAATTACTCTAGAGAGTATTAATAAAATGTTTGAATATGAAAAGCATGTTCGTCTTATAGAAGATCTGAATTTTGAAGAACTCCAAAATTTTGCTAAACTTTATTGCAAGTTATACCTTAGGCAACAAGAAGTTGTTGCATCCCTGGGTGTAAGTTGAGTATAAATATATTTTAGATCCTGATGTTGTATAAATCTCGTGGTTATGTGGGTATAAAACTTGCGGGAGTCACTATCTAATGGCAGATATAAAAGTCAGAGTTGGTCAAAAAAATGCAGTAAAGGTTATATCATCTTTGGCTGGAGCACAAGCTCTTTCTTTGCCAGAACTTACTGATGTGGATTCCAATTCTTTTGCTAATTTATATGATGGAATGGTTCTTGTTTATAATGCATCTATCAATAAGTGGCAAGCAACATTAGAATTAACTCCAGGAAATACTCAGAATCTAGACATTAATGGGGGGACCTTTTAGTGGCTAGTATAATCAGAGTTAAAAGGTCTACAGGTACAACAGCACCCACTTCATTATATTATGGCGAATTAGCATATACTGATGGTTTAGCTCTCACTGCTAATGGTGGTGGTAGACTTTTTGTTGGTGACCAAAACGAAATACCAAGAGAAGTTGGTGGTAGATATTATACAGATATGTTCCTCGAGCCTGGAAAGGTTGCGGGACAAGAAAATAAAACAACTCCAGCAAATGGATTTGTTGCTATTCTTGATGAAAACAGAAAAGTTGATGAATGGAATGTTGATGGATACTTAAACGTAACCGGAGTTTCAACTTTTATCGGGACGGTAAATGTTGAGGGAGAATCATTCTTTGGTAATGTTGGTATATCTTCAGATCTTATAAGAACAGTCTCAGGAGATACACTTTATATTGATCCATATCCGGATGGATTGAACAATCAAGGAACGGTCGTTATTAAGGGTAATCTCCAGGTTGATGGAGACACTACAGCAATAAATTCTACAGAAGTATTTGTAGATGATGTAATCCTTAAACTTGGTGATGTCAATAAGGTAAGAACAGTTGTTGGAGAAAACGCAACATCTGGAGTATCTACAATTAGATTAGATTCTGTATTAAATTTAAATCAAGATGATGTAGTAACTGGATCATCAAACTTATCATTATCTGGTCTAACAACTATTACCAGTGTTGATACAAATAATAATATCATTACAATACAAGATACTATTATTGGATCTGGTATTAGCACAGAAACACAATTAACAATAACCAGTGGATATGATACTAATACCGATAGAGGTATTTCTTACGATTATAACACTGGTATAGGTACAGCAAATAATAAGACTGGTTTCTTTGGTTATGATGATAGCACTGGTCGTTGGACTTACATCCCAGATGCCACTATCACAAATAGTGTTGTATCCGGAACAAAAGGTGAGTTAGATCTTGGTGCTGCTTATTTTGATTGGGCAGTATCTGGAATACATACTAGAGGATCTGCTTATTTTGATACCAACGGTAAACTAATAAGCACATTATCACCAGAAGTTGGATACGCAATGACTTCTAATTTTGTTTTAACAACAGACGCTTCAAATGTTCCTGTTTGGACCAGCGTTTTAGACGGAGGATCTTATTAAAATGGCAAAACCAAATAGTAGACAAACACTAATTGATTACTGTCTCAGGAGGTTGGGTGCTCCCGTCTTGGAAATTAATATTGATGATGATCAGATTGATGATCTAGTTGATGATGCTCTTCAGTATTTCCACGAAAGACACTTTGATGGTGTCGAAAGAATGTTTTTGAAGTATAAAGTTAGTGCCGATGATATTGCTAGAGGAACCGCAAAATATAGTGGTGGATCATTCACACCAAATGCTGGTATTGTAACAACCACAGGCATTTCTACTACATCATACGGTACAAATACATTCAACTTTTACGAAAATTCAAATTACATCCAAGTTCCAGACTCAGTAATAGGAATTGAAAAAATATTCAAGTTTGACACTAGTTCTATTTCTGGTGGAATGTTTAGTATTAAGTATCAGTTATTCTTGAATGATCTTTACTATTTCAATTCGGTTGAATTGCTTCAATATTCTATGGTTAAGTCATATCTAGAAGATATTGACTTCCTTTTAACAACAGATAAGCAAATTCGTTTTAACAAGAGACAAAATAGATTGTATTTGGATATTGATTGGGGAGCACAATCAGAAAATGATTTCTTTGTTATAGACTGCTACAGAATTTTAGATCCTAATGATTTTACAAGTGTATATAATGATAGTTTTGTGAAAAAGTATTTAACTGCTCTCATGAAGAGACAGTGGGGTCAAAATCTAATTAAGTTTAGAGGTGTTAAACTTCCTGGTGGAATTGAATTGAATGGAAGAGAAATATATGAAGATGCTGAAAGAGAGTTAGAGCAAATCCGTGAAAGAATGACCATGGATTATGAATTACCACCTTACGACTTTATTGGATAATGGCACTTAATCCCTTCTTTCTACAAGGATCTCCAAGCGAACAAAGACTTGTACAAAGTCTTATTAATGAGCACCTACAGATACATGGTGTTGAGGTAATTTATATACCAAGAAATTTTGTCAATAGAAAGACAATTATTGAAGAAGTTCAATCATCTAGATTTGATGATAATTATGCTATTGAAGCATATATCAACACATATGAAGGACATGCTGGTGGTGGAGATATACTAACAAAATTTGGAATGAGTCTAAAGGATGAAGTTACTCTAACTATTTCAAAAGAAAGATTTGAAGATTTTATCGTACCATTTCTTGGAGCACAGGGGGATGAATATGAAATTGAACTTTCAAATAGACCAAGAGAAGGAGATTTAGTTTATTTCCCATTAGGACAAAGATTATTTGAAGTAAAGTTTGTTGAACATGAACAACCATTTTATCAATTAGGAAAACTATATGTCTATGAATTAAAGTGTGAACTCTTTGAATATGAAGATGAGATTATTGATACTTCCGTATACGAGGTCGATTCTCAAGTTCAAGAAGAAGGTTTTATTACTACACTAAACCTTATTGGTGTTGGTGTTACTGCTCAGGTCACACCATTTGTTGGTACTGGATATGTTAACAGTATAACATTATCGAATGATGGAAGTGGATACACATCAACTCCAACTGTCGCCATTTCATCATCACCATCCGGAAATCCACTACACAATGCTTCTGCTGTAGCAATTACAACTGTCAGTGGTGGAGTACGTTCTGTAAAACAAATCTATTTAACAAATGCTGGTGCTGGTTACACAGTTGCTCCAACAATCACAATCACTGGTGGTGGAGGATCTGGGGCGATAGCGACTTGTGGAATTAATACTTCAACATATGGTATCGTTAGAGTAACCACCGAAGATAATGGATCTGGATATGCTGGAGATGTTCCAACAATTGTATTCAGTGGTCCACCAGCATCTGGTCTTGGAACTGCTACCGCAATACTAACAATTAATGAGGGAACGAATGAAATTAGTTCTGTAAGATTTACAAATCCTGGATATGGATACACAGCAACTTCAAACCCAACAGCAACAGTTTCTGCTCCATCAATTATTACTGGAATAGGAACATTTACGTTTAATGAAATTATTACTGGTCAAACCTCAAATACTGTTGCAAGAGTTAAATCTTGGGATCAGGATGATCGTATTCTTAAGATTTCAAATGTTGGAATAGGTTCAACAACTGCAGGATTCTTACCAGGAGAAACAATTGTTGGTACAATATCTTCTGCAAGATATACAGTTAAGAGTTATGTGCATGATGATACCTATGATAAATATACCCAGAATGATGAAATAGAAGAGGAAGCAGATAACCTCTTAGATTTTACAGAATCAAATCCATTTGGTGATTACTAATGTTAGGGACCTATTTTTATCACGAAATTATTAGAAAAACTGTCATAGGTTTTGGCACGTTATTTAATAATGTTCGTATTCGCCATCAGGATAGAAACGGTGCTGATATAACAGATCTTAAAGTTCCTATTGCTTATGGTCCAGTTCAAAAGTTTTTGGCAAGAATAGAACAGCAACCAGATTTAAATAAAGCGGTTGCTATGACACTTCCAAGAATGTCATTTGAAATGACATCTCTTCAATATGATTCTACTAGAAAAGCAGGAGTAACTCAGACTTTTAAAGCTTCTGACGGAACTAATCTGAAGAAAGTATTTTTGCCTGTACCATACAACATTGGATTTGAACTTAATATTCTCTGCAAGATAAATGATGATGCTCTTCAAATAGTTGAGCAAATTCTTCCATTTTTTCAACCAGCATTTAATATAACAATCAACTTGATTGATGCTATTGGTGAGAAAAGAGATGTTCCGATTGTTTTAGATAATATTTCTTTTCAGGATGATTATGAGGGAGATTTTGCAACCAGAAGAGTTTTAATCTATACTTTATCTTTTACAGCAAAGACTTACTTGTTCGGTCCAATTGCAGACACTACGGATGGATTGATCAAGAAGGTTCAGGTCGATTACTATGCAGATACTGCTGCCAATAGTAGAAGAGAATTGCGCTATACGGCAACACCTCAGGCAAATAAAGATTATAATAATGATAACACTGGCGAGTTGTCACAGGATATAGAAAAAGATACAACCTTGATTGGCGTTCGTGATACAACAGGATTTGTTGCCGGAAATAGAATTAGAATAGATACTGAAAATATGTATGTGAAGGAAGTTCCCAATTCTTCACAACTCATTGTTGTAAGAGGATACAACAATACAACTGTAGCGACTCATGTTGAGAGCACAAAGATAGACCTAATAACAACAGCAGATGATGCTCTAATTGAACCTGGTGATGATTTTGGATTTAGTGAATCAATATTCTCATACACAGACTCTAGAGATTTCAGTCCAACATTACAAACTGATATTTGAGTAAATTGATATGTCAAATAATTTTGAAAAACTCGATGAGGCACTGAACGTGGAAAGTAGCATTGTAGAAGTTGAAGAAGAAACAACAAGTATTCAAAAAAAGAGACCAGAAGAAAAGACTGACATCAAAAAAGATTATGAATATACTCGTGCTAATTTGTATTCGTTAATTGAAAAAGGTCAGGAAGCAATTAATGGAATCATGGAACTTGCTGGTGAAGGTGGGAGCCCAAGAGCATATGAAGTTGCTGGTCAGTTGATCAAGAGTGTTGCTGATACAACAGATAAACTGATTGATTTGCAGAAAAAACTCAAAGACGTTGAAGAAGAAGTCGAAAAGAAAGGACCAAATAATGTTACTAATAACGCCGTGTTTGTTGGATCAACATCTGAACTACAAAAACTACTCAAACAAGGTTTTCTAAATAATAAAGAAGAATCTTAAATTCTAATGGGTTGGTCTGACAAATATAAAAAGTCAATTGACTGTGATAATCCAAAAGGATTTTCTCAGCGTTCCCATTGTCAAGGAAAAAAGAAGAAAATCAATGAATCAAAATCTGGAGACCAAGGTCTTCGTGATTGGTTTGGAAAATCAAAATCTTCTGACGGAAAACCTGGATGGGTTCAACTTGGTGGCAAATATGCAGGAAAACCCTGTGCTCGTCAACCTGGTCAAACTTCTACACCAAAATGTGGAAGTTCTAAAATGAAGAGAGATCTTTCCGATAAAGAAGAAGAAAGAGCAAGAAGAAGAAAAAATCGTTTAGATCCCAACCAACCAGAAAAGTCTGGTGGAGCAAAACCAACTAACGTAAGAACTGAAGAAATGGACCTACAAGAAGTAAAAGATAAACCAGGTAAAGGTAGTGGCAAGAAGGACGCTTGCTATAACAAAGTAAAGTCACGTTATTCTGTTTGGCCAAGTGCTTATGCATCAGGAGCACTGGTCAAGTGTCGTAAAGTTGGTGCTGCGAATTGGGGTAATAAGACTGAAGAAAAAGATCATGAGTATTCAATGGCACGCTCAGAGATCTCAACAATTATCTCTGCAGCAAAGAGACTGAAGAAGAAAATGGGTAAAGGTGAAGGAGAACTCAAGGCATGGGTTCAGTCAAAGATCACAAAAGCAGCGGACTACATTGATACTGCTGCTGATTATGTTGAGAGTGGTGAGCATAAGGTTGATGAAGCATGTTGGGTTGGTTACAAGCAATTGGGTATGAAGAAGAAAGGAAAGAAAATGGTTCCCAACTGTGTAAAAGAAGGTGTATGTCCGGTTTGTGGATATGATCCTTGCCAGTGCTTAGAAGGCACTATCAGTGAGATTCACTCTCAGGCACATAAACCACATGAAGTTCCAGGATCAAACATAAAAAATCTGGTTAAGAAGGCAGTTAAAAGAGTTGATGTAGACGTTGATGGTGATGTGGATAAGAAAGATCCAACCACTCCTGTTGGAACTGCTGGAACAAAGAGAAAAATCCACGCACCACATGAAGTTCCCGATAGAGATTTGAAAAAACTCGTCAAAAAAGCAGTCAAGAGAATTGACACTGATGTTGATGGTGATGTTGATAAAAATGATCCAAAAGCAGGAGATTTTGGTGAGTTTGTTCCAACACCAGATGGTAAGAAGAGAATTACAACTACCTTGAAGAAAGAATCATTCACCATCGATAAGAGTGCCCACAAAACAGCACAAAAAAGAGAAAAAATTAGAGCACTTGTAAATAGAGGTGAGGGTGGTGAAAAGGAAGTTGCCAAAAAGAAACTAGGCACTACTGCTGAACTTCCAAAATTAAAAGAGTTCACTCAGTTTATGGAAGATTGGCAAAAAGTCAATAAGTCCGATAAAACTGATGGTATGAGTCCTGCAGCAGTTAAGGCATATCGCCGTGAGAACCCAGGTTCCAAACTTAAGACTGCTGTAACTGGTGATCCAAAACCAGGCAGTAAGGATGCTAATCGCAGAAAGTCCTTCTGCTCGCGCTCTAAGGGGCAGCAAGACA
>Ga0213866_10000418_pt1 | contig 34355 bp, 43 predicted proteins | sample PICome_11_FD_160079 | JGI IMG/M metagenome (GOLD analysis project Ga0213866, IMG submission 160079) | Coastal seawater microbial communities near Pivers Island, North Carolina, United States - PICO284 | ecosystem: Environmental > Aquatic > Marine > Coastal | place: USA: North Carolina... | reverse complement strand
AAAAATAAAACATGCTATAATAAAAGTATAATATTAAGCAAAATTTCATCTCAATATGTCAATACAGCTAGATCAACAACAAGTTCAAGAGTGGCTTACAAGGGGGGTGACTAATTATCTGGAGTCAGATCATTTGGAGAAAACTTTGATGTCGGGCAGGCAATTGAGAGTCAAGTTTGGGATTGATCCGACTAGTGATAAAATACATCTTGGCAGAGCGGTACCCTTTTGGAAGTTACGGCAAATGCAAGATTGGGGGCATCAGATTGTTTTGATAATAGGGGATTTTACAGCAAGAATTGGAGATGCTTCAGATAAAGACTCTGAGAGACCAATGTTAAGTCAAGAGCAAGTTCAGCATAACTTGACTAATTATATTGAGCAAATAGCTAAAATTTTAGATATAGAAAAGGTAGAAATTAGATATAATTCTGAATGGTTGAGTACTTTATCCTTTGATATCTTAGCTGAAATTGCCAATATTTTTTCTGTTAATGAGATGCTCGATAGAGATAATTTTAGCCAAAGGCATAAGAATCATACTAGGATTAGTCTTAGAGAATTCTTATATCCTTTAATACAAGGTTATGACTCAGTAATTGTAAAGTCAGATTTAGAATTAGGTGGAAATGACCAATACTTTAATCTTATTGCTGGTAGAAAGGTTCAAAAGTACTATAATCAAGAACCTCAAGATATTGTTACCCTTGAATTATTATTAGGAATTGACGGAAGAAAGATGAGTTCCTCTTGGGGTAATGGAATATATATTACAGATGTTCCCAATGAAATGTTTACTAAAGTTATGTCTATTAAAGATGAATTTATTCTAGATTATTTTAGATTGGCAACAGATATATCGATGGATCAAATTAAACAATACCAACATAGATTAGACACTGGGGACAGCCCTAGAGATATTAAAATTGATTTAGCTATATCCATAGTGAATAGATATTATGGAATAGAAGAGGCTAATAGGGCTAGAGATTACTTTGAGCAATTATTCACTAAGCATGAAATTCCTACTGATATATCTACAATTCAAGCCAAGTCAATAGACGATGTTAGGCTATTTGCAGTTGTAGCACAAGTCTTTACTCTATCTAATTCTGAGGCCAAAAGAGCAATTCAAGATGGGGGAGTAAAAGTAAATCAGCAAATCCAAATTGATCCATTTTATGAATTAGATTTTATACAAAATCAAGAATATATATTGCAAAAAGGTAAGAAAAATATCATTAAAATTATTTATTAGTAATTTTATAGTACATTCTAATACTGTAAAGATTTATTTGACATTACCTATAAAGCAAGATATAATATTATTATATGATATATTTTAATTTAGATTAGATCTACTTTTTTGAATAAAAAGTAGATCTATTTTATTTCATATGATATTATTATAATAACATTAAGAATATTAATATGTTGAATGCTAAACAATTTACATTTGCTATTACTCAAATTGCAGAGGAAAAAAATATCCCAGAAGATAAAATTATAGAAGTTATTGAGACTGCTATTGCGGCAGCTTATAAAAAAGACTATGGTGAAAAAAGTCAAATTATTAAAGCTAAATTTAATAAAGATTCAGGAATATTCTCAATTTTTAGACATAAAGTCGTCGTTAATGTCGATGAAGATGCCTATATTATCTTGAGTGATGAACAAAATGCTGAAGATTTAGGTCCATCTCAAGAAGAGGGGCTAGATGGAGTAAGAAAAATTAGATTTAATCCAGATAGACATATCTCTTTAACGGATGCTCAATCAATTCAGCCAGATATAAAAGAAGGAGAAGAAATTGTAGAAGAATTAGAACCAAAAGAAGATTTTGGTAGAATTGCAGCTCAAACGGCTAAGCAAGTATTGATGCAAAAAATTCGTGAAATTGAGAGGACGACTGCTTTTGAAGAATATAAAGATAGAGTAGGAGAAGTGATTACAGGTACAATCCAGAGAATGGATAGAGGAATTATATTTGTAGATCTTGGCAAAGGAGTTGGATTGTTATTCCCATCTGAGCAAGTTTATGCTGATAATTATAGGATAGGGAATAGACATAAGTTTTTAATTCAAAGTGTAGAGACAACTGATAGAGAGCCTAACATTGTTTTATCTAGAAGAAATACTGACTTTGTAAAAACATTATTTGCTTTAGAGGTACCAGAGATATTTGCAGATTCAGTTGAGATAGTTTCCATTGCAAGAGATGCTGGTGTAAGAACTAAGTTAGCAGTCAAATCTAATGGGGTAGGTATTGATCCTGTGGGAGCTTGTGTAGGGCAGAGAGGTACTAGAGTTCAGTCTATTATTAATGAATTAGGTGGTGAGAAAATTGATATTATAGAATACTCTAATAATCTAGAAGATTATATTAAAGCAGCGATTGCACCAGCTACAGTAGAAAGTATTACCATTAATGAAGCTAATAGGCAGGCTGTTGTGATTGTTCCCCAAGATCAGTTATCTTTGGCTATTGGCGGTTCTGGTCAGAATGTTAGATTAGCATCTAGGTTAACTGGTTATGATATTAACTTAAACCCAGAGTCTAAAAATGAAGCTACTAATATTGTTCCTAATACCGATAATATTGAGGTTCAACCAACTCCAGTAAATAATTTGGAAGAATTAGTATCTGAAGATAACAATGTAGATGATACCAAGTCAGAGGTATAATTATTATTAAATTAAATAAATATATGAATTTGTATACTGATGTTCCTAGATTAGAGTCTTTACCAGAAGAATTTAATGTAGTGATTGATATCCCTATGAACTCTACTTCTAAGTTTGAATATGATGAAAAAGGTGGATATTTTAAATTAGATCGGACTTTATATTCCCCTTTAATATATCCATTTGAATATGGTTTTGTGCCACAAACTCATGGCGAAGATGGAGATGCTTTAGATGTAATTTTATTAGCTACTAGACCCACTTTCTCAGGATGTGTAGTCAAATCACGAGTAATCGGAGTCTTGAAAATGAGTGACGAAGCAGGGATAGATCACAAATTAATTTGTGCACCTGTAGCTAAGTTAGATCCTAGATTAGCCCATCTAAAAGATTTAGAAGATATTGAGATCCATCTTGTAAAAGAAATAGAATTATTTATGGCTGATTACAAAAAACTAGAACCAGGTAAATATGAATTTGTCAAAATAGAAGGTTTTGGTGATAGAGCAGAAGCAGCACAAATTTTGATGCAAGGAGCGAAATCTTATGATAATAAATAGGTATCATGAAAAAGCTATTTTTATGGTTGAATAGCATATTACTATTAATTGCAAGTGCAGGGACTTACTATATAATATTTTATACTAATCCTACTGAAATGCCAGTTGCTATTGTATGGTCTTTGATAGTATGTTTTGTCATTATAGTTTGGTCAATTGCCACTTATTTAGGATATTATATGCGATTGCTATTATATCATAATCTCTTTAAAAATAAAGATACTAGCTATATCTTGGTTAGGTCTGAGAGGCAAGGATTATTACTTGGTATTTTATTTGGGATGCAATTAGCATTACAAGTATTCTTGCTTTTTAATATACTTAGTGCTACAATATTGGTAATAGCGATATTCTTACTAGAATTTTTCTTCATCGCTCAAGAGAATAAATAATAAATTGTCAAATATGATATCAATCGAGGAAGTCATAAAAGAATATAAATCAGATATAAAGAATTCTCTAGATATAGATAAATTAGAAAATAAATACCTGTCTCGTAAAGGGTATATCTCAGAGTTATTCAAAAATCTTAAAGATATTCCTGCAGGAAAGAAATCAGTCTATGGGCAACAGCTTAATGATTTCAAGCATGAAATCGAAGATTATATAAAGCAAAATATCACTCAAGAATCGCAATCTAAACTAGAAATTTATCCAGTACATCCTTTAGATATACAATCTAATATAGGTGGATTATCTCCAATTTCAAGATTAATATTTAAAATTCAAGATATCTTTGAACAATTAGGATTTTCAGTAGCTGTAGGCCCAGAATTAGAATCAGAAAAATATAACTTTGATTTATTAAATATACCAGAATCTCATCCAGCAAGAGATGTTTGGGATACTATTTGGGTTCAGAATCCAGCAGGGGTAAAATCATTACTTCGTACACATACCTCACCAGTACAAATCCATTATATGGAAAATAATAAGCCCCCAATTAGAATTATTGCCCCTGGTAAAGTCTATCGGTATGAAGCTACTGACTCTACTCATGAGACAGTATTTCATCAGGTGGAAGGATTGTTCTTAGATGATAAGGCAAGTATCGCTACCTTCAAAGGGGTGATTAATTATTTTTTCAAAGAATTATTTCAACAAGATATCAAAATGAGACTCAGACCCAGTTACTTCCCCTTTACTGAACCTAGTTTTGAGATAGATATTTGGCTACAAGACAAATGGCTTGAAATTGCTGGAGCAGGTATGGTCAGTCGTAAAGTTTTAGAAAATGGAGGGATTACAGATCATAATATACAAGGTTTTGCCTTTGGCTTGGGAATTGAAAGATTAGCAATGATATTATATGGTATTGATGATATTAGGTTAATTCATTCAGCCGATATTAGATTTATATCTCAATTAGGTAAAATACAATTATGAAAATTCCATACTCAATCATAAAAAACTTTGTTCCTCAATTAACCCAATCTCCAGAAGAACTAGCCGACTTAATAACACTCAAAAGTTATGAAGTTGAATCAATATATAATCCAGGTGAATCCTTGCAAAATATAGTTGTAGGACATATTCAAAAAGTCACTCCACATCCTAATGCAGATAAACTTAATATCACTGAAGTTCTAGTAGATAATAATGAGGTCTTGGTTATTGTATGTGGAGCTCAAAATATAGAATTGGGGCAAAAGGTAGCAGTAGCGAAAATAGGAGCTACCTTACCAAGTGGATTACATATTCAAGCTGTCAACTTAAGAGGGCAGGAGTCCTTTGGTATGATTTGTTCATCTCAAGAATTAGGTCTGCAAGAAAAATCAGATGGAATTTTAGTTTTTCCCAATATTGCAGAAGTGGGTATGCCAGTAGCTGAAATATTAGGACTAAACGAGGTAATTATTGATATAGATAATAAGGGTCTAGGTACCAGGGCTAGTGACTCATCATCCTTTTATGGAGTAGCAAGGGAAGTAGCTTTAATTACTAATAATTCTTTACAGCAATTAGAGTTATCCCCAATTCCAATTAAGCAACAATTAAAAAAACATATTAAGGTGGAAACTAATTTATGTAAATATTACTCAATATTAGAACTATCAGGGCTTAGTAAATATAAATTTGATTCTAATATTTTAAGTAAAGGTACTTATAGAGTGGATTTATATGTACAGACTGATATATTTAAGTTAGACTCCAGTATACATCATACCTTATCAATTCTAAATCAAAAAACGCATCATCCAGCAGTAGATCTAGGTAATTATATTTTGTTTGAAACAGGACATCCAGTACATGTTTTTGATGCTGAGAAGGTGAAAGGAGATCACATTATAGTAAGAGAATCTAAAAAAGGAGAAATTTTTACAACCCTAGATGAAGTAGAGATCTTGCTCGAAGAAGGAGATATTGTTATTTGTGATTCAGAAGAGATTATAGCTTTAGCAGGGATAATGGGAGGTATATCTACAGCGGTAGGAGATGGGACAACCCGTGTTTTGATTGAGAGTGCCAACTTTGATTACAGTAGAATCCGTCAAACAGCTAGAAGACTAAAACTTTTAACAGAATCAGCTAAGAGATTTGAGAGACAAATCCCAGTAGAGCTTGCTGATATTGCAATTCAGAGGATTATAAACTTAGTAGAGAAGTCAGGTTTACAAACACTTGGTTATATTAATCATGGTAATAATAAAACTGAACATAAAAATATACATTTAGATTATAATTATGTAAGAAAGTATATAGGAACAGATATTAACGATAATGACATTAATCATATTTTAAAGTCATTGCATATAGAAGCTCATAAGTCATTTGGTGCTCAGAAATATAATTTAACAGCTCCATATTGGCGATTAGATTTAAATACTCAAGAAGAGTATATTGAGGAAATAGCTCGACTTTATGGATATGATAATATTCCTGCTAAATTAGACATCTCTAAATTAAAAGTTAACTCTGATATTATATTCAACTTTAAGCGTAAAATATCTCAGGAATTTGCTAATATTGAATACAATGAAATAATTACCTATCCGTACATTAAAGACGGTGTCTTAAGATTATTAAATCCAATTGATGATTCAAAACCCTATCTTAGACAAGATTTAATTACTGCTATGGCAAATGCTATAGCTAATAACTCTAAACATACAGAAACATTACGATTATTTGAGATTAGTAATGTCTTTACTGCAGAACAACACTTACACCTAAGTTTAAGTTACTATAATAAAGGTACAGATATAGCTAAAAATGTTAATCAAGCTTATACTGATTTCATTAGGGTTATTGCCCACCTTGGATTTGATTATACTAAATTTACAACTCAAACTGTAGACAATAATAGTATTATTAATTATGATAAACAAGCTGTCGGTTGGGTTGATATGTCTGGAGTAATAGAAGTAGACCTATCAGTTTTGGTCAATATATTGTCTCCAATGTCAGAAAGATATAATGCTATCCCAAAATACCCAGCTGTAAAAAGAGATATTACACTCATCGTTCCTAATACTAATTCTGCTCAAGAGGTTTATGATAAAATAAAGGCTATAGTGTCTCCAAGATGTTATTATATAGGCTTTAAAGATAAGTTTGAAAATGGCGATCTTACTAACTATAGCTTTAATCTTAAATTTAGAGATAAGGATAAATCTCTCACAGATGATGAGGTTAGTGTAGAGATGGATGCAATTCATAAGCATTTTAAATAATATCCAGTAATATAATATTGACAATAAGCTTTAAATACTATATAATGAGTATTAGTGTTAGATAATTAATTTGTATGTTTGCAATTATTCGTACTGGTGGAAAACAATATTCAGTTGAAAAAGGAAGTGTCTTAAAGATTGAAAAATTAGATAAAGAAGAGGGATCAGAGATTATATTTGATGATGTTTTATTATTAGACAATGAATCAGGTCTTTCTGTAGGAACTCCTACAGTTGCAAAAGCTAAAGTTACAGCTAAAGTGTTATCTCAAGGTAGAGGTAAAAAGCAAATTATTTTCAAGTATAAGAACAAAACTAGATACAGTGTAAAAAATGGACATAGACAGCCTTATACTGAAGTAGAAATTACCAATATTACTATATAATATATATTTTTTACATCTAATTATGGATGTATATACACAAATACAAAATGTCTTAGAGGAAATTAGTCCCATATTAGAAGCTGATGGGGGTGGGGTTGAGATATTAGAATTTCAAGATGGTAATCTAACTCTTAATTTATTAGGAGCTTGCTCAGGTTGTCCTATGTCATCTATTACTTTTGGGGTAGTTCTAGAGAATAAACTTCGTGAAGTATGTGGTGACAAAATTAAAAATATATATTATAATAAAGATAGTCCAGAGAATAATTATCATTTAAGTAAATAAATATGGCAATTCAAACTTTAGCAATAGATAGAGACCAATGTATAGGAGCTGCTAGTTGTGTAGCTGTCTATCCAGATGTATTTGAAATTGATGAAGAATCAAAGGCAGTCTTAAAGCTAAAACAAGGAGAAACTACTTCAGAGAAAACAGACATTAAAGCTCTGGATGTTAGTAGTGTAGATGATGATACTTTAATTTTAGCTGCACAATCTTGTCCTACGGCTGCCGTTTATCTGTATGATGAAAATGGTACTCAGGTATTCCCAGTATAAATATAATACTTTAAAACATAAATATCATTATGATAAACCTAGAATTTTTAGAATTTTTAGAATATTTGGGAGGATATACCTCAAATATTCCTATTTGGGGAATATCACTTGTATTATCATATCTTCTAGTTTTAATTTTCTCTCTAGAAAAAGCTGTTAGAAAAGGTATTCCGAGAGAAGATATATTTAATGTAGTAAGCATTTCCTTTATATTTGGAGTAATTAGTGCAAGAATAATGTATCTATATATTATGCAGGAAAATTTAGATTTTCTAAATATTTTTAATTGGAAAGCAATTTTTTATCAAGGTGAATTAAGTGTAGTAGGAGGTTATTTAGGTGGATTATTGTCGGGGTGGATGTATTTACAAGGATTTAATGCTATGTATAGGTTTAAAATTTCATGGTTAAGATTTTTTGATACTTTTTTACCTATAATTGTTATTGGGATGATATTTGGGTATTTAGGTATATTCTCGATTACTTTTAATAAAGGTGCATTATCTACTGCAGAATATCCTTGGTTAATTATGTCTGGAGATAATTATGTTCATCCTTGGGCATTATATGTGACTATAGGATATTTAATTTTATTTATTATTATATCTAGATTATATAATAAGCTGTATAGTACTACAATATCAGGTTATATTACAACTTATTTTGTAATAGGGGTGTCTTTGATTCATTTCATTACTGATTTTTGGCGGACAACTAATTTGCAGTATAGTGGGTCAAGAATTAATGGACTTACTATATCTCAGTTAATATTTCTATTTATTATATTTATAACTATCTTAGTATCCTTATTTATAAAAACCAAATCCTCACATACCAAACAGATTCTGTAAAGTAGACTTTAATATATTGGTAAATTAAATATGAGTGATGATTCTAAGGATTTAATTAAGCAAAAACTAGATATAGTAGATATTATAGGAGAATACATTACTTTAATTCCAGCGGGATCTAATTATAAAGCTTTATCACCATTTAGGACTGAAAAAAATCCATCTTTTATAGTTAGTCCAGAGCTCCAGATTTATAAAGACTTTGGGGGAGATAAATCAGGAGATATATTTCAATTTATTATGGATATTGAAGGAGTATCTTTTCCAGAATCACTCAATATATTGTCTCAGAAAGCCGGGATATCTCTAAACAATAATTCTAAAAATATTCAAGGATCTGTAGATAATAAAAAAACATTACTGAATATTCTAAGTGATAGTGCGAAAATTTATCACTCTATATTAAAACATATATCATATGGACAAAAAGGTACAGATTATCTATATTCTCGTGGGATTACTAATGACTTAATAGATTTATTCGAAATTGGATTAGCCCCTCAAAATTATCATACTTTAAGTAAAAAACTATCCCCAAAATATAATAATAGGGATATTGAATCTACTGGTATGGCTATTAGTAGTGATAATAATACTATTTATGACAGATTTCGAGGTCGAATTATGATTCCAATTAGAGATACGCTAGGTAGAGTTGTAGGTTTTACGGGTAGAGTATTACCAGAATATGATGATGGGAAAATGGGTAAATATGTAAACTCTCCTCAAACTATTGTATTTGATAAAAGTAAAGTATTATTTGGTTTGTCTCAAGCAAAAATAGATATTAAAAGCAATAATAGGGTTATTATAGTAGAAGGCCAAATGGATGTGATTATGTCTCATAAGGCCGGTGTTAAAGAAGTGGTAGCTGTATCGGGTACTGCTTTGACTGAACATCATATTACTACTTTATTGAGATATACTAATCAATTTATATTAGCTTTTGATAATGATCAAGCAGGAATCAATGCTTGTCTTCGCTCAGCATCGATGGTAGCTCAAAAGGGAGGTGTGGTCAAGGTAATTCATATTAAATCTGGTAAAGATACTGCTGATTTAGTAAGAGAGAACCCATCTATATGGGTAGAGAGTGTAGACAAAGCATTAGATTTTATTGAATATTATATTAATCACATAGTTTCTACAATTAAAGCAGAAGATACTCCAGCAAAAAATCAAGCATTACAAAGCTTAATAGTTTGGATACAAGATATAACTGATCCTATTACTAAAAACTATTATATTAAAAGATTAGCTGATTTATTGAATATGTCAGAAAAAGATATTTATCATCAGTTGAAGTTAAGTATGGTTCAATCTAATCCAGACATTAAAACATCTACATTGGAAACTCCTTCAGTTAAATTGCAGAAACAAATTATTGCCTATCTACTTTACAAACCTACAAATCATGATATCCTTATATTAGAACCATCTTTATTTACCCAACCTAAATTAAGAGAGTTATTCATTAAATTAAGAGAATATTGTAATCAAAATAATCCACAACAATTAAATGTAGTAGACTGCAAAAAATTTCTCTTAGATGCAGAGTACCAAATACTTGAAGAATTGTTATTACCAATATTTTATAAAATTGAACAATTACAATCAAGTGCATCCCAAATACAACATACAATTAAAGAAAATATTAATCTCTTAAAAAATCAATATAAAAGTCTTGCTCGTAAAACTTTATTCAAACAATTAAAAGAAGCAAAAAAACATGGAGATAATCAAAAAGTTCAGAATATTCTAAAAAAATATAAGTCATTTACTTAATTATAATTAATTTATCTATATGAAAAAATCTAAGAATCAATCTTTAGAAAAAGTTATTAGCTCATTAATTGCTCAAGGAAAGGCAAGAGGCTTTGTGACTGAAACGGAGATTATGTATGCGTTACCTAATATAGAAGATAACTTAGAACAGCTAGAAGAGATATATGATGCGCTTAAAGAAAAAGCTATTAAAATACATGATGAAGTTGAATTTTTGCCATTAGTTACTGTGGATGGGATAGAAGATATAGAGTCACATACACAACTCGAAAAATGGGAAGAAGAATTACCAGATCCAGTTAATATGTATTTAAAAGAAATTGGGAGTATTCCTCTTCTAAGTAAAGATCAAGAAATTTATATTTCTAAACGAGTACTAGAAGGTGATGAAGATTCTAAAAAAGAATTAGCAGAAGCTAATTTAAGATTAGTAGTGTCTATTGCAAAAAAATATGTTGGGCGTAGTCCAAACTTAACTTTATTAGATTTAATTCAAGAAGGTAACTTAGGGTTATTTAAAGCAATAGAAAAATTTGATTATTCTAAAGGGTTTAAATTTTCCACTTATGCAACTTGGTGGATTAGACAGGCTATCACTAGAGCTTTAGCTGATCAATCTAGAACAATTCGTATCCCAGTTCATATGGTTGAGACAATAAATAAGTACTCTCAAGTTGTCCGTAATCTAGTACAGGAACTAGGTAGAGAACCATTGCCAGAAGAAATTGCAGCAGAAATGGATTTAGAAGTAGAAAAGGTACATCAGATTATTAAAATCAATCAAGATACTATTTCTCTACAAGCTCCTGTTGGAGATGAAGAGGGGAGTTCATTAGGTGACTTTATAGAAGATACTGACTCTCTAAGTCCGACTCAGACAGCCAGTCGTAATCTTCTACGATCACATCTACAAGAAATACTAGACGATTTAAACGATAGAGAACAAAAAATTCTACAAATGCGGTTCGGACTGGAAGACGGTATTACTCATACACTAGAAGAAGTCGGGGCAGAATTTCATGTTACTAGAGAGCGTATAAGACAAATCGAAGTCAAGGCTTTAGAAAAAATAAGAGAACATATTAATATTAGGAAGTTAAGAGATTACTAATATATTTGGTCGTAAATATAAAATTTTGACAAAATTTAAAATATAAGGTAATATTATCTATATTATTCAAGAATATAATGATAACTAAGCCGATCCAATATATTAAAGAAGCTCAAGTAGAAATTAAAAAAGTTACTTGGCCTACTAGACAGCAATCATTGCAATATACTACTATTGTTGTAGTAATATCAGTTGTAGCTACTATTATATTAGGAGGTCTAGATATGTTATTCAATTATATTCTGACGACATTTATTTTATAACTTATCTTTTCTCTATATGGCAAAACAACATCCTATTAGTATTGAAAAAAATTGGTATGTGATTCATAGTATCTCTGGTTTAGAAGATAATGTAGCTCAAAACCTAAAAAAGAGGATAGAATCATTATCTATGGAAGATTACATATTTGATGTAATTGTTCCTAAAGAGAAGAAGATTAAGGTCAAAAACGGGAAAAGAGTAACAGTAGAAGAAAGAATTTATCCTGGATATGTCTTTGTAGAGATGATTGTAACAGACAACTCCTGGTATGTAGTTAGGAATACACCTAATGTAACTGGTTTTATTGGAGCTGGAACAACTCCTATTCCTGTCTCGCCAGACGAAATGAGCTTCATAACTAAAAAGACCGCTAAAGAAGAGCCTAAATATACAATGAATGTAGATGTAGATGATTTAGTTAAAATTATTGATGGTCCGTTTAAAGATTTTGAGGGTAAAGTATCTGAAGTAGATGAGTCTAAAGGTAAACTAAAGGTACTAGTTAATATGTTTGGTAGAAATACTCCTGTTGAATTAGACTCTCTTCAGATCAAAAAAGTTTAATATATAGTCTCATTCAATGAGAAAGTTTGTTCGTAATAAAGAAAATTTTGTTTGTAAAAACTGCGGAACATTTGTAGAAGGTAATGGGTATACCAATCATTGTCCAGTATGTTTATATTCCATACATATTGATAAAAATCCAGGAGATAGACAAGAGCAATGTCATGGATATATGCATCCCATAGATATAATAACTAAAGGTGGAGATCCTAAATATATAGTACATCAGTGTCAATCTTGTAAGATAGTCAAACAGAATGTTTTAAGTTCATTAGATTCAAGTCAGGCTATAATTAATGTGATGATAGCCAAAGTCGAAAAAGAAATGATGCGTTAGTTTATCGATACCTTTTATTTGTGGTATAATTAAATTAATTATTATAAAAATAACATGGAATATACAAACAATATTATCCCAATGGAAATTGTGATATTTAGTGGGGGTACAAATCTATTATTGGGGGTATATATCTATTTGTTTGCTTATAAATTGTCTAATAAGACTGATATTGCAGCTAAATATCTATCATATATTTGTTTTGCAATATTTAACTGGATACTCTGGACTACTATACAGACTATATATATATTACCATTAGACAACATATGGTTAATATATATTAGTAATGCTTTAATATACTTTTCTTTTATCACTATTATTCAGTTATTAGTCTTCTTTGCAATATATTTTACTCGAGATACTCAGTCCTCTACAAAATATCAGTTTTTGAACTATCCATATATATTAGTTATATTATTAATTTTAATTCCACAAATGGGAATATTAAGATTAGATACGGAGAATCCTATTGCTTATCAATCAATATCATATTATGTATTATTTTTATACTATATTTCATATATTATCCTATATGTCAAAATATTAATTGATAAATACAAGACCATACATAATGTAGATGTCAAAAATAATATACAATTATTTTTAATCTTTCCTATTTTAAGTATTTTGATTAGCCTTCTAACTAATATCATACTCCCATCTACATTACAAGAGACAAGCTTTATATATTATGGACCTGCTGCTATTCTTATATTCGTAGGTACAATTTTGATATCTATATTTAAATATAAATTATTCCACATCAATATCCCTGTGGCTAACATTTTAATGACTCTAATTATTACTTTTATTTTATTAATCATGAGATTTGCTATGATAGATAATAGTATATTACGTCAATTACAAACTAATATACTATTTGCCATTATCTTTACTGGTATCTATATATTCCTAACAAGAGAGGTTTATATCGGATTGAAAAAACAAATCTTATTAAATCTTAAGAAAAAAGAATTAGAAGTGGCATTAGATTCTAAAAATAGTTTTTTACAAAACTCATCACATCAGTTTAGAACTCCACTCACAGTTATTTTAGGATATTTAGGAATGATTACCAGTAAAGAAAATCCTAAATATAAGCTCAATAAAGCAGCATTAGAAGATCTCAATAAAACATATATCAGTGCAAAAAATTTAAATGAAATTATTAATGATGTGTTAACAGCAAACGATGTGAATACTGGTAAATTTGGAGTTACTCTACAAGATGGGGTTGACTTAAGACAACTTATTCAAGATATTATTGATGAAAAAAAAGAACTATTACATTCTATGTCTACCAAAGTTAATTTCAAAATTAAGGGACATAATATATCATCCACTGTAGATTATGTAAAAATCAAAGAAGCCATTAATAATATATTTGATAATGCAATATTTTATGGAAAGGGACAGATAGATATTCTTCTAGATTATACATTAGATAATGTTTTTAATATTTCGATAAAAGATAATGGAGTGGGGATTACCAGTACGGATGCAAAAAGAATATGGCAAAAATTTGAAAGAGGTAAAAAATCTCCCCAAATCAATCCAAATGGTTCAGGATTAGGCTTATATTTAGCTAAGCAAATTATAACTCAACATGGTGGAGACATCACGGTGGAATCAGATGGATCAAATAAAGGTAGTAAGTTTATATTAACTATCCCAAAAAATGTTAATTTGGTTATTACAAAATCTAAATCTTAAATAATAGCTTTTTTAAACAGTATATGATATAATCAGCCAGAAATAACATAATTTATGTCGAGAAAACTATATATAGCTAGCAATTCAATTGGATTTAGGAGTGGACTCAAACATATATTGAAAGATATATCTGTGACAATTCATCAAGGAGATAAAATTGCCTTAGTTGGAGATAATGGATCTGGTAAAACTACTTTACTCAAAATTATATCTAATTTGATTAAGCCAACCCGTGGTAAAATCGAGGAATTAGGTACTGTATGGTATTTTCCTCAATTGCATCTGGACATGCTTAACTCAAATTTAAGTATATCAGAATACCTTGCTACTTTAATTGAAGAATGGTGGGATGTGCTTGTAAAAGTAGAAAATAACTTCAACTTAACAATTGATCCTACAAGAACCATATCTAGTTTAAGTGGTGGGGAATTAGTGAAGTTGCATTTAGGGTTAATATTTTATATTCATCCGCAAGTTTTGTTATTAGATGAACCCACTAACCATCTTGATATAGAGGCCAAGGAATGGCTTATTGAAGGGATAACAAAATATCCAGGTAGTGTAGTTATTGCCTCACATGATACTTCTTTTGCAGATAGAGTCGTCAATAGAGTTTGGGAATTAGAAGATGGATATATTAGAGAATTTGGGGGTAATGTATCATTTTATAGAGAGCAAAAGAGACTAGAGAATGAAGCTAGACTACGCCGTTATGAAGTAGCACTTAAAGATAAAAAAAGATTAGATCAATCATTACACTTAGAGTCCAGAAGACAAGAAAAAAACATTCAAACCGGTATCAAGGCAAGGCAAGATAGAAGTATGTCTAGGATGGACCGAGGTTATTTGAAAAGCAAGGCAGAAGTAAGAGCGGGCCAGAAAAAAACGATGTATGACGCTAGATTGGAAGACAATAAAGATTTATTAAATGAACTAGAACCACAGATTAGAAAAACAGTTCAATATATAGTTAATCATACTCCAAGACCAAATACAGATATAATTTTAGATATCAGAGATGGGTTGGTACAAGTAGATAATAATGAATTAATCAATAATATCAGATTAAGCTTAAATGAAGGAGAAAGAATTGCTATTCTAGGAGCCAATGGTACAGGTAAAAGTCAATTTTTAAAAATGCTTGCCAAAAAACAATTATCAACAGGCAATATTGAGATTAACTCTAAAACTAATATAGTTTATATGGACCAAAATTATAGTATAGTCAAACCCGATTTGACCATATTAGATAATATGAGAGGCTATAATCCAAAAGCCTCTTTGATGACAATAAGACAAAAGTTAAGAGAGTTTTTATTCTGGGATGATTATCAGGTCAATCAATTAGCTTCTAATTTATCTGGAGGGCAAGTGGCTAGACTAGCCTTTGCAATGATAAGCTTAAGTCCAGTAGATATGTTATTATTAGATGAACCAACCAATAACTTAGATATTGCCACTCAAGATGCAATCATAAAAGGATTATTAAATTATAATGGAGCCTTAATTATAGTTTCTCACTCCTTAGATTTCTTAGATAGAGTTAAAATAGACGAAGTATATTGTGTCTCTCAAAAGCAACTCATACAACATCCATATAAAATACAAGACACCAGATTTTATAAAGAACTATTACATATTCTAGGAAGAGGGATTATTTAACTTAACTTTAAGTTCTATTTAGCTGAGGGAGGTGTCATAATATAGGGTTCTTTATAGCATACAAAAATAAAACATGCTATAATAAAAGTAATAAATAATAAAAAAGAATGAATATAAGAATAAAAAAAATAAAGAAAGGCTTCACCTTACTCGAGATATTATTAGTCATAGCAGCAATAGGAATATTGGCCGCCATAGTATTAGTATCAATCAATCCCACAAGACAAATAAACCAAGTAAGACAAGCAGGAATAAATAGTGAGAGGAATGCAATAGAGAAAGCATTACAACAGATACTCATAGATACAGGAAGTTACCCAAGTAGTATAGAAGGAGTACAAAAAGAAGTATGTGCAACAGGAGCGGAACAAGTAGGAGGATTAACAGATTGTAATGGAAAAGCAGATTTAAGAGTATTAATCCCAGACTATATAGCAGCAATACCAAGTAGTACAACCTATACAGTAGCAAGAGGAAATAATGGGAGATCATATGTCAATACCACAGAAACAGCAGCAAACCTAAGCTGTCCAACAGGATATATAAAAGTACCAGGCAATAGCCTGTACCAAACCAAAGACTTTTGTGTAATGAAATATGAAGCCAAGGCAGTAGATATAAATAACCCAACAGTGGGATTGCTAACCCCAAACACAGGATTCAATACAATAGACAATAATACCACAGCAACCACCAGTGCCAATGGAAGAGCCATAGCCAGTGTGGCAAGTGGATATCCTATAGCTCAGATAACCCAGACCACAGCTATTGACTACTGTGCCAATCAGAATACAGTTTCAGGTGCAAGTTTAATCACCAATGCAGAATGGATGACCATAGCCCGTAATATAGAGGCACAGAATAGTAACTGGTTTAATACTGCAACACCCACAGTAAACCAAGTAGGGAGTGGAGGCTTATGGAGAGGACATAGTGATAATAGTCAAGACAATGTCCTAGTAGCCAGTACAGATGACAATTTAGGGTATGTAAATACAAATAATAGCCCTAATTCTGCAAATGGGTGGTCAGGATGGCAGGAAAGAAGAACCTATACCTTAAGTAATGGAGAGACAATCTGGGACTTAAGTGGAAATGTATGGGAATTGATAAATGATACCATATTAGGAAAAGACCAACCAACAGGAAGTAGTCCAGGCGCTACTTCTAGAGAATATAATACAGGTTTAAGTAATAGCATAACTAATTTTGGGACATTAGGTAGAGATTTGGTAGGACAAAGTAATCCAGATTGGAATAGCACCCAGAATATGGGTCAAATATACAATGATGGAATAAATAGTCCCAATCAAACTTTTGCCTTGCATCGCGGTGGTGGTCGGGGGTCGGCTATATCTGCAGGAGTATTTGCTATGATTCTAAGTTATGCTCCGTCCACTCGGGGTTCTATTATTGGCTTCCGCTGCGTGTTACGCTGAGAGAGAAATTTGTGAGTATTCAATTGTATATCAGATGTCAATCACTATTATTTATTCTTATAATTATCATTCCCAAAATTTGAGAAATTATCTAAGTTAAATTCACCTTACACAAACCCTTGACTTAATGATAGATATAGTTTATAATAGGTCAGAGTATGTTTGACTCGTACGTGCTTTTGTTAAGTTAAACAATAATAATTAAATACACTTCTATGGCAACAGAGAAATATGAGCGCAATAAACCACATGTAAACGTTGGAACTATTGGACACGTAGATCATGGTAAGACAACTTTGACTGCAGCTATTCTTAATGTTTTAAATTTAAGAGGTAATGTAGTTACTAAAAAAGCAGTTAATGAAATTGATGCAGCCCCTGAAGAAAAAGCAAGAGGTATTACTATTGCTGTAGCTCATGTTGAGTATGAATCAGATGTAAGACATTATGCTCATATTGACTGTCCAGGTCATGCTGATTATATTAAAAACATGATTACCGGAGCTGCTCAAATGGATGGAGCTATATTAGTAGTATCTGCTGCTGATGGTCCTATGCCCCAAACTCGTGAGCATATTTTGTTAGCAAATCAAATTGGAGTACCTCAAATTGTTGTATTCTTGAATAAAGTTGATCAAGTTGATGATGAAGAATTAGTTGAATTAGTAGAGGTTGAGGTTAGAGAATTATTAAGCAAATATAGTTTTGATGGAGACAATGCTAGAATCGTTAGAGGTTCAGCTCTGAAAGCTCTTGAGGCAACTGATGTTAACTCAGCTGAAGCAAAACCTATCCTAGAACTTATCGATGCTCTAGATGAAGCAATCCCTGAGCCTGTAAGAGAGATTGATCAAGATTTCTTAATGCCAATTGAAGATATTTTCTCAATTGAAGGAAGAGGGACAGTTGTAACTGGAAGAATTGAAAAGGGTATCATTAAAGTTAACTCTGAAGTAGAAATTGTAGGTCTAAAAGCAACTCAAAAAACTGTTGTTACTGGGGTTGAAATGTTCAAAAAACTTCTTGATGAAGGTATGGCTGGAGATAATGTTGGTTTACTTCTAAGAGGTATCAAAAAAGAAGATGTTGAGCGAGGTCAAGTTCTTTCTAAAGTAGGATCTATCACTCCTCATACTGAATTTGAAGCTGAAGTATATGTTCTGACTAAAGAAGAAGGTGGAAGACATACTCCATTTGTATCAGGATATAAGCCTCAGTTCTATATTAGAACTACTGATGTTACAGGTGAGATTACTCTACCTGAAGGTTCAGAGTTAGTTATGCCAGGAGATACTGTTACTGTAAAAGTTGCTTTGGTAGCTCCAATTGCTCTTAGTGATCAGCAAAGATTTGCTATTAGAGAAGGTGGTCATACTGTTGGTGCTGGAGTTGTAACAAAAATTATTAAGTAGTTTCTTTATAAGAAAAAGGTATGTCATCTAAAAAAGAAGATTACAAGTCAATAATCAGGATTAAAATCAAAGCTTATGATTGTAAGATTGCTGATCAATCAGCTGTTCAGATCATTAATACTGCTTTAAAATTTGGAGCTAACGCTGTGGGACCCATTCCACTTCCTACTTCAATTAAAAAGTATACAGTATTAAAGTCTACCTTTGTTCATAAAGATTCAAGAGATCAATTTGAAATGAGAGTTCATAAGAGATTAATAGATATTGCAGAGCCAAATTCTAAAGTTATTGATGCACTGATGAACCTAAATTTACCTGTAGGAGTAGATATAGCTATCAAGTATCTGAATTAGTAGTTAAGATGAGAGTATAAGTATGAAGTTTTCGTTTGCTAAAAAGATTGGAATGACTCAAGTATTTGAGGGAAATAAAGTAATCCCTGTTACTAAGGTGCAATTATATTCAGATGTGAAAGTACAAGCTCTCATCAAAGATGATAAACATGGATATAATGCAGTTCAGATTGGAGCTAAGTATGTTAAGAAGGTAAAAGACTCTGTATTGCCAAAATTATTAAAAGAAGTTAGATTCAATACATTGCCTGATTTAGAGATAGGCGCAGCATTAGACATATCTCAATATGCAGTAGGTAATATTTTAACTATAAGTGGTGTTTCTAAAGGTAAAGGTTTTGCTGGAGTTGTAAAAAGACATAACTTCTCAGGATCTAATGCTACTCATGGAACTAAACATACTGAAAGATCAGGAGGATCTATTGGTTCTGGTTATCCAGAGCATGTTCTTAAAGGTCGTAAGATGCCAGGTAGAGATGGATTTAAAACTAAGACTCTCAAAAATATCAGAATAGTTGATATTGATGTAGAAAATAATCAATTATTATTAAAAGGAGCAATACCCGGACCTAATAATGGGTTATTACAAATTGTTGGATAGATAATTATATGAAGATTCAAGTCGTTAATACTAATGGAGAGGCACAGGAGCAATATGAATTGCCGACTGAAATATTTGGACTTAGTGCCAATGATACTTTAGTGCATCAAGTTTATAGATATCAAGTATTAAATACTCTTTATCCAGTAGCTCATACTAAAGATAGATCTGAAGTACGTGGAGGAGGTAAAAAACCTTGGAAGCAAAAAGGTACTGGGCGAGCTCGTCACGGATCAACCAGATCACCAATATGGCGTACAGGAGGAGTAACCTTTGGTCCTACTAGTTTAAAAAACTTCACTATATCAATCAATAAAAAGATGAAGAGAAAAGCTTTGTTTATGGTATTATCCTCAAGAGTCGCTAATGACAAGTTTGTTCTATTAGATGATTTTGCATTACACCAAATGAAGACTAAAAATGCCTTATCAATATTGAATAATCTAAAATTAGATTCTACTAAAACTCTAATTATATTTGATAGAAAAAATCATAATATTGAGAAATCATTCTCTAATATCCCAAATATTTCATTAATTCCGTCTGACTCATTAAATTTAATAGATGTTTTGAAAGCGGACACAATTTTAACTGATATTTCTTCAGTTGAAATTATTAAGAGTATTTATAGCAATTAAGTTTTGAGTTATGGCAAAGAATAAAGAAGTTAAGAATGAATCCTTGCAAGAATTAAGACATAACACTAAGTCTTATAAGGCATTAATTAAACCCATTATTACTGAAAAAAGCTATTCTTTATTTCAGAATAGAAAATATTCATTTGAAACATCTAAGGACTCTAATAAACAAGAGATTGCAAAAGCTGTAGAATTATTGTATAATGTAAAGGTTTCTCAAGTTAGAGTTATTAATATTAAACCAAAGAATGTATTGATTCGAGGTAAAAAAGGGAAAACCAGTAGTTATAAAAAAGCTATAGTTTCTCTGAAAGAAGGATATAGTATCACTATTTAGTAAGTATGATTAAGCACCGTAAACCTACCACCCCAGGAAGAAGAAAAAGTTCAGTAGTTGACTACAGAGCTGTTTTGACTAAAACAACTCCAGAGAAGTCATTGTTAGCACCAATTACCTCTATGTCAGGTAGAAACTCAAGAGGAGTTATTACTGTAAGACATAAAGGAGGGCGTAATAAGAGAATGTATAGACTAGTAGATTTTAAGCAAAAGCGACTAGATATAGATGCTATTGTAAAATCTATTGAATATGATCCTAACCGTTCTGGATTCATTGCTTTGATTACATATACTGATGGAATAAAGTCATATATTTTAGCCCCATCAAAATTAGTAGTAGGACAACGGCTTATATTTAGTAAACAAACCCCACTAGTTTCTGGGAATCGTTTAACCATTGAGCATATTCCAGTTGGAACAGATATCTATAATCTAGAATTATTCCCTGGCAAGGGAGGTCAAATCATTCGTTCAGCTGGTAGCTCAGGACAAGTTCTAGCTGTAGAAGATAATTATGCTCTTGTAAAACTACCCTCAGGAGAAGTTAGAAAAGTACATAAGACAGTATATGCTAGTATCGGGAGAGTGAGTAATGAGTCTCATATGTTAGAGAATATTGGTAAGGCTGGAAGAAATAGATGGCGAGGGGTCAGGCCTGCTGTTAGAGGAAGTGCTATGAATCCAGTAGATCATCCACATGGAGGTGGAGAAGGAAAACAACCAATTGGGTTAAAATCTCCTAAAACTCCTTGGGGTAAGATTGCTCTTGGTAAAAAGACTCGTAAAAAGAAAAAGTCTAGTAGCAAGTTTATTATAAGTAGAAGGAAATAATTATAAGTATATGTCAAGAAGTCTTAAAAAAGGTCCATATATTGATGAGAAGCTTATTAATAAGGTTCTAGCTTTGAAACCAGGAGATTCTACTGTGATAAAAACTTGGGCTCGTCATAGTACAATTACACCAGAAATGGTTGGATTTAGTTTTGGAGTACATAATGGTAAAAATCATATTGTAGTTTATGTTAAAGAAGATATGGTAGGTCATAAATTAGGAGAATTTTCACCAACCCGTAAGTTTATTGGCCACGGCGGTAAGAAAGTTAAATAGTATCTTTATGGAATGGAATGCAAATCTTAAAAATATTAGAATAAGTCCAAGAAAAGCTCGTCTTGTAGTTGATGCTGTGCGTGGTAAATCAGTGCTTGAAGCAATTGCAATTTTAGATACCGTTCATAAAAAATCTAGTTTACCAGTCAAAAAATTAATTCAATCTGCAGTAGCTAATGCTAAAAAACAAGATTCTGTATTAGAGGCTCAATTAAAAGTTGAGAAAATATTTGTAGATGCTGGAATAACATTGAAGCGATTTAGACCACGAGCATTTGGAAGAGCCTATACTATTCGAAAAAGGAGCTCTCATATTAGTTTAACTCTAGGAGAATTAGATATTGTGAAAAAGCGTAAATTAAAATCTGAATCACAAGACAAGCAAGCTCTAGAATCAAAGGAGACTAAATCTGTAAGCAAAGCAATAAAGCCAAAAACTATAAAGGCTAAAATGACTAAAAAAACTACTACACCTAAAAAGTCTATCAATAGTAAGGTTACCAAAAAAACAGTTAGCGATAAATAATTTAGATATATGGGAAATAAGATTTCAGCAAATTTATATAGATTAGGGGTTACTAAAAATTGGAACTCTCGTTGGTTTGGTACTGCTCGTAATCTACCAAAAGATTTACAAGAAGATGCTAATATACGTAAATTTATCAACAAAGCATTGCCTAAATCAGGTATAAGTAATATTGATATTGAAAGAAGCCCAAGACTTATTAATATAATTATACATACTTCAAGAGCAGGTATGATTATTGGAAGAGGTGGGACTGGGATTGAAACTTTGAAAAAGAATATTAAAAGTTTAATAGGAACTCAAATAGATTTAAGGTTAACAGTAGAAGAAATTAAAAATCCTAATGAGAATGCGTCTATTATAGGTGAGAATATTGCTGAACAATTAGAAAAAAGAATCCCATTTAGAAGAATTCTGAAGCAAACTATAGAGAATGTGTATCAAAGTCATAATGTGAAGGGAATCAAAATATTGTTAAGTGGGAGATTAGATGGAGCAGAAATGTCTAGAGCAGAATATTTGACTAAAGGTAAAATTCCTTTAGCTACCCTTAGAGCTGATATTGATTTTGCAAAGAAAACAGCTTATACCAAATATGGAACTACTGGGATTAAAGTTTGGGTATATAAGGGCGATGTAGTAGCAGAAGACAATTAATTAACTTAAGAATAGGAATATGTTATTAGCACCAAGAAAGACCAAGCATAGAAAAGTTCATAAAGGAAAGCCTTCTGAAAAACTAACTGTTGCATCTAGAGGTATAGAGTTATCATTTGGTTCATATGGACTAAAATCCACTGAAGCTAAATGGATTACTGCAAGACAAATTGAGTCGGCTAGAAGAGCTATTACTAGATATACTTCTAGAGGAGGCAAGGTCTGGATTAGAGTTTTTCCACATAAACCTATTACTGCTAAAAGTGCTGAAGTAGGTATGGGAAAGGGTAAAGGAGCAGTAGACCACTATGTAGTAAATCTCAAAGCTGGTAAGATATTATTTGAGATAGATGGGGTTACACCTGAAGTAGCTGCTGAGGCTCTTAGAAGAGCTGGAGCCAAATTACCAGTGAAGACCAAGTTTATTAGTAAAGATTAGCACAAAAGTCTTGACTAATGCTAAAAAATCAGATATAATACATTTTATGCTATATTAATGTGTTAAAAAGATCATAGTTTATGAGTAAGGAGATATACAGTACTAAATCACAGGAAGAATTAAATAATGCTTTATCTGATAAGAAATTAGAATTAGGTAAATTGTTATTTGTAAAAGGTGATACTTCTCAAAAAATCAATAGTGCATCTTTGAAAACCTTAAGAAAAAATATTGCCCGTATTAAAACATTATTGAATCAATCACCGAAATAATTATGTCCGATATTACAACCACATATAATGCAGTAAATAAGAGAACTTTAAAAGGTAAAGTTGTATCTACTGCGATGCAAAAAACAGTAGTTGTTGCTGTAAATAAGATTAAGGTAGACCCTTTGTATAAGAAAAGATATACAGTAACTAAAAAGTATAAGGCGCATAATGAAAATACTGAAATTCAAGTAGGAGATGAGGTGTCAATTAGAGAATCTAAACCATTGTCTAAGCATAAGAGATGGATAGTAATATAATAATATGATTCAGAAAGAAACTAAGTTAAAAGTAGCTGATAACTCAGGAGCAAAAATTATTGAATGCTTCAATGTTTTAGGTGGTACTCGTAAAAGATATGCTCAGTTAGGAGACATTATTGTTGCCTCTGTAAAAAGTGCAGAACCTCGAGCTACTGTTAAAAAAGGAGATGTAGTAAAAGCTGTTATTGTTCGTCAGTGTAAAGAATATCGAAGAACAGATGGTTCTTATATTAGATTTAATGAGAATGCAGCAGTTATTATTAACAGTAATAAAGAACCTGTAGGAACTCGTGTATTCGGACCAATTGCCAGAGAAATCAGAGAGTCTGGATATATGAAAATTGTATCATTAGCACCAGAAGTGTTGTAATTATAGTAAGAGTATGAATATTCGTAAAAACGACATTATAGAAGTTATCACCGGTAAGGATAAAGGTAAAAGAGGGAAAGTACTTGAGGTAATCCCATCTCGAAACCGTATTCGTGTTGAAGGTGTTATGTTGGTCAAAAAACATCAGAAGCCACGTCAAAATGGAGAAATTGGGACTATTATAGAGAAACCTTCTACTATACATATCTCCAATGTAGCTTTTTTTGATTCTGAAACTTCTACCAGAACTAAAGTTTCATATAAGCTATTAGAAGGAAAGAAAGTTAGATATAGTCATAAGTTGAATAAAGAATTGTAATATGTCAAGTTTGAAAACACGTTATCAAGATAATTTACAGCCAGAGCTCATGAAAGAGTTTGGGATAGCTAATATTTTTGCTACTCCTAAGATAGAGAAGATTACTCTAAATGTTGGGACTGGTAAAAACTTCCGTGATGTACAAAAGTTTGAGAAAGTAAAATCTGTATTAACTACAATTGCAGCTCAATACCCAATATCAGTTGCTGCTAAAAGTTCTATTGCTCAATTTAAAACTAGGCAGGGTATGACTATAGCCTTGAAAGTAACTCTAAGAGGAGATAGGATGTATGACTTTTTAGATAGATTAATTAGCATTGCTCTTCCTAGAACTAGAGATTTTCAAGGTATTGAATCTACAAAAATTGATGCTAAAGGTAATGTAAACTTTGGTATTAAAGAGCAAATTATCTTTCCAGAATTATCTAATGAAGAACTTGGTATTAACTTTGGATTGCAAGTTAACATTACAGTCTCTAATTCTAATAAGGTAAAAAGTCTTTACTTATTAAAATCAATGGGATTCCCATTTAAACAATAATATTATACTATATGGCTACAGAAGCACACATCGCAAAATCCAAGAAGAAGCAAAAGTTTATGACTAGAGGTGTAAATAGATGTTTTAGTTGTGGGCGGCATCGAGGTTATATGCGAGACTTTGGATTGTGTAGAATTTGTTTCAGAGAAATGGCGGCACAAGGAGTAATCCCAGGTGTGAAAAAATCTAGTTGGTAATTATAAGATATATGAATACTTCAGACCCTATAGCAGATATGTTAACAAGAATTAGAAATTCTCAGATTGTAAATAAAAGAGAGGTTTCTATACCTTACTCTAAACTTAAGTTTGAAATTGCTAAATTATTAAAGACTCGAAAATTTGTAACAGCTGTAGAAAAGCAAGAACAAGAAAAAGGATTCCCTTTAATTGTGATTACTCTTAAAAAAGATGGAATCAAAGGTATAGATAGAGTCAGCAAGCCAGGCAGAAGAGTTTATTCTAGATCACAAGATTTGCCTACTCAATTTAAGTATGGAAGAGGTACGGTTATAGTGTCCACCTCCAAAGGTATTATTGATGCTAATACCGCAAAAAGAGAAAAATTAGGCGGTGAAATTATCTGTCAAGTTTGGTAACAATAAGGTAAATATAAGATTATGTCAAGAGTAGGTAAAAAGCCAATTCAAATTCCTAAAGATGTTTCAGTAATATTAGAAGATAATACTCTAAAAGTTACTGGACCTAAAGGAAATTTGCAACAAGTAATAAGTCATCCAATTTCATTTGAAGTAGGAGAAAATGAAGTCTTTGTGACTCCTAAAGAGCAAATTAAAAATGTGAGTGCTTTTTGGGGTTTATATAGAGCTTTACTTCAGAATATGATTACAGGAGTAACTGAAGGATTTACCAAAAAGTTAAGAATTGAAGGAGTGGGTTACAGAGTAGCATTGCAGGGTCAAACTTTAGTTCTTAACTTAGGGTATTCTCATCCTATCGAAGTTACAGCTCCAGATGGAATAACCTTTGAAGTAGAAAAAAACACCATCTCAGTAACAGGTATTAATAAAGAATTAGTTGGACAGGTTTCTGCAAATATAAGATCTACTAGACCACCAGAACCATATAAAGGTAAGGGGGTCAGATACGATGATGAGTTTGTACGAATGAAAGTAGGTAAGAAGACATCTTCTTAATACTTGAAATATTAAGTTAAATATGATATAGTATTGTTTATAAGATATATAGTATGAAAGAAATTTTGGACAAACAGAGGAGATTAGCAAGAAGAAAAGTGAGAGTAAGAGGTAAAATCTCCGGAACCTCCACTATTCCTAGGTTAGCTGTATCTAAGAGCAATACTAGTATCTATGCTCAGCTAATAGATGATATAAAAGGTATTACTTTGGTAGGAGTGCATAGTAAATCAATTAGTACTGGTAATAATAGTACTATTGATGACTCTAAAAAATTAGGTCAAAAATTAGCAGAAATAGCACTTCAAAAAAACATTCATCGAGCTGTATTTGATAGAAGAGGCCGTAAATATACAGGTAAAATAGCTGCTTTTGCTGAAGGAGTTCGTAAATCAGGATTAAGAGTTTAATAATTATGTCAAAGCGTCAACAACAATCACGACAGCCAGAGAAAAGAGAATATGATCATAAAGTTCTTGATATAGCAAGAGTAGCCCGTGTTATGGCTGGAGGAAGACGGTTCTCATTTAGAGCAGCTGTAGTTATAGGAGATAGGAATGGTAAGGTTGGAGTAGGAGTAGGTAAAGGAGCTGATACTGCTATTGCTATTGATAAGGCTATTAATGCTGCTAAGAAGAAACTAGTACAAATAGATGTTAATACAGGAACAGTTCCAGTAGATGCCACTGGCAAATTTGGGAGTGCTCAGGTTATTATAAAACCAGCTAAAGAAGGAAAAGGAATTGTAGCTGGAGGAGCTACTAGAACAGTAGTAGATTTAGTAGGTATCAAAAATATAACCTCTAAAATGCTTGGTGGTAATAATAAGCTAAATAATGCAAGAGCTACTATAAAAGCTTTGTTAAAGACTCAATAATATGCATATTCACACATTATCTTCAAATTTACCTAAAAAGTCTCGTAAGCGAATTGGTCGCGGTGGAAAACGAGGTACCTATAGTGGAAAGGGTCAAAAAGGACAAAAAGCTCGATCAGGAGCTAAAATATCTCCTCTCTTTACAGGAGGTAGTGCTGCCTTAGCTGGACAAGGAAGTCGAGTTATTCACAAAAGAAGAGGTCAATCACCAGTACAAGGACATCACAGAATTGGTAATGTAAAAGGAAAAGTAAGTTATAGAATAATTAATATAGAGGCAATTGCTAATCTATTTGATGATAAAGCCGTTATTAATTTGAATAGTTTAATTGAAGCTAAGTTAATATCTCATAATACTACTAAGGTGAAAGTTCTGGCTAAAAATACAGGGGAAGAGATTTCCAAAAAATTTACCTTTGAAGAACTAATAACCTCCAAAACAGTACAAGATTTATATAGTATCTAAAACTTTTAATTTAGATTGATTTTATAGATTGTAAGACGAATAATAGATTAATACATAGATATGAAAAGATGGCTATATATAGCTAAAATCCCAGAATTAAGAAATAAATTATTATTAGTTTTATCACTCTTAATTGTATATAGATTAATAGCTTCTGTTCCTATTCCAGCTATAGATATAGATCGTATTAAAGAATTTGCATCCTCCAATCAGATATTTGGACTACTAGATGTATTCTCTGGGGGAGGATTCTCTAACTTTTCTCTAGTAGCTCTGGGAGTCGGCCCATATATCACAGCCTCTATTATAATGCAGTTATTTACAATGGTAATTCCATCTTTGAATAGATTATACAAAGAAGAAGGAGAACAGGGTAGACAAATATTCAATCAATATACTAGAATGCTAACCTTACCCTTATCTATTGTGCAGGGTATGTCTACTTTGACACTTCTGAGAAGTAATTCAGTAATACAAGAAATTACAAGTTTGCAAGTAATTACAGTCATAGCCTTGATGACAGCAGGAACAATGGGATTAATGTGGTTAGGGGAGATTATTACTAATCAAAAAATAGGAAATGGAATATCCTTGATTATTTTTGCAGGAATTATTTCAAGTCTACCTACTACTATTAATCAGTTTGTACTTAACTTTAATAGAGGAGATATACCAATATATCTATTATATTTAGTAATTATAGTAGCAGTAATTTATGCTATAATCTTTATCACAGAGGGCCAGCGAAATATCCCAATTTCTTATAGTAAAAAGTCTAGAGGAGCTCTAGTTAATAGTCAAGTAGATACTTATCTTCCGATGAAGGTGAATCAAGCAGGAGTAATGCCAATTATATTTGCAGTATCATTAGTTTTATTCCCTCAAGTTATTGCTAATTTACTATTCCAGACTAATATTGATTGGGTGCGTAATATAGCTACTAATATTAATGCATTTTTAACTAATCAGGTAGCTTATGCTAGTATATATTTTGTCTTGGTATTAGTATTTACTTATGTGTATACTACTATAGTATTTGAGCCAAAAGCTGTAGCTGAGAATCTACAAAAGCAAGGTGGATTTGTCACCGGTATTAGGCCAGGAGAGAAGACAGCTCAATATCTACAATATGTATCAAATAGAATTATTATCTTTGGAGCTGTGTTCTTAGGTTTAATTGCAGTATTACCATTTATAATGACAGGATTCACAGGGAATCAATCCCTTGCTATTGGCGGTACTAGTATGCTAATTGTGGTATCAGTTATTCTTGAGACAATGAAACAGATAGATTCTCAGATTATTGTACGCGATTACGATTCACTTTAAGATAGTATTTTTACTTTATAATTTTTTAAATTACATCTCTACTTCTAAAGTACAGATATAAAGTTAGGGATATTCCTAAAGCTATTATTAAAGCAATAAAGAAAGCTAAATTATTGTTAAGAAAATCCATCTTAGCATTAATACCCAATAGTCCAATAAAAAGTGTAGAAGGAGCTAGGGTAGTTGAGAAAGTAGTCAAAGTTTTAATATTTTTATTTAATTTGTGAGATAATAGAGTCTGATTAGTCTGATCGAAGGCTTCAATCGCTTCTTTTAAATTCTCTGTAATATTCCAAATATGAATATTACTAGAAATTATATCAGTAATACTTTTAGATTTAACTTGATTCTCGGGGAAATATTGTGGAATTAATCTAATTGAAGATTCAATTACAGATTTATGTAATCTAATAGTTTTACGAAAATCTAGTACATCTCTCTTGACTATAGATATCTCAGATATCATATTTTTTTCATTCCCTTTGAATATTTCCTCTTCAATAAAATCAATTTTCTCAGCAATACGATTCAGAGGCGTCATACAAGACGATAGCATCTTTTCAATCAAATGTATATACAAATCTACAGGGCTATTAAATCTAGAGGTTTTACCTTCTATGTTGGCCATTATGGAGTCGATAAAATGCACATGCTCTTTATGTGAGGTAACAAAGTAACCTTGACTCAGAATACAATCGATTTCAACAGATTGGTTCTTCCTTAATTGTTTATCATATAAAGGATAATGCAATATTACAGCCATATAATCAGGGTATTCTTCTAATCGTTGTAAATGAATAGGAGATTTGAGAGTCTGCTCAGTTGTATCCTTGAGATTAATAATATTATCTAAATTATCTAAGTCAGCTTGAATATCAGGGTTAATATCAATCCAGATAAAAGAAGAAAATTGAATTTTTTTCATATATATATTAAACTATAACTACTATAAGTGTAACAGGTATATTATAAAAGTCAATATTATTATGTTCAAAACTCAATATCATGGTCATATTCCAATGCGTATAGATAAATTTTTAGCAGAATTATTACAAGATATATCCAGACAGCAAATTCAGGGTTTAATTAAAGATAAGCTAGTCTTTAAAAACAGTAATATTGTTAGCAAGCCAAAGGAATTGATTTCATTAGGTGATATTATAGAAGTAGATACTTTGGCCATGAAGAGTCAAGTATTTATCAAAAATGATAATAGTAACCATGATATAGATAATCAAGTTGAAGTAATATTCGTACATAAAGATTTTTTAATAATTAATAAACCTGCAGGTTTATTAATGCATAAAACTAATAATATAAACTCATATTCTCTTGTGGATATATTGATAAAAAAATATCCAGAAATTCAGTATGCAGTAGATGATACACAAGACCAAGAGGCTATATTACAAAAAAGATATGGGATAGTACATCGCATAGATAAAGATACAAGTGGAATAGTATTAGTAGCTCGTAATAAAGAAGCTTTAAGAGAGCTAAAAAAATTATTTAGAGAAAGAAAAGTTTATAAAGAATATGTTTGTTTAGTAAGAGGTAATATAAAAAAAGATTATGGTAGTATCACATATCCTATCAAAAGATCTAAGTTGGAACATACCAAGAGGGTAGTAGTATTATCCACACAACAATCGCATAATACTCAAAGGACTGCCCATACAGAATATTGGGTCACACAAAGATATCAAGATAGTACATTATTAAAAGTAGTAATTCATACTGGTAGAACCCATCAAATTCGAGTACATATGCAAGCAATCGGACATCCAATAATAGGGGATAAATTATATGGGGGCAAATTAGAACATAAAGATAATAATGCAATACAAAGACAATTCTTACATGCATCCCAGTTAAAATTTGAATATTTAGGAGAAAAATATGAGTTTAAGTCAGAATTACCAGCTGAATTAATAGCATATAAATCAGCTAAAATAGACTTATCCACAATTGCATAGGTGTACATTATATAATATCTATGTTATATTATAATAGTATAATATTAATAAATAAATATGTTTATATGAAAAAAATGTATCAAACAATAAGCGTAATAAGCTTAATAAGTGCAATATTAATACCAAATATTATTGTGATTGCTCAGGAAGCAGTTGAAGTTGGAGAAGCTAAACTAGAACTAGGTAAAACTCCAACTCAAGAGCAAATAGACGCAGTACAAAATGACCCAGCTAATCAACAATCTTTAGTCTATCAAAGTCAATTACAAGCAGGTGGAGTATCGCAAGGTATGTTAGCCAATTGTCTTGATACATATAAATTTGGTAGTATTAAAATTAATATAAGTCAAGATCAAAGTAAGTATGAACCAGGAGATGTCATCCGATTGAACGGAGATGTTATGAATAAAAATGCATATCCATTAACAGGGCTTACAGTATCTGCAAGATTAGTCAAAAATATTCCAAATGAGAATGATCAAGCTTATACTACAACAATAGATGAGTTTCTTATTAAAGAAAATGTTACTATTAAGGCAAATAGTAAAATAGATATAAATCAACTATATGACCTTAGTGTTAATGCTCCAAAAGGAGAGTATCAAATATTATTTTTTGCTTATCAACAAGACCGATTTACATTATCAGGACTTCCATTCACTGATGATATAGTAGGTAGCTCAGTATCATTTGAAGTAGGAGGTGAAAATACAGAACAAGTATATCTTGATCAGACAAGAACAACAGTAGGGGGGCAGAAAAATATAAATCATGGGTTTTTGACTAATCATGAAAAAGGAAAGGAAATACAAGTGCAAATTCCATTAAAAAATATCACAGAACAATCACAAGAAATAGAATTAACTAGCCAATTATATAGTTGGGATAGTCTTAGAGAAGAAGCTTTGCAAGAATCAAAGAAAGAAACAATTACAGTTCCAGCAAAAGGAGAAGTATTGATAACAAGGACAGTAGAGAACTCAGATTTGCCAGTATATTATTTAAAACTCACTGCAACCCAAGCAGGAGATGTAGCAGCAGCTCAACAATATAAGAGCATCAGTAATATACGATTCGCAGTATTAGAAGGTGAAGGAGTGAGATTTAATTGGGTGGGACTAAACAGCTTCCCAAATGGAGATAAAGTAGTGACTTGTATCCATAATACTAGCAGTCTCAACGTAGAAAATATAGAAGTCGAGACTAGAGTATTAAATAGTGCTGGTAAGGAAATAGCAAAAAGTCTATATAAGGGATTAGTAACAGGTCAAGTAGATGCTATAGCAGCAGATTTACCTAAAAATACAGGGTATGATAAACTGACTGTAGTATCAACAATCAAAGATGCAACAGGATCAGTTATAGATAGTGTTAGTATAGAATACGATTGTAATAGTATGGGTATAGATAATTGTCCTATACAGACAGTAAATACTACTACTAATAATACTAATAATATTATATACATTATAATCGGATTATTAGGCATCTTGTTGATATATTTGAGATATAACAAAGGTATGAATAATAGTATAAATAAAGTATAAGTATGAAATATAATATAATTCCAAGAATAATAGGATTACTCTCTATAGCTCTCATATTATCTACACCACAATACTCAGAAGCTGTAGATGTAGGATTGAATTATCCAAGAACCCAACAAACAGGAACTACAGCTTTGGGAAATTGCCCCTGGGCTATTATAGCAACACGGTTTGATGTAACCCTATCGAAGCAATTCAACTTAATAAAAAGTGACATTAATAATGCTAATCTTAGGCAAACAGGAGAAACTATAGCAGTTGATAATACTATTACAGGAGTTAACAATAAAGCTACAGGAGCATTTAACTTCTTTGGAACAGCATATGGTACCCCTCCAATGGATAACACTTTGTTTTATGATCAATATTCAGCTAGGCATAATTCATATAGGGGATTGCTTTCTGTAGGAAATGTTCCACATTGGGGGTCTGTAAAGGATGATTATAATTATACCTTAAGTAGTAATAATAATAATGTCTTGAGTTGTACCCAACAAAGTTGTAAAGCTGTGAATCCTGGTAGTGCAAATATAACAGTACAATGGCAGGGAAGTGGAAGTTATGTTCTAAATAGAGGAAGAACTGTATTCCCAACTCAGGCTGGATATGATCCTTCTCGTGGTTGTGATAAATTTGTTGGAGGGGTTCTACCTGATTGGACATCTGGGAATCAAAATTTCACACCAAATTCAGTAACTTATTCTGTAAATGTAATAGAAAATCCTAATACCAAACCTCAAGTTGCTAATGTAAGAGCAGAAGATATTGGATATAATAATGCAACAATAAAATGGGATTATACTGACTTAGAAGGGGATTTACAAGCTATATCACAAGTGCAGATATCTACAGATTCAAACTTTAGCTCTATAGTATATAATGCAAGTAGTCAAGGAGTTAATACAACTAGATCTGTAACAGGTTTAATTACAAATACTGCCTATTATGTAAGGGTAAAAGCAACAGATAATAAAAATTCAATCAATGATAGTGCATGGGTTGTGGGTACATCATTTAGAACACTAGCATACTCACCGTTAACAGTAGAATATAGGGCAACAAGTGGTGATAAAACAGCTCAAAAAGGAGAGTTCTTAAATACTGTAACAGGTGATAATATCCAGTTACAATGGAATATCACAGATCAAGATGGAGGAGAAGTAGAAGGATTAGAAGGTACTTGTGATATAAAAGCACCTAACACAGCAGATGGTGGAGCTGCATTCACAGCTATAGAAGCTAATGGATCACTTTCTGGAAGTAAGAGTAGTAATGTCCCAACAAGTACTACAGATCAGATTTATAGGATTGAATTAAATTGTCAAGCCAAACAGGGAGGTACAAGTGTAAATGAGATAATAACATTAAATGTAAAAAGTCAACCATCTATAAGCTGTAGCATCAATGGTAACACTACTGTTGACTCAGAGAATCCAACAATTCAGGTATCAGGTGCAGTTAGCAATTCAAATCCAAACTATATATTAGAATATAAACGTTCGGATACAGACACATATACAAGAGTCCCAGGAGAATTAGCAAGTAATAGCATTAGTAATCAAACGATAGATTATAGA
>Ga0213866_10000417_pt1 | contig 34355 bp, 35 predicted proteins | sample PICome_11_FD_160079 | JGI IMG/M metagenome (GOLD analysis project Ga0213866, IMG submission 160079) | Coastal seawater microbial communities near Pivers Island, North Carolina, United States - PICO284 | ecosystem: Environmental > Aquatic > Marine > Coastal | place: USA: North Carolina... | reverse complement strand
AATAATAAGGGTAAAAATAAGATTTTCTAAAATAAAGACAATAAATATTGACAAAATTAAGGAAATATGGTATAAGTGGTTTGTTGTTTCATCCCCACCTAACAGGTGGGTGAACCATGGAGAAGTTTCTCCTTAAAATGGCCAGTCACATCCCAGCCTTTTTGGTTGGGGTAGTATCTCTGGGAGGATTTCTGATTATCTGCCAGAAGGCAGTGAATCAGAGTGTCAAATCGTCCTGTGTATCCGAAAGAGTGGATTATGTCAGATCTCCTCTTGGCGATCAAGTTATTTGCATGCCCCCCTTGCCAGTGCAACGATAGATTCGTGCCACCTTTCTCCTCCGTCACAAGTTGGCGGGGGTTTTTTCTTTATATAAATTCTACATTTGCAATTTGGGTAGGTTTTTGGTAAAATAAGCATTATTGAACTTTAATTTTTAAGAGAAACATTGTGTGGTGGCCATAGTTTAATGGTAAAACTTCGGGTTGTGGTTCCGACATTACGGGTTCAATTCCCGTTGGCCACCCCAGAGTGTTGCTCTTGCATAAGCATTAGATTACTGGTATAATACAACAATTATGGGGGCGTAGCTCAGTTGGTTAGAGCGTCTGCCTGTCACGCAGAAGGTCACCGGTTCGAGCCCGGCCGTCCCCGCCAATAAAGAAAACAGGTTTATCCTGTTTTTTTTATTTGGAGAGGTATAATTTAGTAGATAGTGGACGGGTGCTACTCATCGACATTGCTCCTATGTAGACACTCCCTCCTACAAGGTATATAATATAAATGTAATATTAATCATTACTACTATGAAAATGATTGAAGACAAGGGAAAACAACCAGCAGTATTTAATCTCGAGGAATTAGTAATCGAGAATCAAGCCTATCGCCAGACTATTTGGACAGGTAATAAGCTACAGGTGACAGTGATGTCTATCCCTGTGGGTGGAGAAATTGGCCTTGAAGCACATCATAATATAGAACAGTTCATTAGAGTAGATCAAGGACAAGGAAAGGTCTATATGGGGCAAAATCGGGATAATTTGGATTTTGTAAAAGATATTGAAGATGGGTATTCTATACATGTCCCAGCTGAGATATTTCATAATATAGTCAATACCGGGGATGAGCCTTTGCAATTATACTCTATCTATGCAGAACCAGAACATCCTTTTGGAACTGTGCATTTGACCAAAGCCGAGGCTGATGCTGCAGAGCATGAAGAATAAGGCATAAAAAAGTGTTTTATATTCGCTTGGGTATTGAGAAGACAAGTAAATACATAATAAATTCTCAATAAAACCGTTCATATAAGATACTTAATCTCAAGGTATTAATGGTATTATTTTTATCTCTTGCATAGATAATGACAATCTGATATAATCTAGTCTGTAATTATATAAGGGCCTGTAGCTCATATGGTAGAGCGCCTCGCTTGCACCGAGGAGGTGGCTGGTTCGATCCCAGTCAGGTCCACAGTATGAAAAATATATATTTTGTAAGGCATGGTGAGTCAGAAGGTAATCAGGCAAGGCTATATCAGTCTTCTGAGACTTTATTGTCCCAAAAAGGACATATTCAAGCAAATTTAATAGCTGACAGGTTCTCTAATATTGAAGTTGAGACTATTATTACGAGTAATTATATTAGAGCAAAACAAACTGCTGGGTATATTGCTGAAGTGACTGGTAAAGATATTATAGAAAGTCAATTATTTAGAGAAAGAAAAAGACCCTCAATCCAAGAAAATAGGAGTAAAAACACACCAGAATTACAAGCGATAGACAAGGAAATTGAATTAAATTGTGAGAATCTAGATTGGAAATATTCAGATGAAGAAAATTTTGTAGATTTAAGGCAGAGAGCTAAAGAATGCTTTGATTTTTTGGAAAATAGGATAGAAGATAATATTGCGGTAGTAACTCATAAAAACTTTTTACATTGCCTGCTCTGGTATTGTTTATTTGGTTATGATGTGAATGTTAGGGAATCAAAAATTATAGTAAATAATTTTGTAATGAGTAATACTGGTATTGTATGGATGCAATATGATGAAATTGAAAAATTTTGGAAAGTTGTAACATGGAATGATCATGCCCATCTTGGGTAGTGTCTAAAACTAATATAATATATAATACAAATATATTATATTTAATCTAAATAAAATGGACATATATCAAATACTTACTCAATTTATAAGTTTCTTATTTGGAGCTACTGCTGCAATAGATATTATAGGATATTGGCCAACCATAAAGGATTTATATATATACAAAAAGAATAGCGCTAACAAACGCTCTTTTGCATTGTGGGCATCTACTTCTGGAGTCTCATGTTTGTATGGTATATTTGTATTGCAAGATAATCTATATATTATAGTTTCAAGTATTTATCTTCTTGCTAATTTAACAGTATTAATTTTAACATTACAAATTAATATACCTAAATCCTAAGCTCCAGTACTCACTCGCGCCTTAATCAAAGAGGCAATTTCTAAGACCATTATAACTCCGATTATAATTGCTTGTAGGGAAATTGCACCCTCAGATTTAAGTCCACCTAGTAAAACATGCCCAAAAATTAGCCATCCAATAACATATGTAAGGCGATGTAGTCTTTTCCAGTTTGACTTGAGCTTTCGGGTAGCCCAATTGTTGGAGGTGATAAAGAGAGCAAAAGAGAATATTAGAGCCACCAACCCAAAAGCCTGATAAGGAGGTAAAGATGGAGGTAGTCTAAATTGTAAAGTTGGGATTACTTTCATAGCTAGATAATGGGTAAAAGCAGCTACAAACATTAAAATCCCGAATTGTCTTCTAACTGGTAAAATTAGTTTTATCAATAGATGAAATTCTTTAGCTAGTCCAAATCTCTGAATTATACTGGGGATTAGGGTGATAATAAAAAGAATCAGAGCTAGAGTTCCAGCCAATTTCCCATAATCTATTCTCTCGTCTATGGTTAAGAAAAAGAACGGTAAGAATAGCACAGGACTGCTATAAGTAATCCAAATGATAATTTTGTGTAGAAGTTTCATAGATTTAAATTTAATATTAGTACAGATTATAACATAGAAAAAGAAATTATAAATTAGAAGATGTTCCACGTGGAACATTGAGAGTAAAACAAACAAAAAAGAGCTGAGCGCCCTTTTTAGAATGATATTTATAATTGTCTTTGCTTGCTTAAGCAGAATAATATACTATAATACTTATATACATTTGTCAATATATGACATTTATAATTCATCATTCATCGAACTGGATATATTTGCTTTTTATTCTTATTTAATGTAAAATAACACAATTATATCAATCCTCTTATCTTCTAACTATTAAACCATATGAATGCACATATTCGTAACCTTGCTATTATAGCTCATGTTGATCATGGTAAAACTACCTTGATGGATGCTATTTTGCATCAAACTCAGATTTTTAGAGAGAATCAGAATGTACAGGAGCGCGTGATGGATTCTATGGATTTGGAGCGAGAAAAAGGTATTACTATTAGGGCTAAGAATGCTTCCGTTACCTATAAAGACTATACGATTAATTTGATTGACACTCCTGGTCATGCTGATTTTGGTGGTGAGGTAGAACGAGTGCTAAAAATGGCAGATGGAGCTCTTTTATTGGTAGATTCTAAAGAGGGGCCTATGCCTCAGACGAAATTTGTATTGAAAAAAGCTTTAGCTTTGGGGCTTCGGGTAGTGGTGGTTATTAATAAAATCGATCGCCCTGATGCTAATCCCGATGCAGTGGTAGATAAGACTTTTGACTTATTCGTGACTTTGAATGCTAATGATAAGCAATTAGATTTCCCAATTGTTTATGCTTCAGCTATTAATGGGTCTGCTTCTTTGGAAACTGACCAAACTGGTAAGGATTTGACTGAGCTATTCGAGGTTATTATAAATGAAATTCCAGCTCCTACGTCTCCTATTGCAGATTCATTTAGAATGTTGACCTTGAATCTTCAATTTGATAAGTTCAAAGGAACTATGGCTGTAGGTAGAATTGATGCTGGTAAAATTGTCAAAGGTATGTCGGTGGTCAGAATAGATAAGGCTGGGAATCATACTAAGAATACCATCACTAGTTTGCTGAAATATAGTGGAATGGATTTAGTAGAGGCTACTGAAATTGTAGCTGGTGATATTGCGGTTATTGCGGGTATTGCGGGTATTGAGATTGGAGATACTATTGCAGACTCTCAAAATCCCATCCAAATTGCTCCAGTAGAGGTAGAAAGCCCTACTTTGCAGATGATGTTTGCAATTAATGATAGTCCATTCTCGGGAAAGGAAGGTAAGTATTCTACTTCTCGTATGATAAGAGACAGATTATATAAGGAACAAGAGACTAATATTAGCTTGAGAATTGAGGATACAGATAGCCCTGATAAGTTTTTGGTAGCTGGTCGTGGGGAGCTGCATTTAGCTGTTTTGATTGAGACTATGCGACGAGAGGGATATGAGTTTTCTGTTGGAAGGCCTCAGGTTATTTTGCGAGAGCAAAACGGGACTGTAGAAGAGCCTTATGAATTATTGAGTCTAGATGTTCCTGAAGAATATAGTGGTAAGATTATTGAAGCTGTAAATAAAAGGCAGGGAGAATTAGTAAATATGGAGATTAATGAGCATAATGAGTCTCATATTGAATATAAAATTACTACTCAGAACCTTATTGGGCTAAGGAGTGTCTTATTGACTCTATCTAAAGGAACTGTGATTATGAATAGTTCTTTCCTAGAATATGGTCCAAGAATGTCTAGTGGTAAAGGTAGGTCTACTGGATCTATTGTGTCTCTAGAACTTGGTAAAATTACTAAATATGCTCTAGATGGGGCTTCAGATAGAGGGGTATTCTTTGTACCGGATGGGACTGAGGTTTATCCTGGAATGGTTTTGGGTGAATCTAATCGGGAGCAAGATGTGGAAATAAACCCCGTTAAATCTAAAAAATTGACCAATATGAGAGCTTCTGGGTCTGATGACGGTATTTTTATAGCTCCACCAAAAGATATGTCTCTAGAGGCCTGTATTGAGTATTTAGCAGACGATGAATTATTGGAAGTAACTCCAATGAGTCTTAGAATCCGTAAGAGAATTCTAGATTCTAATGAAAGAAAAAGGTCAAACAGATAACAACCTACCTTATAATTGGTAGGTTGGGTATAGTTTGATATGATAGATTTCTTATCTTATTTCTTTTTATAGTATCTATAAATGCGCCTATATAATTGTCTTCTAATTACTTTTAAGTATTCGTACAGGAATACTATTATTATAGTAAATATTTCAAGTATTAATCCATAAATAGTCAAGATAAATTCTTCCATTGACATAATATAGAGACTACTAATAAAATATCATATTCTAAATAAAATGCCAAACTTTTTAACCAGTAGAATCTATATTGTCTTCTAAATTAATCTATATAAAGATTCCGCAAGTTTTAGAGAGTCATGCCGAATTAAAGTCCTTTTGACGGGGTCTTTTTTGTTTGGGTTAATAAATATACCATCGGCTATTAAATCAGCTCCAATGAGGGCTGTATGTCCAATTTTATCCGATCCTGAAGCTTTGATTACAGGTTCCCCCTCTTCCTTATACTTCTCTACTAATTTAGGGTCTGGTTGAGTTGTATTATAGAGTGCTATCTCTATAACTTCAGCACCTATAAATCTATGCATTTGATTGACGTGATCTTCTACCGACCAGTTATTAGAATGCCCAACTTTAGACATTAGATTGACATTATATATGATTTGCGCAGATGTTTTAATTAAGGCTTCTTTCATCCCAGGGACAATCATATTAGGTATTAAGCTGCAATAGAAATTTCCTGGACCAATAATTACACTATCTGCCTTCATAATAGCATCAAAAGCCTTCGGGTTGATTTGAGGCTCTGGAGTTAAATGTACTTTTCTGACACTATGTTTAATTAATTCTTTAGAATCAGCTACACAGGCTTCTCCTATTAATTTGTCACCATTGTCAAGATCGATACATAAGTTGATATTAGATGTTGTGACTGGAATAACCTGTCCCCTGATAGAGAGAATAGAACTAGCAGTTTTAATAGCTTCTTCAAAATTGCCAGTAATTTTTTCTAAAGCTGATAAAAATAGATTACCAAAATTATGTCCACTTAATTCACCAGAGTCAAATCTATAGTTAAATAATTCTCTTAGAATTTCTGGCGATTCAGCTAATGCTACAAGACATTGTCTAGCATCTCCGGGAGGTAATACTCCCAACTCATCTCTTAATTTGCCAGTAGAACCTCCATTATCAGCCATTGTGACAATAGCCTGTAGGTTTAAATTAGTAAATAGTTTTAGTCCAGACAACACTGTATAACTACCAGTTCCGCCTCCAATCACTACTATATTTTTGTATAACATAAAGATTTATTAATAATAATTGTGGATAAGTTGGGTATAAGTAGTGGTTTTTAACAATTTATCCACAAAAAATAATATGATATGATTATAATACATACACACATATAAATATATATCATTCTTTGAACGCTGACAAGATTAGAATTCTGATAAAGAAATGAAATGAAGAGTAAAATTAAAGTATTCATATATACAATAATAGGGATAAGTCTTCCTTTTTTAATTAGGACCACTCTTTTTAGTTATACAATTAGAAATATAAAATCACCTTATACAACTATATATTTACACAGTTTAGATATAGCCGTGCTTTTAGTTTGTTTACTTTTATTTTGGAAAACTAAAAAAATACCATTTAGTGGGTATAAAATTGTGGATAAGTTATGGATAAGTTTGTTTTGTTTGGTTTTACTACAGTTGTTATGGGCTAAATATCCTCTTATTAGCTGGGCTTGGGCGGTCAGATTCTATTTAGGGGCATCTGTTATTTGGTATATAAATAGATTTCAATATTTAGCTAAAGATCTAACATATCTAATAAAAGGACTCTTTATAGGGATGTTAATACAAGCCATTATTGTTATCATACAATTTATTTTACAAAAAAATATAGGTTTACCAATAGTGGTGGAATCAGTTTTATCCACACAAATTTCAGGAGTAGCTAAAGTGAATATTTTTGATAATACTTTAATTAGGGGGTATGGTACTTTTCCGCATCCAAATATATTAGGCTTCTCTGGAATCCTAGCTTTAATTATATTATATGCTACAAAGTTAGGAAAAGGAGTATCTATGATGATTTATTTATTTACTCTTATTCTTGCAGGAGGTATAGATCATTATATTGTGACTTCAGTACAAGCTTTTAGCATAACTATCTTTACTGGACTTCAGCTTGTATATGGAAACTATATAAAGCTTATAAAGCCTTTTTCTAGGGTATTAGTACTCGCTTTGCATATTTTAATATTATTGAGCTTCTCTAAAACGGCTTTAACGCTGCTTTTGCTCATTGATTTTATATATTTGACATTCGTAGCTAGAAAGTCATTGTTCCACGTGGAACAATTTCAAAAAAAATTAAAATCTATTCCGCGTATTATCAATAATACATTGGCTATAATAGGTATCATGTTTCTATGGATTCTACCATATCAGCAAATTCTTGACACTATAGCCACAAGAATTTTATATGTTAAGGACTCTGTTCAAATAATAAGTTCAAATTTATGGTTTGGCGTAGGGTTAGGTCAATATGTTGTCAATTTATCTGATAATCGAGAGCTGTGGCAATATGAGCCTGTTCATAATATATTTTTGTTATTATTAAGTGAGTTAGGATTGATTAACTTTAGTTTATTGGTGGTCGTTATCTCAGTAGAGTACTATACTTATATATATGGATACAAAAAATAAAGGTGATTTAGGTGAAAGATTGGCAGTAAAGTTTTTAATATCTAAAGGATTTGAAATCATCGACCAGAATATAAGGCTGGGTAAGTTTTCAGAGTTAGATATTGTGGCGATGAAAGATAGAGTTCTTCATATTATAGAAGTAAAAACTGTGTATAAATGTGGAAAACCTGGGGATAACTTAGAATTTCCGATATATAATATTACTCCAAGGAAGATGACACATTTAAAACTAGGGACTCAGATGTATGTACAGAAGCTAAAATTTAACAATATAGATATTACGATTGACGCTATTGGCTGCATTGTGGATAATTGTCATAAAAAAAGTTGGATTAGGTTTTATCCTAATATTTTAGAGGGTCTTGACTGAAATGTTCCACGTGGAACATTGGGTTGATATTGAAATATAGAAGATTTTATATTAAAATTATATTTGACATGTAATTTGATATAGAATTATTGTGAAGTATAAATAATACAGTATAATATGGAAAAAGTAGAAAAATTATTCACAGAAGCTATGGCTTTGGGAGATATTCAAGTTAATGGAGATAGAGCTTGGGACTTTCAAGTTAAAAATCCAGCTATTTGGCAAAGAATGTTGAGGGATGGGTCAATGGGTGTTGGAGAGGGGTATGTTGAAGGATGGTGGGACGTGGAGTCTTTGGATGAATTTTTATTTCGTATTAGAAAGTACAAGGTTTTAGATGCTTTATCAGATGTTTTTGGTGGTTCTTGGCAGAATCGGTTATATGTTTTGCAAAGTAAGATGTTGAATTTGCAAGATAAAGAAAAGAGTAAAAGAGTTGCCAAAGAACATTATGATATAGGGAATGATTTATATACAAGAATGCTTGATCCATATATGCAATATACTTGTGCTTATTGGAAAAATGCAGAAAATCTAAATCAAGCACAAGAAAATAAATTAGATTTGATTTGTCGTAAACTAAAGCTAGAAAAAGGGATGAGGGTGTTAGATATTGGTTGTGGTTGGGGTGGTTTGTTAAAATTTGCAGCAGAAAAGTATGGTATTATTGGTGTAGGAGTAACCTTGTCTAAAGAACAACAAAAATGGGGACAAGAAAGTGTAAAAGATCTTCCAGTAGAAATTCTATTAACTGACTATAGAGATTATTCGGCTACTCCTTTTGATAGAGTGGTTTCCATTGGTATTTTGGAGCATGTTGGATATAAGAATCATCAAGATTTTATGCAAATTGTATCTAATCATCTCAAAGATGATGGGTTGGCTTTATTACATACGATTGGAGATAGTGTCTCTACTACTACGACTGAGCCTTGGATAGATAAATATATCTTCCCAGGAGGGCAGGTTCCATCCCTACAGCAGTTATCTAGTTCTTGGGAAAGCATTCTAACTATACAGGACTTACATAATATTGGGCTTGATTATGATTCAACTCTCATGGCTTGGTATGAAAACTTTAAGCAATCTTGGCCTGAAATAAAAGATAAATATGGGGAAGACTTTTATAGACTATGGGAATATTATCTTTTGAGTTGTGCTGGTAGTTTTAGGGCTGGATATTTACAATTATGGCAAATGGTCTTTACTAAACAATATAACCGATTAGATAGATATGAGGCGGAAAGATAATGTTGCCTTGCCAATTTTTTCAAAATAAGGTAGAATAACTTTACCTTATAGCTAGGGTGGCGGAATGGTAGACGCGACGGACTTAAAATCCGTTGGTGATTAAACACTGTGAGGGTTCGAGTCCCTCTCCTAGTACAAAGAACAAATTAAAAAGATTATAAAAGCTTCTGTTAACAGGAGTTTTTATAATTTAGACTATTATTATGTAATTTGCTATAATAAATATAATTATAGTTAATAAAAACTTCCCGTTATGCCGTCTCCGATGATGACTCAGTTTTATGAGATAAAAAAAGATTATCCAAATGATATTTTATTCTTTCGACTAGGAGACTTTTATGAGATGTTTGCTGAAGATGCAAAATTGGTAGCTCCAATCTTAGATTTAGTTTTAACTGCGCGGAAGAATAATGTAGACGGTAGTATCCCAATGTGTGGGGTTCCTTATCACTCCTCAACTCAATATATTCAAAAATTAATAAAGGCTGGCTATTCAGTTGCTTTATGTGAACAACAAGGCTTGGCTCAGGACTCTAAGGGATTAGTGTTAAGAAAAGTAGTAAAAGTTATAACTCCAGGGACTGCTCTTTTGGATATAGAATCTACAGAATCAAGATATATAGCTAGTATCAGTACTTATAAAGGTTTAGTGTATTTGGCTTTAGCTGATTTGGGTACTGGGCTCTTTGAGGTTGGTGAATTTATGGAGGTGGAATTACAAGATATTCTGCAATCTAAGCAGGTTAAAGAGATTATAATTCCAGAAAATAGTGAATTATTAGAAAAGCTGCAAAAATTAAATATTAGGATTGTGCTTGAATCCAAATGGAATTTTCAATTAGAGCGGTCAATTGAAGTTTTGACTAAACATTTTGGCGTGAGTAGTATGACAGGTTTTGGTTTTGAGATTGATGATATGAGATTATCACCAGCTGGGGCTTTGCTTACTTATCTTACTTATACTCAGCAAGAGGATTTGAAACATATTACTAAACTAAAGCTCATTTCTCTAGCTCAATATATGCGACTAGATAGTCAAACTATTCAGAATTTAGAGTTATTCCAGCTCCCAAGAGCGAGCCAAAAAGGTAAAACTTTTTATCAAGCTATTAATTATACCAAAAATCCTTTAGGCTCTAGAATGTTGAGGTCTTGGATATTGTCTCCATTGCTAGAAATTAAGTCTATTAATACTCGTCAAGAGCATATACAGAATTATCTAGATAACTTAGATTTAATTAATCAGACAAGAGAATTATTGCCTCAAGTTGCAGATATAGAGCGATTATTAGCCAGGCTGTCTAGTAATGTGGGTGGCCCTAGAGATATGGCTCTGCTTTCCAAAAGCTTTTCTAATATTTCTACAATTCTAAAGCTGGACCAGGCTTCTTATACTAAGCCTGCTCAAAAAGCTTTATTAAAATTACAATCTTTACACCAAGAATTACAAAAAGCTTTACAAGAAAATGTCCCAATTTTGGCTAGGGATGGCGGGTTTGTAGCTAGAGGCTATCGTCAAGATATAGATGAGTTATTAAATTTAAGTCAGGGAGGTAAAGACTATTTACTGGAATTACAATCTCAGGAACAATCTCGCACTGGTATCAATTCTCTCAAAGTCAAATATAATAAAGTTTTTGGCTATTATATAGAGATTAGTAATGCTTATAAAAATCAAAACTTGCCAGAAAATTATATAAAAAAGCAAACTCTGGCTAATGCTGAGCGATATATTACTCCAGAGCTTAAAGAGTTTGAAGAGAAAATCCTTAGTTCAGAAGCTGAATTGCTGAGTTTAGAGCAAATTGTTTTTGAAGATTTAAGACAAGCAATTATAGCTGAGGCCGAGCAGATTTATATAGTTTCTAAAACCATTGCTTATATTGACTGTGTGCAAGCAGGAGCTAAGTTGGCTTTAGAGTGGAGTTATACCCGTCCTAAAGTGAGTAAAAAACCAAATCTCTACATAGAAGCTGGTCGGCATCCAGTACTAGAACAGTTGATTACTGAATACGTGCCCAATGATTGTAAATTAGCTGAACCGGATCACTCTTTGATGTTAATCACGGGACCCAATATGGGAGGAAAGTCTACTTATATTAGACAAATAGCTTTGATAGTACTTTTGGCTCAAATTGGCTATTTTGTTCCAGTTAATAAAGCTGAGATTGGTGTGGTAGATAGAATTTTTACTAGAGTCGGAGCTTCAGATAATATGAGTGAGGGGCATAGTACTTTTATGGTGGAGATGTTGGAAGTGTCTAATATTCTACACAATGCCAGTAAGTCGAGCTTGATTATTTTAGATGAAGTAGGTCGTGGAACTTCCACCTATGATGGTATGAGTATAGCTAAAGCTTTGATTGAATATATTCATAATACTATTCAGGCAAGAACTCTTTTTGCTACTCATTATCATGAATTATTAAGTCTGGAATCTGAGTTGATAGGAGTAGTCAATTATCAGGTGATAATCCAAGACAATACAGAGGATATTATATTTCTACATCGTATAGAACAAGGTGGAGCAGATAAAAGTTATGGGATAGCTATTGCTAAATTAGCAGGATTCCCTTCAGATGTGTTAGAATTAGCAAAGAATGCACTTATACAATATGAGCAGAAAAAATCTCAATTATCATTCTTAGAAATGACAAATACTAACAATATACATATACAAGCAGACACTCAACAGACAGAGCAATACCAAAATCTCATACAAAACTTACACTCCTATAATCTGAATGACATGACTCCAATACAAGCTCTGGCTATATTAGATGAATTACAAAAAAATAACCCTCTATGATAAATTTGTTACCTAAAAATATTATTAATCAAATTGCTGCTGGAGAAGTCGTCGAGAGACCCGCCTCGATTGTGAAAGAATTAGTGGAAAATTCTCTTGATGCTGGAGCTACCGAAATACAAATTGAAGTATTAGATGCTGGACTAACTGAGATAATTATCAAAGACAATGGCTCTGGGATTGCTAAAGATGACTTTGAGAATTTATTCAAAAGACATGCCACTAGCAAAATTGAGAAAATTGAAGATTTGCATAGTTTGTTTACTATGGGCTTTAGAGGAGAGGCTTTATCGAGTATTCAGGCTGTTTCTCAAGTAGAGTTAATTACTAAAACTAAGATAGATAAGACTGGATATTTTTATAATCCACATACAACTCAAATAAAATCAGTAGCTAAGCCCAATACAGGTACTACCATTACGATAAGAAATTTATTCTATAATGTTCCTGCCCGCAAAAAATTCCTCAAGACTAATACCACCGAACTATCTCATATTACAAAAATTATAGAAGAAATAGCTTTGGTACATCCAGAAGTATCCTTTATCTATAAGTCTCAAAATCGAGAAATAATCAATGTTAAGACTAGTGATTTATTAACTAGAACTATCAATATACTCAAAATCCAAGAGCCAGAATATTTATTATTAGTAGATTCACAAAAACAAAACTTAAAAGCCATAGGATATATTGGACATCCTAGAATTTCTAGAAAATCATCTCAATATCATATTTTTATTAATAATCGTCCTGTCATACAACCACTTATCAATAAAGCTATTCAACAAGGTTTTGATACTATGCTAGAAGTGGGACATTATCCTTTTGCCTTTGTATCTATTTTTGTCCCACCACAAGAACTAGATGTCAATGTGCATCCAAGGAAAACTGAAGTCAAATTCATTGATGACAGAGTTGTGTTCCAGACTATAAAATATTTAATAAGAGACACTCTTCAGAAATCAGCTTTTGATGTTATTCTAAAACCACATTCCATTCAATCCAATCCAATTGCAGACGATGCAATCCCCACCCCTAGAGAGGTCAAAAACTATAGCTTCAAGCCTTATAATGACTCAGTTAAGACTTATCAGAACACTCAAGTGGCTGAGATGAATTTGTCTCAATATACACCCAAACAAATTCCAAAATCGCAATATAACTTCCATAACATACAACCAAATTTTAGAGAGTTACTAGAAGCTGATACTGCTAAACCAGATTTTTTACATATTTTTGATACTTATATAGTCTATCCTAATCAAAATGGAATTATGATTTTAGATCAGCATGCTGTGCATGAGAAAGTAATTTTAGAGCAATTGATGAATAAAGATGAGACAGTAAAGTCTCAAGCGCTATTATTCCCAATTGCGATCAGTGTACCTCAATCAGAGAAAGATATTACCATAGAAGTTTTATCTAAAATTCCGGGATTCGAGGTGGATGATTTTGGAGCCAGTGAAATTATAATCAGAGCTTTACCAACTTTTCTTTCCAAAACTCAAAAAGCGGAAGAACATATCAAAACAATAATTGCACAAATTCAAGAGAGAGGACAGACTATGGAATTGTCTGAACTAAGAATAGAATTGTTAAAGACTATAGCTTGTAAGTCAGCTATTAAAGCCGGATATAGTATGACACAACAAGAAATAGAAGCCTTAATTCTAGAGGCTGCAAAGACCGATTTTGGGTTTGCATGCTGCCATGGACGACCAACTATGGTACAATTAGATCAGGATTGGTTCGAAAAACAATTTTCACGATAATAAACGCATATGCAGCATAAAAAATTATTAATCATAGAATCTAGTATAAGTCTTTTACTCTGGATTACTGTTATGATTATAGCTAACTCAGTGATTGGTAATATTCCAATTATCTTAGGGGGTGGCATCGCTAGTTTCTTTGGAGTGTTATATATATCAGCATTATCATATTATGTTTGTATTGATAGAGGCTCTAACCATAATATTCCATTTATACTTTTACAAATCTTACCATTAATTTTAATAGGATTTTTATTTGATATCATGACTGCTCTAATAATAGCTTTCACTTTAATTCTAGGTATCAAAACACTATTTAGAGCCATTAATGACATTAATGAAAGTGCTAGTGATCATATCAAATTTAGAGTAAAGACTATAGTTTTGCCTCATACCAAAGGAATAATAGTCTGGCTAATGTTATTAACCTCCGTTTTTATTTATGGGAACACAATCCGTACTAATCCCAACGGTATTGTTTTAGATGAATCCTTTCTAAATAGTCAAATTCAAACTTGGGCTCCTGTTATTCAAGACATTGTTCCAGATTTTGATCCTAGAATGTCAGTTGGGAATTATGTATCAGATCAATTAGATATTCAAATAGAATTACAAAATTTAGACTCAAGAGGTATTAGTAGAGATACAGTTGTTCAAAATCAAATAAATAATTTATCAGATAGATTTGATATTTCTATTAATAAAGACACCCCTGTTATTCAAGCTTTTATCAATTATATTAATAGATTTATCGCTCCCTGGATGAGTGGGCCACTTTGGGGTATAGTAGTCTCTCTAATAGTGTTTTTAAGCTTTTTACCATTTATAGGAATACTCCAATTTGGAATTAGAATTATTACTAATCTTATAAAATATTATAGTCTCAAATTCAATCTAGTAAAACTCAATCTCAAATCAACAAAAAAAGAAACTTTAAGCTTGTAGACAGGTAAGATAGCACTCTGTACAGATTAGTGCTAATAATGTATAATATTTTGTATAAAACAATTAAATGTAAGTGCAATGGCAAGAGATTATTATGAAATATTAGGGGTGTCCAAAGATGCCAGTGAATCTGAGATAAAGAAGTCTTATCGTAAATTAGCACATACCTATCATCCGGATAAAAAGGGTGGAGATGAGGCTAAATTCAAAGAGGTCAATGAGGCTTATCAGACTCTGAGTGACCCACAAAAACGACAACAGTATAATCAATTTGGTTCCAATTATCAGCAAGCTACAGGGGGGGCAAGTGGATTCTCTGGTTTTGGCGGTGGCGCTCAGGGATTTTCTTTTGATGATGTTTTTGGGCAGGCTGGATTTTCTTTTGGTGGAGGTGGTTTTGAGGATGTGTTTGCAGATGTATTCGGAGCCGGAGGTGGTAGAAGTGGTTCTAGGAAACAGGCTCGTGGACGAGATATTGAAATAGCAGTAGATATTAGCTTGGAAGAAGCTTATACTGGAATTTCTAAGTCTATAGATTTAGACCTCAATACCACATGTGAGGCTTGTGATGGTAGTGGAGCGCAGAACAAAAAGACCAAACAATGTCCTACATGTAGAGGTAATGGGTATGTGGAACAACAGGTCAGGACTATGCTCGGGACTTTTAATCAGCGAGCTACTTGTGGGACTTGTCAGGGTAAAGGTACAATCCCAGAATCTAATTGTAAAAGCTGTCAGGGAACCGGTGTCAAGCGAAAAAAGAAATCTATAAAAATCGAGATTCCAAAAGGAATTTCTAATGGTCAGACTTTAGAAATGAGAGGAGAAGGTGAGACTGCTCCCTATGGTGGAGCCAATGGAAATATTTATATTAGTATCTCAGTTAAACCTCATAAAAGGTTTGAGAGACGGGGAGATGATATATATCTGACTCAAGATATAGTCTATACCACAGCTGTATTAGGTGGTAATCTAGACATAGAGACTATAGTTGGAGAATTAAATTTAAAAATTCCAAAACATACCCAATCAGGAGAAGTTTTCCGGCTTCGTGAGAAAGGTATGCCTCATTTACAAGGTCGAGGGTATGGAGATATGTATGTGACAGTTAGGATATCTACTCCAAAGAATATTTCTCGCCGAGCTCAACAATTACTAAAAGATTTGCAATCTGAAGGTATTTGATATAGTATAAAAATATAACTTAAATATAAAAATATGGATACATTAGAACCTCTATTTGGTAAAGTAACCTGGAGCTCAATCTCGGGAGATATATTCATTAGTATAGTCTTAGTTCTAGGCTTATCTTTGTATATTTATAATAAAGGAGTAAAGAATATTTATATTTTAGCTATCGCTCTATATATTGCTCAAGTTTTATCTAATATATATCCTTGGGAACTTCCAAAAGTTGTTAATTTACCGGGGGATGCTGTATTATTTTTAGTTTTAACTATTATTATAAATTGGGTTTTACAAAGCTCAGCTCTTTCATCTAATCTTAGCATTGCTAAAAAACCATTGTGGCGCAATCTATTATTTGGAGTATCAGTAGTAGGTCTATTGCTTGTTAATATTTTGAGTGTAATCAAAACTCAAGATAAATCAATTTTAAATATAATTGAACAATCTTTATTCAGTAAAGAATCCTTTCAAATATTCTGGACTATATCCCCAGTATTATTCTTTCCATTTCTTAAATCGTCTACCAAAAAAGCTAGATTCAAATCAAAAAAATGAAATGTCCACAATGCTCACATATAGATACGAGAATCACAGATTCTAGATTGTCTAGAGATGATATAATGGTGAGACGACGTAGAATATGTGAGAAGTGTCACTATAGGTTTACTACTGCTGAGACTAGAGAAGTATTAGATGTTATGGTAGTTAAGAAATCAGGAGTAAAAGAAAGATATAGTACTGATAAACTTTTGAAAGCTGTTTCAATCTCTCTGCATAAGAGACCGTTTACTCAAGATAAAATTAGAGATTTTATACTCAAAATTGAAGTAGATTTATTCAAAAAAGACCCTAAAGAAATCTCTACCAAGCAAATTGGAGATACAGTTCTAAAGCATCTCAAAATGTTCGATGAAGTAGCCTATATTAGATTTGCTTCTATCTATAGAGATTTTAGAACTATAAAGGGATTCAGACATGAAATAGATAAGTTACTACAAGATTGAATGTGATTACATTTGATTATAAAGTTTTAAAATAGTATTGGTATCATCGTAAGCTACTAACTCTCCTTTGTGTAGTAAAATACATTTATTACAATGTTGTTTAACCTCATCCATATTATGGCTAACAATAATAGCGGTTTTACCCATTTGTTTTAATCTTTGGAGTCGATTATTAACTTTAACTTGGAAAGTGGCATCAGTAGTAGCAGGAATTTCATCAAAAAGATAAATATCGGCATTGATATTGAGAATAAGCCCTAAAATAAGCCTGGTTTTCATACCAGTAGATAGGAACTTTATTTTCTGAGAAGTAAAATCATGAAGTTCTGAAAAATTAATAATATTATTATAAATTTTAGTAATATCTTCTCTTGGTAAGCCAACTTGTAAGGCTTTAACTAAGACTGCATCCTCGGCTCTCCCTTCTGGATGTAGTATTTCATCAGGCCCAAAAAAAGGCAAAACCGAACCAGATACCTTTACCTGACCTTTATCAGGAGTATGAATACCTGCTAGTAATTTAAGCAATGTGCTTTTTCCACTCCCGTTTTTTCCAATTATACCGATCCACTCTCCTTGGTCGATATCCAAAGTTATATCTTTTAAAACAGGGTTAGCTGTACTTGTGAAAGCCTGAAACCCGTCCATTTGACCGCCAGAGCGACTATTGTTCTTACTCTGCAAGTTAAAATATTTGGACACACTATCTATCTGAATTAGTTTTTTTGTAACCATATTAATTATTGTATACAATATTAAACTTATTATAAAGAATTTTCTCCAAAAAAGCAAGGAGCAAGAAGGTTTACGTCCTAAAATTTACCTTTTGAGGTTTATCTAAAGTCAAGATTTTTATAAATGCAATATATAAAAATAAAGTAGCAGTTATAAAACGCCTTATTTTTTCTGGTGCCGAGAAGAGGACTCGAACCTCCACATCATAAGATACATGCTCCTAAGGCATGCGTGTCTACCAATTCCACCACCTCGGCTTATTAAATATATTGTACTATATATTGACATTTTGTCAATTTTATGCTATTATTTTTTTTATCTCTCAAATATAAGACCTCTTTTATATTTGTCTACACTGTTTTTTGATTGAAGTTTGGGAGAGTTTATCAGTTGTCCCAGTTAATGGATATATTATATATTGTAATGGCTTTGATCGTTGGAGTTACAGGAGTTCTTCCAGTCAACACTCAGCCCGTAGTTGCAAGTTCATTCGATTTAGAAGTGACCAACTCAGTTATCAATGGAGTTAATCCCGTTGAAACTATCATAACCCCTAAACCTGAGCCTGAAAAACCTAAACAAGCTCAAGTTAAAAAAGTAACAGTACAGACTAAAACTTCTTTCTATGCTTCAGTAGAAGCCGAGCTAAGCAATATCCCAGCACAAGGTTCTTGTTTTGAATATGTGCCAGAGATGGCTGCTAAATACGGAGTAGATGCTGACTTGATGACTAGAATTATCAAGGCCGAGTCTGGAGGTAATGCTCTTGCCAAGAATAAAAACTCTACCGCTTCTGGCTGTGGACAATTTATTCGAGGTACTTGGGCTGGAACATTAAGACAAATGGGCAGAGAATGGGTAACTCCGTTTGATGCCAAAACCAATGTCGAGGCTATGGCTTTCAAAATCTCTCGTGGAGGTATTGGAGCTTGGAATGCCAGTAAATCTAAGTGGTCTAAATAATTTTTTAGTCACTACCAAAAGCTCTCCTTAAGTGGGGGGTTTTTTGGTTTCTGGTAGTGAATATATGGATAAACCCTCAGTCATTAAATAAATCTCTTTTTCTATCTCCTCACCACTCCACTTGCAATAAAATTAAGATTATGCTATAGTTATATCAACTACTAAGGTAATATATTTAATCTATGTTAAATTCAGATTCAAAAGGACAGATTATTAATAAATTTCAAATTCACGAGAGTGATAATGGTTCAGCTCCAGTTCAAATTGCTATAATTACAGAAAGAATTCTTTACTTGACTGATCATTTGAAAGCAAACCGTAAAGACTTTCATTCTAGAAAAGGGTTGATTCAGTTGGTTTCTCAGAGAAAAAAACTGTTAGCTTATCTTAAGAGAACAGACTTAAGTTTATTTGAGAAAACAGTCAAAGAGCTTGGGCTTAGAGCTTAGACTCACCCTATTTATATGAGCTTTAAAACATATCAAACACAAATAGCAGGACAAAATTTAAAAGTAGAAATTGGTAAATTAGCAAAACAGGCTAATGGATCAGTAATGGTTTCTCTTGGAGAAACTACTGTTTTGGTTACAGCAGTAATGTCTAATAAGCCAGTCAATTCTAATTATTTACCATTATTTGTAGATTATCAAGAAAAGTTTTATGCTAATGGTAAAATTAAAGGGAGTCGTTTTGTAAAGAGAGAAGGTAAACCTAGTGAAGAGTCTGTTTTGACAGGACGATTAGTTGATAGAGCGATACGACCATTCTTCGATCAATCACTTCGTTATGAAATACAAGTGATAGTTACTACTCTTTCAATGGATGATAGTAATGACCCAGATGCAATTGCTTTATTTGGAGCATCTTTAGCTTTGTCTATTTCAGACATCCCTTGGGATGGCCCAATAGCAGCTTTAAGAGTAGCTTCAGTGGATAAGCAAATTATTGTTAATCCATCTTTTGAACAAAGAGAAGTCGGAGATTTTGATACAATTATTACTTTAAATTCTGATAATAGGCTAGTTATGATGGAATTTGGGGGTAGTCAAGTTTCAGAAACTACGATTCTAGATGCTTTTAATGCTGTAACCCCTGAGATCAATAAAATGATACAATTTCAAGATCATATCGTAGCAGAGATGGGAGTTAAAAAGCAAGATTTAATTAAAACCAATTCCAATCTAGAAATTATTGAGGGGATTAAGAATATTGTCAGTGGTAGATTAGAGCCTGCAATATACGGTGATTCTGTCAGTACCAAACAAGCGCATCATCAATTGCTAGTTGAATTAAATCAAGTATATCCGGAACATAAAGATTTAGTAGAGCATACATTAGACCAAGAATTAAATATAGTCTTTAAGGAGGGTGTTTTAGAGCGAGAGTTAAGGCCAGATGGAAGAAAATTGAATCAAGTGCGTGAATTAAGTTCAGAAATTGATGTCTTGCCTAGAGTACATGGGTCTGGGCTATTCAACAGAGGTGCTACTCAAACCTTGTCTATATTAACTCTAGGTTCTCCTGGAGAAGCTCAGATCGTAGATGAAATGAAAGATGAAATCAAAAAACGATTTATGCATCATTATAACTTCCCTCCTTTCTCAGTGGGTGAAGTTGGTCAACTAAGAGGTCCTGGCAGGAGAGAAATTGGACATGGCGCTTTAGCAGAAAAAGCTTTAGAAGGGGTATTACCTAATATTGAAGATTTTCCATATACAATTAGAATAGTAACCGAGGTATTAGGTTCTAATGGATCGTCTTCTATGGCAAGTGTGTGCTCATCAACTTTAGCTTTATTAGCAGCAGGTGTGCCAATTATATCCCCAGTAGCCGGTATAGCTATTGGTATAGTAGAGGGACAGGGGAAGTATAAAATCTTAACAGATATTCAGGGGCTTGAAGATCACTTTGGTGAAATGGACTTTAAAGTAGCTGGTACAAAAAACGGAGTTAATGCAATACAGATGGATATTAAGGGAAAAGGAATGTCTGTAGAAATATTTAGCGAAGCTTTAGAAACAGCTAGAATAGCTAGGCTTTCTATTCTAGATACTTTGTCTCAAACCATATCACAAGTTAGGGCTGAAGTTTCTAGATATGCTCCTAAAATTGAGGTTCTTAGAATTAGCCCAAATAAAATTAAAGATGTAATTGGGACTGGAGGTAAAATAATTAACTCGATAATAGATGAGACAGGAGTCAAGATAGATATAGAAGATAACGGGCAAGTTTTTATAACAGGAGAAGACTTGTCTAAAGTCATACAGGCTAAAGATATAATCTTAGACTTAGTATATGTGCCAAAAGAGGGCGATGTTTTTGATGGAAAAGTAGTTAAAATAATGCCATTTGGAGCTTTTGTAAATATTAAGACAGGAGTAGATGGACTTATCCACATTTCTGACATTGCAGATAAGTATATCAATAAGATAGAAGATGTGATACAATTAAATCAGAGTATAAGGGTAAAAATTAAAAAAGTTGATACAGACGGTAGAATAAGTTTAATTCCCTATCTTCTTGAGTAATTATTAAATATATAAATTATAAAATTATGGCAGATCAAAATCAAATACCCGGTTCTTTAAGAACACTTAAGACAGACTTAGAGGCTACTGATACTAATCCTCAGGATAGATTGCAGCAAGCTGGTAACTTTATGCAAGCAAGGCCTAAGACTGACGACGACGCTCCTAAGCCATATGAACCTACAATACAAGATGTAGAACCTAAAGTGCAATCTAACTATTCATGGACAAACATGGATATTGCTCCAGCCAAGTTAAATGAATCTAATCCCAAGCCAACTATTAGCACTGACTCTGAAGATAAATCTAGAGCTAAGCTTTCAGCTTTAGATGACAATATAGACTTACCTATGGTAAAAAACATAGAACCACCTGTAAATAACAATATTAATTTATCACTAAATAAAAACATAGAACCACCTGTAAATAACAACATTAATTTATCACTAAATAAAAACATAGAACCACCTGTAAATAACAACATTAATTTATCACTAAATAAAAACATAGAACCACCTGTAAATAACAATATTAATTTATCACTAAATAAAAACATAGAACCACCCGTAAATAACAACATTAATTTATCACTAAATAAAAATACAGAACCACCTGTAGATAGTAAAATACAATTACCTTTAGATTCTAACTTAAAGAGCATAAACCCATCTTTTGGCAAAGATAATAACCCAATAAATGACCAAGCAGACGATTTGTCAGATTCAAAAAAAGATATTAGTAATCCAAATAATCAATTTGATATCAATAGCCTAGATTTGCAGGATGATATGAAAGATGTTAAGCATAAATCATCAGGTAAAGGACTGCTGTCAATTGGAATAGTAATTATTTTGTTAGGTCTGATAGGTGGAGGAGTGTATTTGTACTTTAATATCGATAGTAGTAATAACAGCGTTAATCCTAATAATGCTTCTGTTAACCCAGAATCAACACCTACAGCTACACCACCATCAAATTCTAAATCTAACCCTTTATTATCAGCAAGTTCAAAAGTAGATATATCCTTTAGTGATTCTGAGCCAATTCGTAAAACTATCTCAACCAACTTAACAGATAAAAAAGATACCTTAATTGAGTTAAATTTAATTAAAGATAATAATCCTGTTAGCTTAATTGATACTGCATCTGCATTGGGGATAACTATCCCTTCTATTGACACGATTAAAAATTATAATTTTTATGCATATAATCAGCAAGGAGTATATAAATTAATATGTGTGTTAGGTCTGTCATCAGATCAAGATGCTAATCAATTTGTAGATAGCTGGTCTAGTGCTATTCCTCGTGATTTAGCTGCATTTTCAATTTCATTACCATCCAGAATAGTTAATACTCCTCAGGTTAAAGAGTCAATTATCACAAACAGCAATACTGGTAAAGAGTTTAAAAATTATTATTATAATTACACCTCTTCAGCAGACTCAGTAGATGTGTCAAGTTATGAAAATTATATTTTGATAGCATCCTCTCAAGAGTCTATGCTATATACTTTAGACCAAATTAAATAATTGTGGATAACTGCTATAGCTTACATCTCCTTACTCTGTTAAAATATAAGAGTAAGGATAGAGAGTAGGGATACAATCACAAGTATAAAATTTTAAATGCGTACATTAAAATACTTGTGATTGAATTTTTGTTCTAATCTTTACAATATTAAATATAAACTCAAACTAATAATCGTCTAATAAAATATAAATAAAATAATACTTATAAATATTGTACATTTGGTAAAAATAAAAAGGTGTTAACCAAAGATTAGACAAAAATATCTATTTTCTGACAAGCTCAAAATATATAAAGAGTTTGTCAGGAATAGAGATAAATAAAATACTTTTACCTCCCTTTGCACTAACAGAGTCAAGAAGGAGAAGGAAAAGTATTTTATTTTTTATATAAGTATAGGATGATAGTAGATAATATTCTGCATCTAGCTATCAATATTGCCCCTATTTACTTTACTTATGATCAATCAACACGAGTCCGTTAATGTTTAATCAATATTGTGTAATATATTCTTGTATAGTCTATTGACAAGAGTATAATAATGTAATATAATTAGATTTATATTATGTATATAGATTTGTATAATTTATGCTCGAAGGTCAAGATTTAAACTCCAAAAACCTCCTAATTCAAGAAGGTGTAGTTAGTGAAGTCTTGCCAAACACAACCTTTCGTGTTATATTAGAAAATAATTCAGAGGTTCTAGCTCATCTTTCTGGTAAAATGCGAATGCATTATATCAAAGTCTTGCCAGGAGATAAGGTAACAGTTGAGTTAAGCCCTTATAATTTAACACAAGGTAGAATTACTAGGAGAAATTAAGATACTATATGAAAGTTCAAGCCTCAGTTAAGAAAAGATGTAATAAGTGTAAAGTTATTAAGCGAAAGCGGGTAATTCGAGTTATTTGTGAAGCTAATCCTCGTCATAAGCAAAGACAAGGATAATATAAGATATATTAAATTATGGTAAGAATTGCAGGAGTTGTCATCCCAGATTATAAAAACATTGAAATAGCTTTGACTTATATTTATGGTGTAGGTCTTACTCGTTCTAAAAAAGTCTTATTTATGACAGGAATTAATCCTTATAAAAAAGCTAAAGAGTTAGACGAAAAAGAAATATCTCTGTTAAAGGAATGTATTGAAAAAAATTATAAAATAGAAGGAGATTTAAGAAGAGAAGTTGCTAATAATATAAAGAGATTAAAAGATATTAATTCATATCGAGGTAGTCGTCATACAAAAAAATTACCCATAAAAGGTAGAACTAAAACCAACTCTAGAACTATTAGAGGTAATGTAGTTCGTACTATGGGTAGTGGGCGAAGAAAAGTTGAGAAGACTTAATTATTAAGAAAATTTTACTATGGGAAAGAAGCGTGTAGCACAGAAAGGAGATACAGTATCTTCATTAAAAATGGGAGTAAAAGAAACTTCTTCAAAAAAGAAGATATCCCGAGGTACTGCTTATATTGTATCAACCTATAATAATACTATGGTTTCTTTAGCTGACTTGTCCGGGAATATTTTAGCATGGTCATCCTCTGGAGCTCTTGGATTTAAAGGAGCTAAAAAAGCTACTCCATATGCAGCTACGATAGTAGCTAAAACTGTAGTAGAGAAAGTTAAAAAGACAGGTTTGCAAGATATAAAAGTTATTGTCAAGGGTGTTGGTCCAGGAAGAGAAGCTTCAATTAGGGGGTTGGCTGTATCAGGTCTTAACATTATGTCTATTAAAGATTTGACTCCTGTCCCACATAATGGAACTCGTCCTCGTAAGCCAAGAAGAGTATAATAGATTTTATAAGAGTATATGTATAGTCGTAAGAAAGTTAAAATTTGTAGAAAATTTGGAGAGCGTATTTTTCCAGAAGTTAAGATTACTGATGAGAAATTAGCAAAAGCTCCTGGGGTTCATGGAGCTAAGCGCCGTCGGGCAGCATCTGAGTTTGGAAAGCAACTACAAGAGAAGCAAAAAGTAAAATATGTATATGGACTGCGTGAAAAACAATTCAGAAGATTTTATGAGAAAGCTTTATCTGATGTTGAGCCTACCCCTACTGCTTTATTAAGAATTTTAGAGACTAGACTAGATAATGTTGTATATAGAGCTAGTATGGCATATACTAGAGAGCAAGCTAGGCAAATGATTTCTCATGGACATATTTTGGTTAACGGTAAAAAAGTTACTATACCAAGTTTTCTAGTAAAAATAGGAGATATTATTACATATTCAGCTACTAAATCTAAACTAGTGGCTGAATACAAAGATAAGTTAAAAGACTCAGATCTACCATCCTGGTTGCTCTTAGACAAGAAACATCAAAATGTCGAAGTTGCTCACACTCCTGGAGTTGAGGAATTGAGTCAAAACTTCAACATTGCCCTAGTGATTCAGTATTATTCCCGATAATAATAATCAAATACTTTTATGTCTAACTATATCATCCTTCCAAAAGCACCTGTACTATTACAAGAAATTAGTCCATCTCAATCTACCTATGCAATTGAGCCACTTAATCCAGGGTATGGAGTTACTATTGCTAATTCTTTAAGACGAGTTATGCTATCTTCCTTAGAAGGAGTAGCAGTGACTAGATATAGTATTAAAGGAGTAAGTCATGAATTTACTACTATTCCTAATGTTCTAGAAGATATTTTAGATATTACCCTTAACATTAAATCACTAAGATTTGATGCGGTTATAGATTCTCCTACTTTATTAACTCTTAAAGCACAAGGTACTAAAGTTGTTACAGGTGCAGATTTAAAATTACCTGGAGGAGTAAGTGTAGTAAATCCTGAAGCACCTATTCTAACCTTGACTAGTAAAGATGCTAAAATTGAAATGGAATTAGTAATTGAAAAAGGATTTGGGTTTAGAAAAGATATAGATCAAAATATACAAGGAGAAGTGGGAATTATTGCTGTAGATTCAATATTTACCCCAGTAACAAGAGTCTCTTATGACGTAGAAGATACTAGAGTAGGTGATAAAACCAACTATAACCGAGTAGTGTTTAATATTAAAACTGATGGGACTATTACTCCACTAGAGGCAATTCAAAAATCTGCTGGTATTTTAGTAGATCAGTTCAATGCTTTAACTGTTGAAGGTGCTAAAGTAGAAGAGGTGAAAGAAGAAAAAATTAGTCCAGATATTGAGACCTCAAGTATTAAAATCTCAACCCTAGATTTATCTCAAAGAACTATTAAAGCTCTAGAGACTTCTGGTATCAAAAATATTGCACAATTGGCTCAGTTTACCCAAGAAGATCTACTATCTATCAAGGGAGTCTCCACTAGTGCTCTAAAAAAGTTAGAAGACCAAATAGCTAAATATGATATTACACTTGCATAAATACTAAAAATAAGGTACAATGCAAAACATTAACAGGATCATACGATTATGAATAAGGGAAATAAGTTACATAAGATTGGAAGGAATAGAGAGCAAAGAAAAGCACTTTTGCGAAGTCTTTCTAATGATTTAATTACTCGTGGTTCTATCACCACCACAGAAGCTAAAGCTAAAGCTTTGAAACCTTTTGTAGAAAGAATGGTTACTCATGCTAAGAAAGGTTCTTTAGCTTCTAGACGATATGTACTTAGATTTTTGACTCAAGGAGCTACTCATAAGCTATTTGATGAAATTATACCTAATTATACAGATAGAGTAGGTGGATACACTAGAATTATTAAGGCTCCTATTAGACGGAGTGATGTTAGTAAAATGGCTATAATTGAATTAGTTAAGTAATATAATATGCAGAGAGAAATTGTTACCATTGATGCAGATAATAAAAGATTAGGGAATCTTGCTACTGAGATAGCTACTATTTTGATGGGAAAAAACACAGCTAATTTTGAATATCATGTAGATGGAGGAGCTAAAGTTATTGTATATAATACTAATAAACTATCTATCCATCCTAATAAATTATCTTCTAAGGTATATTATAGACATACAGGTTATCCAGGAGGGATTAAATCAATCACTGCGGATAAGCAAATGGCAAAAGATTCAACTGAGGTTTTAAGAAAGGCTATATATGGTATGCTTCCAAAAAATAGATTAAGAGCTAAAATGTTAGCTAGATTGGTATTACATAAGAATGATATAACTAAATAATTTATGGCTACAACTACTACAACCAAAGCAAGTCATTATTATGAAGGAGTGGGAAGACGAAAATCTGCTACTGCTAGAGTAAGAGTTACCTTATCTCGTAAAAAAGATCACAGTATAATAATAAATGATAAATCTCTTCAAGAATACTTTGATTTAATGGATCATCAAAATAATGTAGTTAAACCTTTATCTGTATTAGGGGTAGAACACTTTGATATTACTGTGAAAGCAACTGGTGGAGGAGTCACTGGTCAGGCTGATGCTATACAATTAGGTTTAGCTAGAGCATTAGTTAAGTATGATGATAATTTAAAAAAACAACTTAAAGATAATAATTATTTAACCCGTGATCCTAGAGGTAAGGAAAGAAAGAAACCAGGACTCAAGAAAGCAAGAAAGTCTCCACAGTGGGCAAAAAGATAATTATATCTATAGTAATCTTTACAAAAAGAGGGGAAACCCTCTTTTTGGTTTAAGTAGGATATATAGAAAATAATACCTACTTAACTTTAAGAAGGTATTATAAATCAGAGAGTATAGATTTGATTTGACACAACTCGATATCAGATAGATCGTATGGAGTTGTGTTGAGTTCTTGTAAGATGTCGGTTAGTGTTGGTTTTTTTGGAGGTCTTTGTCTGTAGGTTCTGTTTTGATTACGAGATATCATAATACTCCACTGTAACAAGTCTTTTCTATAAGTAGTAACTATAGATATAACTATTCTTAACCTAGTTGAGTCTACAAATGAAGACATGATTATTCACCATTTGTGTATAAAAAGTATTATATCATATTTAAATATAATTTTTTAATTATTATTGAAATTAATCAAAGGGATTCGGATGGGGAATTGGAAATATTGCAATTCATCCTTAGGATTACTAATTAAAGTTCTAGCATCATTGTTAATTCTAATGGAAATAAAGTTCTTTGTATTCTTTAATAAAGTATAGCTGTTGATACTACCACGGGTATCTGACTCTACTATCTTAAGAGTATTATTCTCGATAAATATTATGTACTCAGAATTTGGTTCCCAAAACTCAGCTTTTGTAATAATTTCTTCAGAAGTATATAAAGTATCTAAATCTCCTTCGAATCTAGCTTTGTACCCTTCTAATGTATCCAGATATAGTTTAGAAAGAGCATATTCTCCCTTTAGGAGTGCTTTTTTTGAATCTACGCTAAATTGTACATCTTTGTACTTTAACTCTGAAATTTTATTAAATTCTGGGGTTTTATCACCAAGAGATTTTAACCAAGCTTGTTGGTTGTCATCTAAGAGTATAATATGACCTTGACTTGGACTTACAAAGACTTTACTTACAACAATATCAGGGATATCAATAGCAGTGTTCTGTTTGGTATCAATATTATATATACGAATTAGATTTTTAGACATATTTTTATTAGAAGTATAATATAAATTATTATCTATAAAACTATATTGTTTAATATCTCCTACAAGTGGTTCAGAAATAGTACTGAATTGCTGTCTGATTTCATATACTGATCCAGCTTGGGTGAAAAACAATCTATCTGTATCTAAACTTATAACTTTAACAGGATTGGCTATAACATCAGCAACTGGGATAAGATTAGTTATATTAAAGATAATAGGATTAGTATCTACATTGATAACTACAAAATATTGGAAAATATTATTAATAGAGGTTTTGAAAGCTAATGTAGTTCCAGTCCCGTCCCAGACAAAGTCTGAATAATCTTGATTATCTAGTCCCCCTAAAGCTACACTATCGGTAATTCTTTTACGAAGTTTGGTATCTAGATTTAACAACCAAAGTCCAGATTCTTGAGGGGTATAAGAAGTATAAAGAAGAGATGAGGCATCAGGTACACGACTGATATCACGAGCTAGAGATAAATCTGTAAATTTCTCCAACTTAGGTTTCTCTGGGAAGAGAGTCACCTCACTAATTAATTGGACTAAGGAGGGTTTGATTGATATTTTTTTAGCCCATGACTGATAGCCAGATAAAGACAAAACTACATCCAAATCTTGTGGACCCAAACCTACCTTGAGAAGGGGGCTTTTAGACTCGAATTTATCATTAATTGTAATTTCATAGGGTATTCTAGTGTTTATTCTGATACCTCCTGTACTAGTTAGAATAGCCCCATCATTACTATCTTTACTTAGACGATAACCCATACTATATAGGACAATAGCTGGAGCTATAATAAAGAATAAGAATATAAGTGTCCAAGCGAAGATTTTTTGTATGGTTCTATTCATATATTTATGTTAATTTTTCATCTAGAGCTTTATTAGCTAGGGCATCAGCTTTTTTATTAAGTTCACGGCGAATATGGATAAAGTCTACTGAGGCAAATTTGATTCTCAAATTCCAAATTTTAATAAAAGCTTTTTGGATAGCTTCATCTTTTAGTTCATAAATCCCAGTCAACTGCTTTTGAGCGAGTTCTGAATCAAGATATAGTTCTATAGAATATTTTTTAGTATTAGTCTTTCCTACTAAAGATTTAGCTTTTTCTAAAGCAACTACAATAGCCTGATACTCAGCATAATTATTAGTAGCAATACCAAGAGCTTGATGATAGGTTTTGATTACCCCATCTGGTAATTCTATTACTACTCCTATTGAAGCTGGTCCTGGATTACCTCTAGAGGCTCCATCTGTATGTATTTTGATTGTCATATAAAATATAGGTTAAAATAAGTATAACATATATTTTAGGTTTTTGTATAGTAGATTGACTTGAAGTATTGTTGTTGAAATAAAAATGTGGGTGCAGGTGGGCTCGAACCACCGACCAAAGGCTTAAAAGGCCTCTGCTCTACCAACTGAGCTATGCACCCTTATTATAAGATAAATACCAACATAGTATACACAAAATAAAATATTTTGCAACTATATTAGTGTTTTTTGGTGGGCAGAGTAGGACTCGCACCTACGTAGCCTGAAAAGGCGTCGGTTTTACAGACCGATGCGTTTGACTGCTCCGCCATCTGCCCCAATGTGCATACATTATACCATAGAAATATCTATGGAGCCGAAAAGAGGACTTGAACCCCCGACCTACCGCTTACAAGGCGGTTGCTCTACCAGCTGAGCTATTTCGGCAATAAATATATATTATATAATGAACTTTGTTAAATATATCACAATTTTAAATTTTTGTCTATTGTTTGGGCGGGTTAGTTGGGGAAGTTTGTTGAGGTTGAGGAGGGGGCTGGGTCGAGGGTTTGGGAGTCTAGGGTGTAATTGGGTTTTACTTCTTCCCAAATGTTTTGTACAAAAGATAAATCTGGGGTTCTTAGCTTACTCAAATCTAATAACCCAAAATGAATCATTTCTTTTGCTGTGTCGAGGTTAATTCCAGATACTAAGATAAGATTTTGAAGCTCAGGATGCTTTAAAATTTCTTCTACTACGGCTTTTTGCTCCAGATAAACAGTGTCTTTGGTAGAAGGAATAGACTTGTCAGTATTATTGAAGTTTATAGAATTTCGAAATAATCTTCTAGCACTACTAAGAGCAGTCTTTAGAGCTGATGACTTTGATTTCTTGGGATTGTTAGATATAGTGCTTTCATAATAAGCTTTGATACAAGATAAATAATTTCCCCCAGCTTGTTTGACAGCCATAGCTCGTAGATAATGTGGTCCTGGAGGGCTAGCAAATCCAAATAATTCTTGAGAAGCCTGATCTTGATAATGCATAGCTCCTCCTTCTTGAAATAAATCAGATCTATCTCCACCCATTTGTTGGGGGTTAGTGTATAAAGGGAGCCCAATTTCAGCAGTATTTTCTCTTTGCAGGATATGGATTATTTCATGAGTAGCTCCTTTAGTTAATACATCTATAATAGATCGATTTTTGGGGGGAATAAATAAAGTTTTACTTTTGCTATCAATTTCAAATACGGACTGATTAGGTTTTATATAGCATCTCCATTTATTATCAGCGGGTTTAATATTATTATCTACTTGCTCTTGATTAGCAGTAGACTCGCTTAATAATCCATATTCTGATAAAATCCTATCTAAATATATTTTTATTTGCTCAGGCTCAACACTTTTGGCGTCCATTTTTTTTACATCTAATCCTTGTTCTGCCAGGATAGATGGTTTTTCTTGATTTAACCTAATATGCTCTTCAGCTATTTCATCAGCTTTTTGTAATAATCTACTATCTATTTGGTCATAGTTTCCTTCAGCATTCATTTTCCCAACTCCATATCTAAATTTATCTAACTTATACTTTGGTTGATGAGATGTCAAATCTTCTTCAGCATCTAGAATAGCTTTATCTTCTAGAGTTTTAGCTAATAATACATTTACCTTTTTAATTAAATGTTTAAGACTATATAATTTTGCATGGATTAGATCAATACTTTCTGATATAGACTCAGGTTGCCTATTTGTAATAGAGACTTCTTCTTGAAATAGCGTGGATCTTTCTTGTTCTAGCTCTGATTTTAGAGCTCTTAGAGATTCAATTTTACGAGTTAATTCTTCAGGTTTTTTGATAAACATTAGTTTCTCTGGATTGTCCAAGCCTTCTATATCTAAACTCCCATCTTCAGCAATACGATGAGATAAGTTATCTAACATTGTTTCAGTGTGATGTTTTAGACTTTTTTCACCTAATTTAGCTAAGGACTCAGGGTCTAATGTTCTTAAAATATCAATACTTGTTCGGATATCAATAGTATTATTGTTATCAGGATATAATTTTGAAATTATATCTAATTCTTTCAAGGTATCTTGCCCTTCAGTAGTATCAAAATATTCAGGATATAATGTTTTTGTATTATATTCTATTGAATATGCTTCTGCTAACTTGTCTACAAAAGGATCTTCAAAAGCTATCAGCTCTAACTTTTCTTCCTCTGCTAATAATTCTTTTTCCCTGTCTCCGGATAAATACTCTAGAATTTCTTTTAAGTTTTTCTCAGCAGAATAGGAAGGTCTTTCTGGAAATAAGTATTTTGCTTCAGAGTTATTTTCAAAAGTTTGAGTTCTGTATTCAATAGCCATGATTTTTATAAGTTTAGCATTACTTTTTAGATTCAATTTCTTTTACTATATATTTCGTGATAACTTCAAACAAATTGATTCCTGTTGTTGCCATAAACCCATTAAATTGAGGAGCAGCATTTACCTCCATAATATAGTATTTTTTAGTTTCTATATCCTGAATTATATCCACTCCTGCCATATCTAAATCTAGAATTGCCACTGATTTTATAGCCATATTTAACACTTCATCAGGGAGCGTGGCTATTTCTGAAGTCCCACCAAGGGATATATTAGATCTAAACTCACCTTCTTCATTAGGACTTCTCTTGATTACCCCAATTACTTTGTTTTTTAATATCCAAACTCTATAGTCTCCATTATTTGGAACCATAGGTTGAATTATAAGAGGAATTTCAGATTTTTGGATGGTATTTATGATAGATTCTATAGATGAGTGTTGTATTATATCTCTCCCTTTTTTACCATTTATAGGCTTAGTTATGAATGATTGTTTATATTGAGATGTGAAATATCTTATTGTATCCACACTTTTTGATATGAGTGATGGTATGATAGATATGTTATTATTGCTTAAGTTGTATATTTCAAATATTTTAGAGTCAATATAACTTGGTTTATGCCCATAAAATATAAATGGAATATTTTTATTAATAAGAGATTGCTTTAAAATAGGGCTAATATACTTGTGTTTTTCTGTTAAGCCTACAAGTACAAAGTTAAAATCTTCAAGTAGTTTATCATCTATAAGTATCTTATTATTCAATAAAGCTACTTCAGTAAACTTAATATGGTGAAATTTATATCCATTATACTCAACAAGCTTTTTAAATTCTATCTGAAACGACTCTGGTAAGTTAATAAATAAAATACTTCTCATACACCTATTCTTTAGTTGATATTAAATATTCTAGTAATAAATCTTCAACTTTAATACTAAAGGTTTTATTGAAACCGTAGAACTGAGGGTTCGCATTTATTTCAATAACATAAGGTTTATTATCAGAATCAAATAAGATATCTATTCCTGCATATTCTAAAGATAGTATATGGGCTACATCCAAAGCAATTTTCTCTACTTCAGGTGACAATGCAAACTTTTCACCAATATATCTCAAGGAGGTATTGGTGACAATAGATTCTTTGTTTGGTTTATTTCTTTTCATTGCTCCAAGTACTTGTTTTCCTATTATTAAAACTCTAATATCCCATTCAATAGGGATATACTTTTGGAATAATATATTGTATGGTTTGTAAGTTTTATAATATTCATCTAATTTTAATTGAGAGTCTATAATTTGAATCCCATTACCAAAGGAACCAGAGTTAGGCTTGACTAAAAATCTATTATCTTGAAAGTAGTTACAAATATCTTTATAGTTTAAAATATCAAATGACCATACAGTAGGGATTAAAGGTATATTCGGATTGTTTTGAGATAAATATGAGTACTGTATAGTTTTATCATACTTATGAAATTTTAATAAAAACTCTTTATTTAATTGTCTAGTTGAAGGTGGCAGTTGATTTACATAAAAACTTTGTACTGGAGAACAATCAAAGTCTCTATGAATTGCAAAATCTATATGATTTAACTCTTTAATCTTATGAAGTTCATTTATATTTTCTTTAGTGTGAATTATTTTTATATTAAGACCTAATTTTTGAGCAGCTTCTATGAGTTTGCTAATTGTGTTTTTATCAGAGTTATGACGGGTAGTAAATAATATTGTTTTCATATTAAGATAAAAGTATATAGACAGGGTTATTACTATCAAGTATAATAAAAAAATTATATCATATAATATATTAATTATGAAATCATGTATTTTTTTAGCACCAATTGTAGAAGAAGCAGAGAAAAGGGGAATAAGTGTAAAATTATTTCCAGATATTAGTAAAATTTTTGCTGTTTTACAATATAATAAACATGAGGAGTATATTCATAATACTTTAACAAATCATATAGGAGCTTCTAAAGGTAGAATATTAAAAAATAAGTACTTTCAATCAGTCCTATTAACTGAAAAAGGATATACAACTCCCAAAACTCAAATAATATATTTAGAGAAGTCTAAGAGAGATCAGTTTATACAAAATTTTAATCAATTTCCTTGTGTAGTTAAGCCTTTAGATAATTATGGCGGTAAGGGTATTACTGTAAATATTAAAAATCATAGTGATTTAGAAAAAGCAATTGAACTTGCTTGTGATATGAGCATCAAACATAAAGATAGATGTATAGTCCAAGAAATGTTTAATGGTAAAGA
>Ga0213866_10000416_pt1 | contig 34366 bp, 21 predicted proteins | sample PICome_11_FD_160079 | JGI IMG/M metagenome (GOLD analysis project Ga0213866, IMG submission 160079) | Coastal seawater microbial communities near Pivers Island, North Carolina, United States - PICO284 | ecosystem: Environmental > Aquatic > Marine > Coastal | place: USA: North Carolina... | reverse complement strand
CATTGCATACGCCTGGTCTTCCCGCATCGCCGCACTATAGCCCGATCAACTCCCGCAATCCGTCGACCCGCCTGGGTTACAATCAACTCATGGCCAAGAAGAAGAAAAAAAACGCGCCCGCCAGCAAGCCTTCGAAGTCTTCCAAAAAGAAGGCGTCCAAGAAGGCCAGCAAAAAAACCGCAAAGAAGGCCACCCCCAAACCCAAACCCAAGCCCAAAGCCGCCACCAAGGCCACAAGCACACCCAAGCGCAAGCCAGCCGACACACCCGCTAAAAAAGCGCCGGCTGCCAAGGCCACCAAGACCGCCCCACCCGCTGACCCGCCCGAGCACAAGCCCGACCGCGATCGCGACCCTGTTCCACCACTCAAGCCCGCGCCCCTCGTCGAGGCCGCCCCGCCCCCGCTGCCCGACCCCAAGCCGGTGCCTGTTGAGGTCGATCCCGACAACGACGCCCCGCCCCAGCCCAAGCGCGCCGAGCCGGTGCTCCTGGAGATCGGCTGGGAGGTGTGCAACAAGCTCGGCGGGATCTACACCGTGCTGCGCACCAAGGTGCCGTCCATGATGGCGCGCTGGGGCAAGCGCTACTGCCTCATCGGCCCGTACAACCACGACACCGCGCAGGTCGAGTTCGAGCCCGCCGGCCCCGAGCAGATGGACACGCCCATCGGCCAGGCCGTCCAGCAGATGCGCGAGATGGGCTACGGCGTCGAGTACGGGCACTGGCTGGTGACCGGCCGACCCCAGGCCGTGCTGCTGCACGTTGGCGACGCGAAACGCTACCTCAGCGATGTGAAGTACCGCCTCTGGGCCGACCACAACATCCCCACGCCCGACGGTGACGCGCTGGCCGAAGACGTTGTCGCCTTCGGCGAAGCGGTGCGTATGCTCCTGTTCATCCTCGGCGATCGCGAGAGCGAGCGACGCGACCTCGTCGCGCATTTCCACGAATGGATGGCCGGCGTCTGCATCCCCATGCTCCGGCAGGAAAACTGGCCCGGGTCCATCGTCTTCACCACCCACGCGACCCTGCTGGGCCGGTACCTGGCGATGCACAACCCCGCCTTCTACGACCACCTCGCCTTCTTCGATCCCGCGCACGAAGCACACCACTTCAATATCGAGTTCCAGCACGGCGTCGAACGTGCCGCCGCCCACGGCAGCCACGTCTTCACCACCGTCTCCGACGTCACCGCCATGGAGTGCCGACACCTCCTGGGCCGCGACCCCGACGTGCTCTTGCCCAACGGGCTGAACATCCAGCGCTTCACCGCGCTGCACGAGTTCCAGAACCTCCACAACCAGCACAAGCAGCGCATCCATGAATTCACGATGGCGCACTTCTTCCCGTCCTACACCTTCGACCTGGACAACACCCTCTACTACTTCACCTCCGGCCGATACGAGTACCGCAACAAGGGCATGGACCTCTGCATCGAGTCGCTCGCGAGGCTCAACCACCGGCTGAAGGTCACCGAGTCCAACAAGACCATCATCTTCTTCATCATCACCCGCGCGCCAGTCAAGTCCATCAACGTCGGCGAGCTCCAGTCCGTCGCGAACCTCGAAGACTTCCGCCGCATCGCCGAGCACATGACCAAGCAGATGCAGGACCGCATCGTCGAGCACGCCGCCCAAGGCCGTGTCCCCGACCTCAACGCGCTGGTCGACGAGTACTGGCGCCTGCGCCTGCGCCGATCGATCCACGCCTGGAAGCGCGACTGGCTCCCGCCGATCGTCACCCACGACCTGGAAGACGACACGAAGGACGACGTGCTGGAAAAACTACGCCAGTGCAACCTGCTCAACCACGAAGAAGACCGCGTCAAGGTCGTCTTCCACCCCGACTTCATCAGCCCCACCAGCCCGCTGTTCGGCCTGGAGTACGACGACTTCGTCCGCGGCACGCACATGGGCGTCTTCCCCAGCTACTACGAGCCCTGGGGCTACACCCCGCTCGAATCCATCGCGCTGGGCGTCCCGGCCATCACCTCCGACCTCTCGGGCTTCGGCAGCTACCTCGCCCAACTCCTGCCAGACCACGAGGAGCAGGGCCTGTTCTGTGTCAACCGCCGCTACGCCGGCTACCACCAGGCCGCCGACCAGCTCACCGACATCATGTTCCGCTACACCGAGATGAGCCGCCGCGAACGCATCGGCCTGCGCAACACCGTCGAGAGCTACAGCGAACACTTCGACTGGCACAACCTCGGAAGGCGCTACAACGAGGCCCACGAGATCGCGCTGGATCGCGTGGGTTAGGTCGTATCGACAGACAGGAATACCTGTCCAACCCCCCGCTTGAACTATCATGTCTCCATGCGTTTTTTCAAAGAATCGTTGACCCCGGCGATCGGGTTGCTGCTCGCGCTGGCTGGGCTGGGCGTAGTGTTCTCGTCCGTCTCCTGCTCCGGGGGCGGGGATGGGGACCAGGCCGATGGGGACGGTGAGACACCCGTTGTCAGTGTGTCGAGCGCCGGCTACATCGGTGCGGACGCCTGCGCGAAGTGTCACCAGCAGGAGCATGACGACTGGGTCGGGTCGCACCACGATGCGGCGATGAAGCCAGCCAACGATCAGACCGTCATCGGCGACTTTAACGACACCACCTTCACCCACTTCGGCAAAACATCACGTTTCTTCAAGAAGGGCGGCAAGTACTTCGTCAACACCGACGGGCCGGATGGGAAACTGGCCGACTTCGAGATCAAGTACACGTTCGGCATCACGCCGCTGCAGCAGTACCTGGTCGAGTTCGAGCGCGGGAAGATCCAGGCGCTGACGATCTGCTGGGACAGCCGGCCCGAGGAAGAAGGCGGGCAGCGCTGGTACCACCTGTATCCGGACGACGAGCTGCCACACACCGATGTGCTGCACTGGACCGGGCCGAACTTCACGTGGAACCACATGTGTGCCGAGTGCCACTCGACGGACTTGCAGAAGAACTACGACGCGAAGACGGACACGTACAAGACGCACTGGTCGGAGATCAACGTGTCGTGCGAGGCGTGCCACGGCCCGGGCGCGGACCACGCGGAGTGGGCGGACTTGTACAAGGCCGGGAAAACCAAGGAAAAAGGCGACATGGGCCTTGCGGTGCGGCTCAAAGACCCGACGCGGCAGTGGGTGATGAACGCGGAGACGGGGATCGCCGAGCGCGCCAAGCCTCTCGAGGATGACAAGGTGCTCAACGCCTGTGCGCGTTGCCACTCGCGTCGCTCGCAGATCGCGCACGGCGGCGACGCGGGCGTGCCCTTCCTGGACAACTACCACCCGTCGCACCTCGAAGAAGGCCTGTACTTCCCCGACGGGCAGATCCAGGACGAGGTCTATGTCTGGGGCTCGTTCGTGCAGAGCAAGATGCACATGAAGGGCGTGTCCTGCGTCGACTGCCACGACCCGCACACCGCGAAAGTGCCGACGCTGACGAACAATCTGTGCGCCAAGTGCCACGCCCCGAGCAAGTTCGACACGTTCGATCACCACAAGCACCCGCCGGACTCGGGCGGCGATTCGTGCATCAACTGCCACATGCCGCACCGGACCTACATGGGTGTCGATGCGCGCCGCGACCACAGCTTCCGTGTTCCCCGGCCCGACCTGTCGGTGAAGCTGGGCACGCCCAACGCGTGCAACCAGTGCCACACCGAGCAGAGCGCCCAGTGGGCCGCGGAAAACGCGGCGTTCTGGTGGGGCGTCGATGTGGACCGCAAGGCGCACTACGGCGAGGTGTTTCACCAGGCCCGCGCGAATGAGGCGGGGACGGACGAGGCGCTGCTCGAACTCTTGCGTGATGAAGAGCGCCCCGCAATCGTGCGCGGCACAGCGGTGCTTTACCTGGGCCGGTTCCCGACGCAACGCGCGGCCCAGGGCGTGATTGAGGCGCTAACCAGCAAGGAGCCGATGGTCCGGCTCGCGGCAGCGGATGTGCTCAGCAACATGCCGATCCCTGACCGTCTTCAGCCCGCGCTGGACACGCTCAACGACCCGCTGCGAGCCGTACGCATCGAAGCGGGCGAAGCGCTCGCAGACGTGCCTAAGGACCAGGCCACCGAGGCCCAGCGCAAGCAGATCGAGAAAGGCATCGCCGCCTACCGCGAGGCCCAGGAGGTGTCCGACGACACGGCCGCGGCGAACATGAACCTGGGCACGCTCGCGTACCGGCTGGGCGACCGCGCCGCAGCGATGAAGCAGTTCGAGCGCGTGCTCGAGATCGACCCGTCGTTCTTCCCCGCGTACGCCAACCTCGCGAGCATGCTCGGCGACGCGGGCGACTTCGACAAGGCGATCCGCCTCTTGAACAAGGGGCTCGCACAACTCCCCGACCAGCCGGACCTCTTGTACACCAAGGCGATGATGTACATCCGCCAGCGCGACTACCGCAAGGCGATCGGCCTGCTGGCACAGGCCTACACCGAAGCGCCCGAGCGCCCGGACATCGCCTATGCGTTCGCGATCGCGCTGCACGACGCAGGCCAGCCCGTGCAAGCCATCGCGATCCTGAAAACCAGCTTGAAGACAACACCCAACGATGTGCAGGTGCTCATCGCGCTGGCGCAGTGGAGTGTGCAGATGAAGGAAGAGGGCGTTGCCCTGGAGTATGCGCGGGAGGCGCAGAAACTGCTGCCCGAAGACCCGGGCATCGCGCAGTTCGTCAAGCAATTGGAGGCGTTGCAGCCTTAGGGCTTGAACGCGTAAAGCTTCTCGCCCAGGTCGTCGTAGAACTCGAACTGGATCGCCGCCTTCGCGTCACATTCACCCGGCTCGACCGAGATGGTTAAGAAGCCGCCGGTCTTCTCGGGATAGGTGTACAGCTGCTTGACCAGCGCATCGGGGTCGGTGCTCTTCTTGTCGCCGGGCTTTCGGCCCATCCGGCTGTTCTCGTCATTAAACGCGCCGCAGGAGAACTCGTTGGCGCCGCTCGGGTCGACCGAGTGGTACTGCCAGTGCCGGTCGCCGCACATCAGGAACGTGTTGTCCCAGATGCCGTGCTCCTTGCCCCAGGCCTTGAAGGCGTCGCCCTCGTTTCGGAAGCCCTTGTGGTTGGTGTGGTTGTCGCGCTTGTAGCCGTCGTCCGGGCCGACCATCGGTGTCGGACTGATGAGGATGCGGTAGGTCGCGTCGGACGCAAGCATCGACTTCTTCAACCAGACGAGCTGCTCATCGCCCCACAGTGTCTTGTCGGGGCCGTCGGCCTTGCTGTTCGGGTCGCGGTAGTCCCGGCCCTCGACGAACCAGATCTGCAGGTCCTTGCTCACGCGGTAGGTGCGGTAGGTCGGCGTCTTGTCGTCATTGGGCCCGACGATCGGCACCTGCTCGCGGAAGGTCTTGATGCCCAAGTCGTGCGAGGGGAAGTAGTCCTTCTCCGCGTCCGAGTCGTTGGTGCGGTGGTCATGGTCGTCCTTAAGCCAGTAGCCGGGCGCGGCGGCATGCAGCGCGATCATGCGTGGCAGGTTGTTCTGACGATGCCACTTGGCGCGCATGTCGGCGAGCGTCTTGACCTTCGGCTTCTTGTCGTAATACACCACATCGCCTGCAAAAACAACGAAATCCGGCTTCTGTTTGCGCACGGCCTCGGCGGCGGGATAGCCGAGAGCCCTGTCGTTGCCTTGATAGCCCTGCGTCTCGTTGCCCACAAACTTGTCGTAGTTCATGCACGAGGTGAGCGTGAAGCGAACCGCGGCGGACTTGTCTTTGCCGGGGTGGGTCTTGAACTCGCCGCGCGCGGTGTCCGCCCGTTGCCCGTCCAGATTGCGCAACTTCTCGGGCTGCTGGAACTCGGCGAAGCAGGTGTAACGCGTGTCCGGGTCCAGGCCCTTCAGCACCTTGCGGGCGATGTAGTCGCCTTCGGCACGGACCTCGATCCAGTCCGTCAGCTTGTAGGGCGTGTTGTCCTGATCGCTGGGACGGTAGAAGAAGCGGACCCGGCCGGTGGCGCCGGGCAGGTCGCCATCGCGCAGCTTGTCGCCGTCGTCGTACGTGTTGCCGTCAACCAGTTTTGTTCCATCGGTGAGCCGGGCCTGCACGATCGCGGTGGTCATCGTGACCTCGCCGATCATGATGCCCTGGCCCAGCTGCGGCTCGACGTGGTCGTCTGCCTGCGCCGATGAGCAGGCGCAGAGGAAAACGAGCAGGAAGAGCGGCAAGGCGATTCGATTCATAACGCTGTCTCCAACATCCTCGGATTGTCTTCTCACGGCTTCGCCGTAACGACAGGCGAGACGCCTATCCCGCCGGATTCATTTCATTTCGATGCGCTCAGGCCCCTGCGTTGATCTGGTCCAGGCGGGTCTGGTCCATTAGGGTGCGGTGGGTCCCGACGGACGCCCCCGAGTTGAGGTCGTTCGGCTGTCGCTGCATGTAAGTGCCGTCGGGGTGCATGTCCCAGCACTGTCGGTGGTCGCCGAGCATGACGTCGAGCATGCTGCGCAGGGTCTTGCGGTGGCTGGGCTCGTAGATCGGGGTGATGCACTCGACGCGGTTGTTGAGGTTGCGGTACATCCAGTCGGCACTGCCGGTGTAGTACTCGCTGTCGCCGTTGTTGTGGAACGCATAGATGCGGCTGTGCTCGAGGAACCGGCCGATGACGCTGGTCACCCGGATGTTTTCGCTGAGCCCTTCGACGCCCGGGCGCAGGCAGCAGAAGCCGCGGACGATCAGGTCGATCTTCACGCCGGCGCAACTCGCCTGGTAGAGCTTTCGGCAGATGTCCTCGTCTTCCAGTGAGTTCATCTTCGCGGTGATGGCTGGACGGTTGGGGTCTTCGGGGTCGCCGCCGCGTGCTTTCCAAGCCTCGCAGTGATCGATCTCGCGCTGGATCATCTCGGTGAACCGCCGGCGCATGTTGGTCGGCGCGATGAGCAGGTGCTCGTAGTCCTTGGCGATTGATCGGCCTGTCAGGAAGTGGAACACCTGGACGAGGTCCGAAGTGATGCGCGGGTCGCAGGTGAACAGGCCCAGGTCGGTGTAGAGGTCTGCGGTCTTGGCGTTGTAGTTGCCCGTGCCAATGTGCGCGTAGCTGCGCAGTGCGTCGTTCTCCTGGCGGACGACGAGCGCTGTCTTGGTGTGGGTCTTCAGGCCGACGACGCCGTAGACGACGTGGATGCCCGCTTTTTCCAGGCGCTGAGCGAGTTCGACGTTGCGCTCTTCGTCAAAGCGGGCCTTGAGCTCGACGAGCACCACGACCTGCTTGCCCGCCTCGGCGGCGCGGATGAGGTCGGGGATGAACGGCGAGTTCTTAGCCGTGCGATACAGCGTCAGCTTGATCGCGATGACCTTCGGGTCGTTGCAGGCATCGCGGATGAATCGCTCGACCGAGTGGCTAAATGACTCGTAGGGGTGGTGCACCATCACGTCGCCGGAGCGGATGACGCTGAAGATGCTCGCCTCGTCGTCGATCATGCGCAGCGGCGTGACGGGTTTCCATCGCTCGTACTTGAGATCGGGCTTGTCGCACTTGCCGTGCACGACCCAGAGGTCGTTGTAGTCCAGCTCGCCGGGCATCTCGTAGACATCCTGCTCGCGCAGGTCCATCTCGCCGATCAGGAACTGGTTGAGCGGGCGGTACGGTGTGCCGTCAACCTCGAGGCGCACGATGTTGGCGAAGCGTCGCTGTCGCAGCTCTTCGTTGACGACTTCCAACAGGTCCTCGGCGTCTTCATCGGCCGAGCCCACCGCGGCGTTGCGCGTTACGCGGAACGGCTGGATTTCTTCGAGATCCATCCCCTGGAAGAGGTGGTGCAGGTTGTGGTGGATCAGGTTCTGGAGCTTGACGAATCGGTATCGGTCGGCATCATCGCTGGTCTCGGCGTTGAGCCGAATCCATCCGGGCAGAACTTCGGGCACCTTTACGCGCGCGAACTGGAGGCCGAATGTGCCTGATGCGTCCGTCTGCGCCGCTTGCGGGTCGTTGGGCGGGGTCCGCAGCATGACGCCCAGTGATGTCGACAGGTTGGAGATAAACGGGAACGGGTGGCCGGGGTCGACGGCCAGGGGCGTGAGCACGGGGAAGAGCTGCTCGAGGAAGTGCTGCTCGGCCTCATGCTTCTCCGCATCCGTGAGCTGGTCCCAGGACAACAGCTCGATGCCGTTCTCCGCTAGCGCCGGCAGGATCTTTTCGCGGTAGCACTTGGCCTGCGCCTCGAGCATCGGCAGGACCATCTCGCGGATGGTCTTGAGCTGGTCGACGACAGACATACCATCCGCGCTACGCGGGCCCTGGTTGAGCTCGGCCTGCCGCTTGAGTGAGCCGACACGCTTCTGGTAGTACTCGTCGAGGTTGGAGTTAAAGATCGCTAAAAACCCGACACGCTCGAGCAGGGGCGTGCGATCGTCCAGCGCTTCATGGAGGACGCGTTCGTTGAAACGCAGCCAGGACACTTCGCGATTGATGAACGCTTCGTTTGCGGGCAGCGGCAGCGGCCACTCTCCGGGGTCGGTGGCTTCTTTAGCCAGATCGGCGGGATTGGGGTTGGTCTGGGTCATGGCGGCAAAGGGGTTCCAAAAGACCCAGCCATCTTATCAAGACCACGCGGGCGCAAAAACAAACCTAACCCCACTCATTCTTCACTCACAAGCAGCTCGGCATCGGTCAAAACGACGCGATCGAGCACCGGGCCGTTGACGCCCGGCTCCAAGTCGACACGGAGTTGACCCCCGGCCAGTGGTAGGTTGAGCCGTTGGGGTGCAGCGCCATCGACCAGCGTGCAGCCGCCGATCCGCTTACCGCCCTCGTAGACCACCAGCTCGCAGCCGGCCAGTCTCCGCCGGGACTTGGGGATGTCCTCGCCCAGGTCCAGCGCGGCCGTGAACACCAGCCGTCGCGCGCCGTCCGGCAACGCAAAGCCGAGTGTGATCGGCGCGTGGAGCTTTATCTCGCCCTCGGCTGTGACGCTCGATGCCATCTTCACGCCGAACACCTCGCCGCCTTCAACGGTGGTCATCCCGATCTCGGCCAGCGGCTTGATCTCGGCCTGCCCCGACAACGGCTCGATGAGCTGTACCTCATTCAAGGGCAGCGCGACCGCCGCGGTCTCGGGCTCAACGACCAGCGTGCCCTTAACCGCTGCGGGGGCCTGCCCTGTCGAGCGCTGAAGCTTTGCGTCGCGTAGGTACACCGACGAGCCGTCACGGAGCAGCACCCGGGCCAGGCTCTTCTCGGGCTTCACTTGCTTTGGCTTGTTCGCGATCGAGAATCCACGGATGCGGTCCATCGGGATCTGGATCGGATCATCTGCATCGCCAACAACAAAGTCGACCCTGTTCTCGCCGATCGCTTCGACAAATCCGATGAGCGTTTCCCCCGTCGCGAGCAGCAGCGTGTCATCGTTCGCATCGCTCGTGATTCGGTGGCCCACCCGTGCGAATGACAGCAACTCATCCAGGGGAAGCACGGCCGTGCGCTGCGCATAACCAAACGCGAGGCGGATCGATTCGCCATCCTCGCCCGCGTCTAATAAGGTGCCGACGAGGGTCTGGCCATCGACCAGCGTGGCGACGTACTGCTTGTTGTTCAGTGGTGTGAGCGGCCCGGAACTGATGCGCAGGCGCAAGAGCTCTTCATCATCCAGTGAGACCTCGTCAAGGCTGGTTGTCTTAGGCTCCAGATCCGTGCCGAGGACAACGACCTGCTGTGCGAGTATGGGTGTGCCAAGCAGTAAGCTGCATAAGGCGATTATCAAAATCTTCATGCTTGGTTCTTATCGTTGAAAGATCGGCAGCAACCGATACGGCATCTGCATGATGATGAGGGACATGCCCGTCGCGTAGTCGTTGCCGTGGGCCGAGTCCCAGCCGCCACTGCTGTTTTGGCCCTTGATCAACCGGTCACGGATGACGGGAAAGTAGCCGGCCCAGTGCTTGCCGCCGGCGATAAACATGGCCTGGGCGCAGTAGTAGTGGCCGTACAGCTCGTGCCCGCCGCGGTCTTCGCCGGCCTTGATGCGTTCCTCGAGGTATTTGAGTCCGTCGTTGATCTCTTCGCCCTTGTACACCCCGGCGTAATAGAGCGAAGCAACGCCCGAGGCGCTGCGCGGGAACGCACTGCTGCCCCCGCCTTTCATGTAGCGGAAGCCGCCGTCGTAGCTGTTCTGGCAGTCCTTCACGTACTGGATCGCGTTCTCGATCGTCTCCTTGGGCACGTCGATCCCGCCCTGCCGCGCCGATCGCAGCGCCTTGATCTGGCAGATCGTCACCGACAGGTCGGCCTCATAAGGCACCGGGTGGTAACGCCAGCCACCCTCGCGGTTTTGTGACTTGATGATCAGGCGGACCGCCTTGACCAGTGCGTCGCGCACGTCGTCATCGTCGGTCATGCCGTAGACCTCGCCGAGGAACAACGTCGCGAACCCGTGGCCGTACATCGGCCCGTGCGAGACGTTCTCGGAAGCGATGAGCCCGGACTCCTGCGCGTTGGCAAGGATGTAGTCCAAGCCCTTCTGCACAACGTGGCCGTAGTCGCCCCGGCCCGGTAGCTCACCATTCGCCAGGAACGCGAGGCAGCAGATCGAGGTAACGCCGACGTGCGACCCGCCATAGCGGTCGGCGTCGAAGCTGCCGTCCTTGTTCTGTTGTTTCGCGAGATAGGCCAGGCCCTTCTTGACCGATTCATTGAGCTCGTCGGTGATCTCTTTGAATTCGACCGACTCGGCCGCGCCGGGCTTGTCTTGCGCAACAGCAGGCTGGCCGACGCCGCATATCACGAACACAAAAATGATGGCGAGCAAACGAATCATTCACGCTCCTCCGCCTGCTGCTGGCTGAGCTCGGCGATGCGCCGGTAGAACGCCTCGGTCGCGGCGCGGTACACCGGGTTGAATGTCTCGCTCAGCGACTCGGCCAGCTCGTCACGCAGGCGCGGGGGCAGGTTGCCCCACTCGCCCTCGCGCAGGTCTTTCATCGACAGCTCTTCGTTGCGGACCGAGCCGCGGCTGCCGTTCTGCCCGCTTTGTTGGCCGCCGGGCTTCGCCTCGCCGGGTTTGTCACCCTGCTGTTCACCGGGCTTCTCGCCTTGGCCCTGGCCCGGCTTGTCGCCTGGTTTGTCCCCAGGTTTTTCACCGGGCTTATCACCCTGCTGCTCACCGGGTTTTTCGCCAGGCTTCTCGCCCTGTTGTTCGCCGGGCTGCTGGCCGGGCTTGTCCGCCTCGCGCGGCTGGCCGGGCTTCGGCTGGCCCTGGCCGGGCTTGGGCTTCTGCTGGCTCTTGGTTTTTTCGGCCGAGGCGATGATCTGCTCGAGCTTGAGGATAATCTGGTCCTGCATCCGTTGCGTGTCGATGCCCGGGTCATTCTCATCACCCAAACGGATCGCGACCTCTTCCATCTCCTGGATCGCCTGGGCGAACTGGTCAGCCGCCTCCTTGCCCGTCAGCGCCTTGTCCAGGTCGCGCGTAAGCTCGGGGTCGGTGTCGTCATCGGCATCAGCCTTGTCGTCGTCGGGCTTGTCCGCGGGTTTATCGTCGTCCAGGCCCAGCAGCTCGTCGATCGAGGGCTCGTTGCCGTCGTCAGCGGTGTTCTCGATCGCTGGCTCGTCGTGCGTCTTTTCCTGGGTGTGTGCCGGGGTAGGCAACGCGAGGGCGGTGGCGAAGGCCGCGGCGATGAGTTGTTGCATGGTTGTATTCATCGGTGTCTCCGATGCGATCGCGCGGCAAGCCGCGTCGCTTCATGTTAGTTGCGTGGTTCCTGCTGCGGCGGGGGCTGCATCTGTTGCTTGAGTTTTTCGATGAGCTGCTCGCCCAGGCCTTTAAGCTCGCGTTGTTGTTCGGCAAGGTCGCCGAGCCGTTGTTCAAGCACTTGTGGTTCAATCGCGTCGCCGGCATCTGCGAGTGACTCGGTCTGGTTCCGCAGCACGATCATCACTTCGCGCAGCAGCTTGATCTGGGCCAGGTCCGGCACAAGCGGAGGCTCTTGTGGTTCGCCGGGCGGGCTCTGCTCGCCGTCCGGTTTTTCCTGCTCTTCCTCGTCCTTCTCAAACTTGTCGGGGTCGGCGGTGTCGTCGAGCGCATCACCCATCGCCCGGAGCATCTGCACCACCATCCACTGGTCGTCCAGCACCAGCGCGTCGATCGCCCTGCCCGACAGGCGGTTCTCGGCACGGTTCGCCGCTTGATCGATCCGGCGGTGCAGCGACTGATAGACCATCGCCTCGCCCGCCTTCTTCTGCAGCTCTTTCGCGATGGTGCGGATCGCGCCCTGCTCTTCGTCAAAGCTCTTGTCTTCGAGCGCCTCTTCGTACAGCTGGTTGATCTGGCGCCAGTCACGTCGGCTGTAGTCTTCGTCGCGCTCGTGTTGGGTGGTAATCGTTAGCAACTTCTCCTGTTGGTCGGCCAAGTCGTAATAGGCCTGCCGCAATGCGAAGCGCTCTTCGCGCTGCTGTTCTTCCTGTTCCTGTTGCTGTTGTTCGTTGACCAACGCGAGCGCGGCCTCGAGGTGGGCCAGCGCCTCGGCCTCGCTGTTGAGCGTGCTCTGCTTGTCCGACACACGGATCGCCTTGATGGCTTCGGCCTGGTCGCGCACCGCTTCACCCAGCGGCTCGCCGACCGCCTCGGTATCCGGGGCCTGCATCGCCTGGGCCTCGACCAGCATCGTCCGGCGACGCAACGCGAACTGCGGCTGCTCCAACACACCCAACGCCGCGGCGTCCGCCGCCTGGGCGCGGGCCAGCTGGTCGCGCTGCTCGTCGACCAGCTTCTGGATCTTCTGTTTGAGTTCGAGCAGCAAGCGCTTGAGCTCTTCCTGGCGGCGCTCCTTCTGCTTGCCCAACTCCTGCATCATCTGCTCGAGCGTCGCCATCGCCTGCTGCTGCTCGTTCGCCGCGTCGGCGACCTGATTCTCATCGAGTTTCTCAGCCGCCTGTTCGGTGTTTTCTTGCAGGCCCTGACGCTCGGCGATGTCCGCGGCCTCGGCCATCGTCTTCGCGGTCGCACGCTGCTCGGGGGTTTCCCCGTTTTCGCCGATCTGCTCGGCCGTCGCACGCATCTTGTCGATCAGCTTCTCGGCCCGCTCGGCGAGTTCGCGCTGCTTGTCCGCGTTGTCTTTGAGCTCGTCACGCAGCTCCGGGTCCAGGTCCTCGGGCTTCTGGCCGATCGTTTTGGGCAGCAGTTCCTTGGTCTTCTCCGCGGCGCGCTCGGCATCCGACTGGATCGACGCCAGCTCCGATTCGATCTCACCGATCGACTCGCCGGTGTCCAGCGCCGCAACCAACTCGGCCAACTGCTCGCGGGCCTGCTCCTGCGCGGCGCGGGCCTGGGCCTCGGCCTGTTCCTGTTGAGCCTTGGCTTGTTCGGCCGACTGCTGGGCCTGTTTGGCTTGTTCGTCATTGCCCCGGGCCCCGGCGTCCTGTTGCTGCTGCTTCGCTTCGTCGCCCTGCTGTTGTTGTTTCGCTGCTTCCCGCAGCGACTGCTGGGCCTGATCGCTGGACTGTTTGGCCTCGTCGAGCAGTTCACCCGCCTGATCGAGCAACTCGCCCAGGCTCTCGAGGTTGTGCGGCTCGTTGCGGTCCAGCCGTTCACGCAGCGCTTCGACCGTGTCTTCCTGGGCCGCGATGCGTCGGCCGATGTCGCCTTGCTGCTCGGCGGTCTCGGCGGGCTGACCACCCTCGGTGCGCTCGGACACGATCCGCTGGTTGCGCTCCAGCGACTGCGTCGTGTTGCGCACGCCGCGCAGCACCCGGCGGACCTGGTCGGCCAACTCCTGCTCGGTGATCACACGCAGCCGACGCGTTTCAGACGCGACCTCGTCATGGCCGGCGCCATCAAGCTCGTAAACATCTTTGCCCAGCGCGGTGATGAGCACCTCGTCGCCGGGCAATAGGCCCAGCGGCTCCAGGTCGAGGGTGTAGTCCAGTTCAAGCGTTTCAAACCGGCCAGTCTCGATCAGGCCGTTGCCTTCCAGCGAGCGGGTCGCGATCTGCGTCGCGTCCTCGGCGGTGTTGTCCCGGTCGGGCACAACGATATCCAGCCGAAGCGAGCGCATCGCGATGTCGTCCTGGGCCATCGCCTTGAGAAGTACCGAAGCGCCGGGCAGCACCGACTCATCGATTGCGGGCTTGAGCAACACCGCCACGGGGTCTTCGTCTTCGATTGCCTGGATGCGGTACTGCTTGTCCGAGTCGGTGGAGGTTAGGCCGAAGCTGTCCCTGAGTTCGAACGAGCCGGTGACGGTTTCGCTAAGCACCCAACTCAGTGTGAAGCCGTCGGCCAGGTCGTCCTGTGCGTTCATCGCCAGCGTCGCGTTTTCGCCCGCCAGCGCGACCCACTGCTGCGCGGTGGCTTTGGCCTTGGGCTCGGGGATGGGTTTGTTGAAGCGGACGTCGAGGGTGACCTCCGAGCCGAGGTAGGCCGAGGTCGAGGCGATGCGGTCAGGCTGCTCGTGCAGCGGCGTGCGCTGTTTGCCCAGCAGGCCCAGCGCGTAGGCCGGCGGCTGGGTCGAGACGATGACGGTGTCGATCTCCGGCCGGGCGGCGAGGGTGAGCGACTGGGTTTCGGTCGTGTCGTCGCCGGCGGCGTAGCGGACTTCGAGGGTGGCGCTATTGCGTTGACCGGCCATGAGCGCGCGGGCGGTTGCGGGTGGCACGTCGAGCACGGTCTCGTAGATGTGCTCGTCGGGGGACGACGCGTTGCGCTGTTCGGCAACGCGGACGCTCTGCCACTGCCCTTCGCCGGCCTCATCGAGCACGCGGTACTGGATCGTCATGCGCATCCCGTTGGACCAGCCGCGCGTCACCTGGGCACGCAGGCGCAGTTTGCCGTCGGCGGGGAAGACCGCCTCGTCGGAGGTCAACGCTTCGACCTGATTGACCTTTGGCCATTGCGTGTCGCCCAGCGGTAGCAGCCAGCGCTGCGCCGCGGTTGCGGAGGCCTGCGGCGCCGCAGCGAAAACAGCAGCCATCACGAGCGCGGCGAGCAATGCCAGCGCGCCCGCCTGAACCGTCGGCTTGAGCTTGACCATGCGCTTGATGTCCACGCCCTCGGCTTTTTCTTCCATCTCATCCACGGCCGTCTTCGCCATCGCCGCGGTCGAGGTCGGCTCGGCATAGCCACCGGGCTGCAGCGAGAACTCCACCGCCGACGCCAGTGAGCCTGACAACTGCGGGTACAACCGCTCGGCCCGAAGTGCGAGCTCAGCTAAAGACGGCCAGAAGCGCAGTGCCCGGTTGAGCCGCGTCACCAACCACACCCCCGCGCCGGCAAGCACCAGCAGACCGATGAACAGACGCATCGGCCCGGGCATCCGCAGCACGTAATCCAGCAGCCCCAGCACGATCGCCAGTGGCAACAGCACCGCCAACAACTGTGCCGCGCGACGCACCACCAACAGGACCCGACCCGTTCGGCGGACCGACTTGAGCTGGCTGGCGATGTGCTGCATAAGACATGACTCCAAAACGGCTTGGCGAGCCTTCTTTTCTTATCGACGCGTCCGGGCCTCGGACCATACTAGGACGAATAACCGCCCCCGCGGGTTCCAACCCGCTTTACAGGCTCACAAAGGCCTTTCAAGCAATATTTGCCGGGCTTAAACAAGTTTCAGCCCTCGCCGCAGCGCCCACTCAAGCGTCAACAGGCACAGCAACACGCCCAGGGCCAGCATCGTGTTGGTCAGCGGCTGGCGGGTCTCGCTGGTGATCTCACGCGAGCGATCGGGCACCAGGCCCTCGAGCTGCGCCAAGTCCGTCAGCGGCACGACTGCGCCGCCGGTGCCCTTAGCCAGCGCGATTAATCGGTCGTGATCGGTCGCGGCACGGGCGAGCTCCTGTGCGGGGTCACGGACCTCAGCAGGCGCTTCCAACTCAAGCGCTTCAAGCAGGGGCTCGGTCACTTTCAAAACAAATCGGCCCGGCCGGTCGGACCGCCAGTTGGCCTGGTACACCGCACGGGCACCCGAGGCCAGGTCGCCCTGCGCCCCGGCGGGTCGGAGTTCGACCTCGCCAACCGGTTCGAGTTCGTCCTCATCTGTCAGCCCGCGCGCCATCACCTGTACGCGCACGCTCGGCGGGGCGTTACGGATCAGCGCGGGGTCATCGATGATCAGCTCAACCAATTGCGTCGCGCCAAAATCCACCGCGGGCGGCGCAACAACAAAACGCGCCCGGTCGTCGATCTGTTGCAGTCGTGTCCGGCCAAGCTTGCGCATCAACTGGATCCAGAACTGCTCAAAGTAGACCTCCCCGCCGACCTTGCGCCAGCGGAACGTCTCGTCGGTGCCGACATAGATCACCTCGCCGCCGCCGAAGCGGTAGAGGACGACGAGTGGCGCGGGCTCGCCGGTAACCGGGTTGGCCATACCGATCGCGTGGGCGAGCGTGCGCGCACCAGGTCGCAGCGTGCCCAGGTCCTGCGCCCAGCGGAACGGCGGCAGGTTGCTGGGCCACTCCGCCAGCGGTGAGCCGGGTGCATCGCCACGTTTTAATGAGAGGCGAAGCAGGTTTAATTCTTCGGCGACCTCTGTGGGCTGGATGGGTACATCGCGCCCCTCGGCCGGCACCAAACGCCCGACCGACGAGGGTGTGGTCATGGGCAGCAGCAACTCGAGGTCGGTCCCCGCAAAGAGGTTGGGCGTGTGCCGATCGCCGCCGACCCACAAGAGCCCGGCGCGACGTGTCGCAACGTGTTCACGGATCAGCGCGAGCTGGCGATCCGAGAAGAAGCGCGGGTGCACATCGCCGATCATGATCACGTCGTACGGGCGAATCTCCTCGGCAGTCTGCGGGAAGCGCGAGATCGGCGTGTCGCCCTCCTGAACAAACTCACGGTCGGCATCGACGAGCAGGATCGACGAATCGATCGACTCTTCGCGCTTGAGCATCGAGACAAGGAAGCGGTACTCCCAACGCACGCGCTCGACGTACAAAACCTTCAGCGGCCGATCGACCATCGCGATCGAGACCGACCGGCTGTTGTTGCTCGTCGCGATCTCGGCCTGGACCTCTGTCGTGCTGCCCTCGTAAGTCACCTCCGCGCGCAGGTTCAGGTCACCGGCCTCATCGGTCTTCGCCTGCAGGCGCACCGGCTGGTCAAAACCGCCGTCCGCAAGCGTGCGCTGATCCAGCACCTGGCCGCTGTCGGTATCGATCAGCTTCACGAAAACCTTTGAGGGGTCGATGGCTTTGGCCTGGTCTTCGCCGGGCAGGATGTCCTGACGCCGAACGGTAACGGTCAAGGGCACCAGGTCGCCGGCAAACGCGCTGACCGGTGCGTCGACGCGCTCGACCGCGAGGTCCAGCCGAGGAATCGCGCTGCCCAGGGGCACGCTGAAGACGGGGATGTCCTGCCGCGCGAGCTTCTCGATATAAGCCTCGCCGGTGGGCTGGGGCGATTGGCCGTCGCCGAAGAGCACGACGCCAGAGATCGTGCGCCCTGCAGCGGACTGCAGTGCCTGGTCGATCGCGGTGCGCAGGTTCGTCGCCTGCACGTTCGGGTCGTTGAGTTGGTCGGGCTGGGACAGCGCATCGATCGGGTAGGCTTCTCGGTCATAGCCGAACCAGACGATGTTGCGACGTTTGCCCAGGCGCTCGTCGCCAAAGAGTTCGAGTTGGGTCGCCAGCGCGCGTCGCAGTGCGTCTTCACGGCTGAGCGCATCGCCCGCGACCTGCGTATCCTCAAACGTCATCGACGCGCTGCGGTCGACCATCACCAGCAGCCAGTCCGGCTCCGGCGTCACATCGGTGCGCACTGCCGTCGGCCCGGCCAATAACACCGCGAGCACAATCAGTAAGAACGCGCGGAACGTCGCCAGCCCCGCCCGCGCCCATCGCCCGCCCTGCATCCGCGCATAGCTGCCGTGCGCTATCGCCAGCGCGCCGAGCACGATCAGCAGCCAAGCCCATGCGGGCAGCGGGTGCTCCCAACCCAGCGCGGTGTCCTCGCCCGATAGCGACATCGACGCGTCCAAGCCGAGCAGACGGTCCAGCCAAGTCGCGGCAAGTGTGATCGCGTAAGTCGTCATGCGCCGCCCCCGGTGTTCGAAGTGGCTTGCGGCGTGTTGCCGTGCAGCGCGCCGACGACCCGGCCGACAATCGTCTGCTTGCTGTTGTCCGTCGCGTGGCTGAACCAGCGCGCTAAAAACGTTTCGAGTAGCACCAGCATGAGCAGCGCCCAGAGCAGCGGCACGGTCAGGTCCTTGCCCAGCGAGGCTTGCGCCAGCACACCGCCGGCCTGCTGCCGCTCGCTGAGGTACGACCAACCGCCCAGCGAGTCGAGCATCAACTCAAGCAGTCCTCGGCCGCCGAACGTATCGCCCGCGTCGGCATCCGGGTTGACCGCTAACAGGCGGGGTGAGCCGGCGACTGTTCCGCGGTAGATGCCCGGCTCTTGCGCCGCATCGCGCAGCGTCACCACATCACCCTCGGTCTGCACCAGAAGTTTCGGCTGCGCCGCGTTCGTCTCTGGCGATTCGCTGTTCGACAGATAATTGAGCTCGCCGACCCCGCTCCAGGAAGCGCCCAACTCAGGCTGATTACCGGAGGTCAGCGCAGCTTGCCCGGATGTGCTGCCCAGAACGCCGCGGAGCGTGTCGTGCATCAGGGGCACAAACAGCGCACGGATCGGCAGGTTCGTGAAGCGCGTGTCCAGCGGCGCCCCGCAAAACACCAAAGCCCCTTGGCCGACCGATCGCCGTGCCAGCAACACCGGCTTGTCCCGCTCGGGCAGGGCCGTGTCGCTCGTATCCAGCCCAACCCACTGATCTTCCTCGTCCGCCGACATTGGCAGCCAGGAACGTACCGACCACCAGCCAAGCTTCTCGCGCCAATCGGCGGCTAGGAACTGCAACTCCGCGGGCGGCGGTGTCGTCTCATCAATCGCGGCTGATGTCCGGGACTGCCCTTCGCCGGGGTCGTACTGCACGAGCGCTTCGCCAAACACCCACGACAGATCGAACTGCCGCTTCATCGTCTGCGCCCAATCCGGCTCGGTCTCGAGCGCCGGCGCGAACACCCACACCAGCCCGCCGCGCTCCGCAAAACCGACAAGCGTCTCCCAACCGCGCAGGGTCAGCTCGTCCGGACGCAACACGATCGCCGCATCAAATGGGTCGATCGCATCGTTGTTCAGCGCGGTCGGCAGCATCGGCGACAACTCGAACGACCCGCCCGCACCCGGGCCACGCGGGGAGAGCGCCGCCCGCACCCACTGCCAGGGCTCGAGTTCCCCGGGGTTCGGGTTGATGTCCTGCTCATCGTCGATGAGCGCGATCTGAAGCCGGTCACGCAGCCGCACCACCGCAACCGCTTCATCGTCTGCGTCCAGCACATCGAGGCCGGCGGCCTGGGCGTCGGCAACCAACCGGGCGCGGATCACCAGCTCTCGCCCACTGCCCGCGACCGCGTCGGCCGGCAACACAACGGGCAGGTCGAAGTTCGTCCCCTGCTCGCGTTCGCCGGAAGGGAATCGCACTTCGCGCGTCGTCTCGGTTAAGACCTCGCCATCTGCGGACTCGACGCGCACCTGCAGGTCTACACGGCGGGGCTGCGCGATCGCACCAAAACGACGCAGCTCGACCCGGCCCCCCACGACCGTTGCGCCGGTTGATTCGGCAACGACCATCCGACGCCTGGGGTCCAGCGAAAGGACCTGAAGGTTGTCCGTGCCCTGCGCGGGCTGGGCGGTGACAATCGACGCGCGGTCGCCAAGCCCTTCGAGTTCGGGCGGCAGCGGCTGTTCGAAGTAGTCGGCCGAGGCAGGAAAATCGCTGAGCAGCACGATCACCGCGTCGCCATCGCGCACGTTCTCCCGGTCGATCGATTGTTGAACCAGCCCCAGCGCATCGATCAGCGCGCCCCGGCTGAAGCGTGGCTCGATCGACTCAACCGCGTCCCGCAGTGCGGATGAATCCGAAGTCGGCGCATCTAAAACAACACGCACCGGCCGAGCCATCCGTACGATCACCGCGCGGTCGGCAGGACCCATCTCATCGATGACCCTTAGCGCCTCCTCTTTCGCCGCTTCAAGACGGGTGCTGCCCGCCTCGCGCGCCTGGCTGGAGAGCGCATCGTCGATCACGAGATAGACCACGCGCCCCGAGCTGCCGGTAAATGCGAAGCCGTCCTTCGAGCAGCCGCTGAGCAGCGGACCGGCCAACGCGAGCCCAGCGACCAACACGACCATGCAGCGGACCAGCAGGAGCAACAGCTTTTCCAGCTGCAGCCGCTTGCGTTGTTTCTGGTACGCCTCGATCAGGAACCGCATCGCGCCCCAGGCCTCGGGCTTGCGTCGGAACCGGCTCATCAGGTGGATGATGATCGGGATCGACACCGCCGCCGCGCCAATCGCCGCGAGAGCGGGCGCGGTAAAGAGTCCAGCGGCTTGTGCAAATATCACATTCAAAATCGTTCGTCAGCTCCCGCGGTTAATCATGGACGTGCGCTTGGCCAGAAAGTGTGACAGCGGCGGGCCCAGGGGGTCGCTGGTGTCCAGCAAGATGTGATCGATCTGGAATTTTTGACAAGCGCGCTCCACAGCGCGGTTGTGCTCTTCAACGACTTCCAGATAGCCCTTGCGGATCGCGTGCGGGTCCAGCGGCAACTTGCCCTCGCCCTCGAGACCGCGAAACTCGCTGACGCTCTGGAAAGGAAAGCTGAGCTCGGCCGGGTCCATCACCTGGATCACCAATGCGTCGTGCCCGCGGTAGCGCAGCCGCGCCAAGCCACGCTCGATGTTGGCCACGTCGTCGAACAGGTCGCTGATCAAGACCACCAGTGCCTTGCGGCGGAGCTGCGCGAGGAGCTGATCGAACATCGCGCTCAGGTTCGTTCGTCCCTGGATCGTTTCGGGGCTCGCCTTCACTTCGCTCGGTTCACCCACCAATTGGGCCTCGACCAGCGCGGTGGTGATGTCGCGCCAGTGGCTCTGGTTGTTGCTCAGGCGTGTGGATCGCTTGACCTCGTCCGCAAAGACGCCGAGCCCAACACGATCCGCCTGGTTCAGGGACAGCTGCGCCAGCGCGACGGTCAGCGCACATGCGTGATCGATCTTCCGCCAGCCGGCGGGCGGCGCACCTTTGAAGTCGCGCCCTGCGCCGCTGGGCGGTTGGCCCTGATTCATCAGCTCGCTCTTGGCCTTTTTGGTGAAACGTGTGGCTGAGGTGTAGTCCATCGAAGCGCTGACATCGACGAGCACCATCAGGTCCAGGTTTGTTTCGCGGACGTACTGCTTGAGATACAGCTTGTCCGTTTTGGCCATCACCTTCCAGTCGAGGAAGCGCGGGTCGTCGCCGGGTACGTACTGGCGGTGCTGGGCGAACTCGACGGAGAAGCCCTGCATCGGCGAACGGTGCATTCCAGTCATCAGGCCGTCCACGATCATCCGCGCCCGCAACTCCAGCGACCCGACGCTCGCAAGCGTCTCGGGGTCGAGGTAGGACGTGAAGGAGGCGGTGGAGGTGGGCATTCGATGTAACTGTTAATGAGAAGGGTTTAGCGTCCGCGCTTGCGCGGATTGGTTGTCGTGAAGTCGCCCAAGGGCGACGGCTAAACGTGATTTAGTGCAGTACCGCTTCCGCCTGCGAATCGCTCGCCGCGTCGATCTTGATGTGATCCAGCAGCTGCGTGATCAGGTCGTCGCTGCTAATCCCGTCCGCCTCGGCGGCGAAGTTGGTCAGGATGCGGTGGCGCAGGACGGGCAGCGTGACGGCTTGGATGTCTTCGGGCTCGACATGCGTTCGGCCGTGCAGGAGTGCGTGGGCCTTGCCCGCGAGGATGAGGTTCTGGCTCGCGCGCGGGCCGGCGCCCCAGCGCAGGTAGTTCGCCAGGAAGTCCGGCCGGGGATCGGGCTCGCCTTTCTCGGCGAAGCGCGTCGCACGAACCAATCGGAGCGCGTACTTCACGACGTGGTCCGCCACCGGTACATCGCGGACGACGTCCTGGATCTGCAGGACTTTTTCCGCGGTCAGCACGTGCTTGACCTCGGCCTTCTGTCGGCTGGTCGTGCGCTTGACGATTTCCAGTTCTTCATCCGCGCTCGGGTATCCGACCTTGATGTTGAACATGAACCGGTCGAGCTGTGCCTCGGGCAGCGGGTAGGTGCCTTCCTGCTCGATCGGGTTCTGCGTTGCGAGGACAAAGAAGGGTTGCGGCAGCGCGTGGCGCATCCCGCCGGCGGTGACGTGGTGCTCCTGCATTGCTTCGAGCAGGGCGGCCTGGGTCTTCGGGGGCGTACGGTTGATCTCGTCGGCGAGGATCACGTTGGCGAAGACCGGGCCCTTGACGAAACGCATCTCGCGGTGGCCGGTCGTCTTGTTCTCTTCGATCACCTCGGTGCCGGTGATGTCCGACGGCATGAGGTCGGGCGTGAACTGGATGCGGTTGAACTGAAGGCTGAGCGTCTGGGCGACGGTGGAGACGAGCAGCGTCTTGGCGAGCCCAGGAACACCGACGAGCAGGCCGTGGCCCTTGGTGAACAGGCAGATGAACAGTTGTTCGATCACCTGATCCTGGCCAACGACGATCTGGCCGACCTGTTCCTTGAGTTGTGAGGCGGCCTGGCTGACCTCCTTGACCAGGTCCATCGAGGCATCGGGCGTGGGTGGCGACGAGTCAGACATGCAAAGACCTTTCACGGTGAGAACGGAGGCAAGCGAGTATAGCCGTGGTAGCACCGGGCGGAAGCCCGGAGCGTGCGGCCTCCAATGATCTGGAACTGTTGCCCATGCTTGTTAATCCATGCTCCGGGCTCCCGCCCAGAGCTATGATCGCGTCATGCCCGAACTGCCCGAAGTCGAATGCGTGCGACGATCGCTTGAGCGTCTGGTGGTGGGACGCCGGGTCAAGGCGGTGCGCGTCAATCGGCGCGATGTGATTGTCGGGTCGGCTGGCCCCAAAGCACTGCTCGTTGGGGATCGGGTCGGCCAGGTGCTGCGGCACGGCAAGCAGTTGGCGATCGTCGGCGAGGGTGGCGGGTGTGTGTCGGTGCATCTAGGGATGTCGGGCCAGCTCTGCGTTGTCACCCCTGAAAGCACGGCGGGGCCTGTAACGCAACGCACCAGCGGGCGCTCGGGTTCGGTGAAAGGCGCAGCACTGCCGGCCCATACGCACGTCTTGTGGTCCTTGGACGGTGGGCTCGCGGTCCGGTTCACCGATCCGAGGCGGTTTGGGGGCCTCTGGACCTTTGCCCACCTTGACGAGTTGAAGGCTCGGCGCTGGGCAAGGCTCGGTCCCGATGCGCTAGAGATCGGGCCGGCGAAACTTGCCCAGCAACTAGGCAAAACCACGCGTAGCCTCAAGGCCGCGCTGCTCGATCAGGCGTTGGTTGCGGGGTTGGGCAACATCTACGTCGACGAGCTGCTCTACAACGCCCGTATCCACCCCCTGCTGCCCGCCGATGCATTGCCGAGGCAAAATGTGCCCGGTTTGGTGCGACGCATGAGGACGCTCTTGAGCGGTGCTATCGAGCGTGGCGGCTCAAGCCTGCGCGATTACGTCGATGCGGACAATCGGCGTGGTACCCAACAGATGCGGCACAAGGTGTATGGCCGGGCGGGCCAGCGGTGCAAGCGTCGGGGCTGTGGGGCTTTCATCGAATCCGAGCAGGTTGCCGGTCGGACGACCGCCTGGTGCCCGGGCTGTCAGCAGCTCTAGTGCACAGGGCTGGTGGGCTCTGAATGAAGAGAGAAAGAAAAGATATATTTCTTCCCTCTCTAGTAAAGGGCTGGCGCATTGTGGAGAAACACCGCGGTCGGCCACAAGCTGTTTGTCCACAAGCCCTTAAAGCGGCGGCCGGGCCATGGGGAGGTGTCGGTTGGCTGACGGGAACGGGCGGCTGGGGCGCTTTGAAGGCGGTCGTCGCGGGCTTGTGCCCTCTTTTATGCAGAATCGTGATGCGCCAACCAACCACCAAGCGCCCAAGCGGCACACTTGGAGCGCGCTTATACACCTCTTTTCCACAGTGCTGTGGATAGGCCCAGAGCAGCCGGTTCGACGTCTATGCCACAGCAGTAACGGGACGATGCGCGTCACCGGCTAAACAAAGAGGCATTGGGCTGCTGAAAGAGCTCAGACCTGGGCTTGGATCTGCTGGTTGAGCTGCTGGACCTGGGCGGCGTAGGTCGCATCGGTCTCGCTGCGGGCATCAACGGTCTTGATCGAGTGCATGACGGTCGTATGGTCGCGACCGCCGAAGTACCCGCCGATCTCTTCGAGCGAGAAGCGGGTGTTCTTGCGGGCCAGCCACATGCAGATCTGCCGTGGCTCGGTGATGGACTTGTGCCGGCGGCGGGACTGGAGGTCCTGGAGCTTGACGTTGTAGAAGTGCGTGACCGCGTCGATGATCGCCTGCAAGGTGACCTGGTTGTTGCGGGGTGCGGGCGCGTCGGCGCCGAGCATCTCGCGTGCCAAGTCCATATTGATCGGCAGGTTCTGCAGCTTCGCGTGGGCGATGAGCTTGGTGATCGCGCCTTCGAGTTCGCGGGCGTTCGAGTCGATGCGGCTGGCGATCAGTTCGAGCACGTCGTCGGGCACCTGTACACTGCGTAGTTCCGCTTTCGCACGGAGGATCGCGATGCGTGTCTCGAAGCAGGGCTTACCGACCTGTGCGACCAGGCCCCAGTTGAACCGGCTGACCAGGCGCTCCTCGAGCTTGGGGATCTCGTTGGGCGCGGCGTCGGAGCTGAGCACGATCTGCTTGTCGCGTTGGTACAGCTCGTTGAAGGTGTGGAAGAATTCTTCCTGGCTACGCTCTTTGTCCGCGAGGAAGTGGATGTCGTCGATGACGAGCATGTCCACGTGGCGGTAGCGGTGGTGGAACTCGCTCATCTGTCCGTTGCGCACGCACTCGAAGAACTGGTTCATGAACGCGTCGCAGGACACGTACAGGATCTGGTGATCGGGGTTGGCGTTGAGGATCTTCTGGCAGATCGCTTGCAAGAGGTGTGTCTTGCCCAGACCGACCCCGCCGTGGATGAATAGAGGGTTGTAGGCTGTGCCCGGTTGATCGGCGACAGCGACGGCCGCAGCATAGGCCAGGCGGTTGTTGGGCCCGCTGATGAAGTTGTCGAACGAATAGTCCGGAGAGAGGACCATCGGCTCGGCGTCGTAGTCCCCGACCATGTGGTCGGGCAGGGGCCGAGGGATGCTGGTATTGCTGGACGGCTTGCCCGAGTCGCCCCCGATCAGTGCCGGCTGCTTGAGGCTCGCGGTGCGGGTGGTCTCGCTGACGAACTTCACGCCGACCAGCGCACCGGTCGCGTGCTGGGCGGCCTCGTTGAAGGGCTCGAGGCACTTGTTCTGGAGATAGTTCTGCTGCACATTGGTGGCGGTCTGAATCTCGAGCCAGCCCGAATCCATACCTACCGGTTCGAGTTCTTCGAACCATTGTCGACAGATCGCTCCGTGGTTATCACGGAGGTATTCCATCAGACGCTGCCACTGCGCGCTGTCCAGTCGGGTCATCGCGGCTCCGGATCCTGTATTCACCATCTTCAGCCGCAGGGCAACTCACGGGCGGGTCGGGCTGGGGTTGCCACGGTTGGCCTGAACACTGCGGCGCTGAAATCATTAACGCAATGCTAAAGCTAACGGCTTGACCTGCACCGTGTCAATACAACCTCTCCACATTTACCAACTTGACAAAATGAAACGTTCAGCGCACTGACTTTCCCAAAGATTGTCTGGGTTGCAATGTTTCGCGAAACATACTAACGACAGGTTTCCAACCCTACACCCACTTCTCTGTGTGTCTTTCCCGATCAAAAACACCAGCCGCAAGTGTGTCAACGCGATCGAAGTTGCATTGAAGTTCGTCCGACATCCCTGCCGGGTTATCATCACGGGCCATGTCATTACGACGAAAGCTCATGATCGTGCTCTTGTTGACCGCGGTACTGCCCATGTTGGCGGTGCGTGCGGTGCAGGCGGTGTCGATCTTCAGGCTTCAGAACCGGGTTGCAGACGACATGCGCGAGCGGCTCAACCGTGAAGCCGAGCAGGACATGCAGCGCACCGTCGACGGCTACGCGCATTCCCTGGACCAGGTGGGCAGGCTCGGGCATGCGCTGCTCAAGATCCAAGCAGGTGAAGTCGAACAGCGTTTGATTGGGCCGTCACCACGCGAGCGAATCGATGTCCCCGGCGTCGAACAGTTTTTGCAAAACGAACAAGCGGGCGATGGGCCCTGGAAAATCGAGCCGAGCGAACGCCATGCGATGGTGACCGACGCGGGCGAGCTTCAGCCGCTATCGATCAGCTACGACACGCAGGTGGTTTATCGATTCGACGATGAGCTCGACGACGACGCGGCGCGTGACACACTGGCCCGGCTCGGGAGCATGACGCGCGTCTACCGGGAGCTGCACGACACGGTGGACGACATCATCCTCTGGCAGTACACGACGCTCGAGTTGGGCCTGCATTTTTCTTACCCAGGTAAGTCGGCATTCCCCGTCGGCTACAAACCGATTGAAAAGGATTGGTACGAGCGCGCGGCGCAGGCGCAGCGTGCGATCTCGAGCCGACCGTACGTCGATGCGTCAACGGGTCAGTTGGTGATCACGTTCGCGCAGCCGGTCATGGGTCGGGGCCGAGCGCTGATGGGCGTGACCGCGATCGATCTTCGCGTCAGCCGGCTGCTGGACCCCGCGGCGATCAATACGGACTGGGCCGATCAGGCGAAAGTGATCGTCGTTGCCAGCTACCCCGCGCTGGAAGTCGAGCGCCGCCGACAGCGCGCCGACCGAAACAACCGCCCCGCCCGGTCGGACGGCACCGCCCCGCGCCCACAACGCCCGCTGTCCGATGGGGTTGAGCGCCCCCCCAATGTCGTGTCCGACACGTCATTCCCGGCGGATGTTTACATCGCCGCCGATGTGCAGCAGCAGCAAAGCGCGGGGGAGGACAACCCGACTGTTGCCTTCGATAGTGACCAGGAGCGCGCCCTTGTCTCCGAAGACCTGCTCAACGGTGTGCATGGTGTCCGTCGCGCCATGATCGATGGCCAGGACCGCATGATCGCGTACGGTCAGATCGGCAGCGATGAGGGCCGGCCGATCTTTGCGATGATCATTGCACCGACCGAAACGATTCAGAAGCCTGCCGAACTCGCGATCGCACAGGTCAACGAAGACCTCACGTCTTCACTGGTTAACACCGGCGGGATCCTGATCCTGCTGCTGCTTGGCGTTTTCCTGATGGCGTATCTGTTGTCGTTCCAGCTCACCCGCCCGATTGTTGACCTCGCCAACGCCTCGCGTCGCGTGGCAGAGGGCGACCTGGATGCACGGGTGAAGGTCAACCGGCGTGATGAGCTGGGCCAGCTCGGCGAAGCGTTTAACGAGATGGTGCCCGCGCTGCGCGACCGGATGAAGATCCGCGAGTCGCTCGCCGTCGCGATGCAGGTCCAGCAGAGCCTGCTGCCTGCCAAGGCGCCGAAGATGCCCGGCCTGGATATCGCCGGGCACAGCGAGTACTGCGACGAGACCGGCGGGGATTACTACGACTTTATTGAACTCGACCGGCTCGGCCCCGACACGGTCGCGATCGCGGTCGGCGACGTCACCGGGCACGGCATCGCCGCTGCCTTGCTCATGGCGACCGGCCGCGCTTTGATCCGGTCGCACGCGAACACCACCGGTTCGCTGGGCCATGTCTTTACGCAGGTCAACAAGCAGCTCTGCGACAGCGAGTTCACCGGCCGGTTCATGACGCTGATGTACCTGATCGTGCAGAACCCCGGCGCGGTCGATGGCCCGGTTACCGCGCGATTCCTCTCCGCAGGTCACGACCCGGTCGTGGTCTACCGCCCAAGCGAAGACCGCTTCCTCGAACTCGAAGGCAACGACATCCCCCTGGGGATCGATGTCGGCTGGGAATACAGAGAAGAGACGTCCGATGCGCTGCGCCCCGGCGATGTCCTGGTGGTCGGTACCGATGGCATCTGGGAATGCTTCAGCCCGCAAGATGAGCAGTTCGGCAAAGACCGCATGCGCGAAGTCATCCGCCAAGCCTCGTCGGGCAGCGCCGAGTCGATCGCCCAGGCGATCAGCACCGCGTGCAAGCAATGGCGCGGCCCACGCGAACAGAACGACGACATCACATTGGTCGTCGTGAAGCTCGACGCGTGATCGGGCGTTGCTTTGGCGGAGGATTGAACCTGGATGGGTCTGACGCGTCTGAGCAAGGATGAGATGGCGATCAAAACCAAGAGCGGCGTGGCTTATTGGCGCGCTGTGCGCGGCACCGTCCTGTGCGGATGCCATTGGCGGTGGTCCGCGTATGGACCCGAGGTCTGAGCAGGCCGAACGGGCACATGTCTTTGAGGGCGATGTTCCGGTGAAGACGCGCTACGACATGAACGGGGATGGCAAGATCGACGAGGTGTATGTCTACCGGAAGCATTCGATTGAGCGGATCGAGTGGGACCGCGATAAGGACGGCACGTTCGACTTCCGGGCGATCTATGAAGAGCCGGCCGACGGCCAGCGCAACCTTCGGTATCGGCTTAAACAGATCAAGGGTGAGTTCCGTTTCATTCCGGCCATAACAGCCGCTCAGTGGCCCGCACATGGGAACAGCACCTATGCAGGCCCTTCCCCTCGATATGAAACGCTGGTCGACGGGGTGTGGAGCGGTGACTTTACGACCGAACTCAAGCACATGGCGATCGCCCCAGCCTGTGGGGAGGTGGCGGTAGTGTCCACGTTCGTCTGCCGTGGTGGCAAGCCCGTCAGGCTGACGACCCCCGCGAACAAAGAACATGGCGTGAAGTTCGCCCAAACACGATTTGAGGACGGCCGACGCGCCAAGCATGTTTCGGGTGCGTCTCCGGACCGCATCATGTACGAGGTCGACTTCTTGCATGACAACGACGTCTTGTCGGTCTCACGTTCTGACACAGACGGCGATGGCGCATTTGACTACGAAGTGACCCAGCGACAGACCTCCGCTGGCTACAGCCTGACTTCCCGCATCCGTAAGGCCGACGGCTGGACAGGCACTTACGCCCAACGCGGCATGCGCTACGTCAACGGCCTGCACACAGAGACGATCGATCCCCGGACCGGCAACATTCATGTGCGCTACGAGTACGACGAGCAAGGCAACTGCCTGTGGACGTATACCGATCAGGACAAAAACGGGAAGCTGGAAACAAGGCTCTCGCTGGACGGTCAAGCCCAAGGCCTGCGCAACGGGGTCTGGATCGGCGACTTTATAGACCGCTATTAGCAGCCGGGTATACGGATCCAAACGACCTATCGCGATGGGAGGCAGGTGCGCCAAGAAGTGGACAGAGGCGCCACTAAAGCTGTCCGAACCTTCACGGTCAACCCAAAGCCCAATCAGGTATTCGAGGGACGCGGCGACCGGTTGTGTGACTGGCGATACTACGCTTCCAAGAAAGAGCTCCCTTGGGGCTACCGCCTGCTGCAAGAAGCGCGCGACCTCGACGCGGACGGCAAGCCCGACCTTTTCGTGGATTATGAAGCGCTGACGATCACAAAAAACAAGCCAGCGAGCTGGCCTGAGTAAGTGTGCGGATGGGTTGGAAGAAAACGCGGCCTGTTTTTTAGAAAACCGGTTCTTCATCCTTGGGCAGGATGACGATCATGCGCGGGTTGTCGCAGGGCGGCAGGGTGTCGCGCAGGTCGTTGACCTGGTCGGTGGTCGACTCGGGGTAGTAGCGCTTGAGCACGCTGGCCAAGAGCGGGCCGGTCATCTCACCGCGGAGGTTCAGCGGCAGGATTTCCATCTCGGGCATGCCGTTGTGGAACGGCTCCTCGTAGAAATAGAGGTCGTCGTAGTGGCCTTCAAAAGCAGAGGCATACCGCGGGTAGATCTGCTGGTTGGTGTCGGGGATCGGCGGGAGCGCGCCGAGGAACACACGGAGCAACAGACCGATCGCGGGGACCGCAATCGCGAGGTGCCACACCTTGTAGCCTCTTGATTTACTCGTTGGGGTGCTCATGCTCATCACTTACCTTTCGTCTCCGTGCCGATAAAACGGGGCACGTCCCGAACAGGCCTTTATTAATGTAGGCCTGTATTGGCGGTAGGGCAATGCTTTTCACCGCGTTTTATCAAAGCTCGCCATTGGGCTTGCTTTGTTACCACTAACGAGACCGTCATCGGGTCAATAAGTTTCACCAATTACCTATTTTTTGTATTCCAAACCACACTTTTTGTGCTCGGAATAAACCTTCCGGGCTATGCTTGTACGGGAATAGACCGGGCCGTACTACTGTTGAACTACACGGCCCGCGAGAGATTTTCAGAAGGACTAACGTGATGATCGCGCCGGTATTGCCTGAAAACGAAAACGAACGCCTGGCGTCACTGCACGCGCTGCAGCTGCTGGACACCCCCAACGAACAGCGCTTCGATCGGATTGTTGCGCTAACCAAAGCTGTGCTCGATGTGCCGATCGCGTACATCGCGCTGATCGATTCGGATCGTCAGTGGTTTAAGTCCAAGGTCGGGATGTGTGACACAGTGACACAGACCCCGCGTGACGAGTCGTTCTGTGGCCACGCGATTTTGCAGGACACGCCGCTGATTATTGAAGATGCGCACAAGGACCCACGCTTCTTCGACAACCCGATGGTGACCGGCGAGCCGTTCGTCCGCTTCTACGCGGGCCATCCGCTGCAGAGCGAGGCGGGGCACAACATCGCGACGCTCTGCGTAGTCGACACAAGTGCGCGCACGTTTACCGATGAAGACATGGAGAAGTTCCACCGCCTGGCCGCGCTGGCGGAGCACGAGCTGAGTATGCTCGGTGTGATCGCGACGCAGCGCGACATGATCGAGACGCGCAACGCGCTCGTCGCCTCGCAGCAGGCCCTTGCCCGTGAGTTGTCCGAGGCCGCGGACTACGTCTACCAGTTCCTGCCCAGCCGGGAGGTCGGTATCGACGAGCCGGTGCTCATCGACTACCAGTTCATCGCGTCGTCGCGCCTCGGTGGCGACCTGCTGGGCTACCACGACATCGACGACGACCACCAGGCGTACTGGCTCCTGGACGTCACGGGCCACGGCGTTGGTGCGTCGCTGCTGTCGGTCTCGGCGGGCAACGCGATCCGATCGGGCCAGCTCGCCGGCGACCCGCGCGACCCGGCCGCTCTCGTCGCGACGCTCAACAACGCCTTCCCGATGGAGCGGAACAACGACAAGTTCTTCACCATCTGGTACGGCGTGTACCAGCGATCGACGCGCACACTCACCTACGCCACCGCCGGACACCACCCCGCCCTGCTGGTTGATGCGCAAGGCAACCAACAGCCCCTGGGCATGCCAGGCCTGATGATCGGCGTCATCCCGGACAACGCGTACGAAGCGCAGTCGGTCGTGATCAAGCCCGGCAGCAAGCTGTACCTGTATTCGGATGGGCTCTACGAGATCCGCGGCGGCGAAGAGGACCAACTATTGGGTCTGGACGGCATCGCCGAGATCATCGGCCAGGCCAACCGCGGAAGCTGCTCCAAGACCCGCCTGGAGCACGTCATCGCATCCGTCCGCGCGTACCAGCACGGCGAAGAATCGTTCGCGGATGATGTATCGCTCTTGGAGGCGGCGTTCGTGAAGTAAATGGCTCCGCCCCCTCTCCCCTCAGGGAGAGGGTTGGGGTGAAGGTGGTGCGTTGTAATTACAACGAAACTTTGCCCAAGTCTTGGTCTCTATAGTGCCTCACCCTCATCCCCCGCCTTCTCCCTCCGAGGGAGAAGGAGCCCAAGCCATCCTGCAGGGTGCGTTACGATACGCCCATGAAAGACGCCGACCGAATGACCGTGATTGAAGAGAAGCTCGCGCACCTCGAGAAATACGTGGGTGACCTCGACGAGGTGCTCCGCGACCTATCCAAGCGACTGGATGTGCACGGCCAAGGCGTCACCGCGGTTCGCAAGATGCTCGAAGACCACCTGTCCGATGCCGGCGACCCCGGCGACGAGAAGCCGCCGCACTGGTAACAATGGCTTGTGCGTCGCGTCAGACTCCTGGCACCCTTTTCTCTCCAACCTCTTTGATAACTATGAAAATCACTTCCCCAATTCTCTTTCGAATGGCTTATCCGCTCGTCGCGCTGCTGTTCGTTGGATTTATTTCTGTTAGCGCAACGACGCAAGTCAGTGCTGCCGAAAAGCCCAACGTCCTGCTGATCTCGATCGACGACCTTAACGACTGGATCGGCTGCATCGGCGGCCACCCGCAGGCGCTGACGCCGAACATGGATGCGCTGGCCAGGCGTGGCGTGTTGTTCACCAATGCGCACTGCCAATCACCGGTCTGCAACCCGTCACGCGCGAGCATGATGACCTCGCTGTACCCCGAGACGACGGGGGTCTACTTCCTGAACCCGGACCTGGCGAATTCGCCACCCGCACAGAAGAACATGCTGCTGCCTAAGCGCTTTGTGCAGGAGGGCTACCACTTCACCGCGGCCGGCAAGCTGATGCACGGCGGCCAGAACCAGAAGTACCTGCCCAACTACGGCGGCGGCTTCGGCGGGTTCGGCCCCCGACCAAAGAAAAAGATCTCGCCCTACCCCGGCCACCCGCTCTGGGACTGGGGCGTCTACCCCGACGACGACAAGCTGATGCCGGACTACCAGATCGCGTCCTGGGGCATCGAACAGCTCAAGCAGAAGCACGACAAGCCACTGTTTCTGGGCGTCGGGTTCTACCGCCCGCACGTCCCGCAGTTCGCGCCCAAGAAGTGGTTTGATAAGTTCCCGATCGACGAGGTCAAGCTGCCGGTGACGGCGAAAGACGACCTGGCCGATCTCTCGGACTACGCGATCAACCTGACGCGTTTGAAGCACGTCGCGCCGACGCACGAGTGGGTGCTGGAGAACGACGAGTGGAAACCGCTGGTGCAGTCGTACCTGGCCTGTGTGAATTTCGTGGACCATCAGGTCGGCCGGGTGCTCAAGGCGCTGGACAACAGCGCGTACAAGGACAACACGATCGTCGTGCTCTATTCCGACCACGGCTTCGAGCTTGGGGAGAAAGAGCGCTGGGCCAAGCGCAGCCTGTGGGAGAACAGCACGCGTGTACCGATGATCATCATCGCCCCGGGGGTCGAGGGCGGCCGGGTCTGCAACAAACCCGTTGAACTGCTGGACATCTACCCGACGCTGCTGGACCTGACCGGCGCGAAAGCGGACCCCAAGCTCGAGGGCCAGTCGCTGGTGCCGCTCTTGAAAGATGTGAAAGCGGACTGGCCGCACCCGGCGCGCACGAGCTTTGGACCAGGGAACGTCGCGATCTGCACCGACGGCTACCGCTACATCCACTACCACGACGGGTCCGAAGAGTTTTACGACCACGCGTCCGACCCGCACGAACTGAAGAACCTTATTGACGACAAGGCCTACGCGAAGCACATCGAAGCGCACCGCAAGCACCTACCCGAGAGCTATTACGAAATCCTCGGCAAGGGCTCGACCGGCCACAAGGCGTTTGAGGCGAGTGGCGAGGCGAAGTGATCAGGCCCGTCCAATCACGGAGTTACGGGTACACGTATTCCTGGTGCCATTTCAGTTCCCAGAGCTCTTCGACGTAGATCGTCTCGGCGTGGCCATCGACGAAGCCGACGTTCTGAGAGAGGTTATGGCGGTCGATCGCGAAACGCATCATCTGCGGGCCGAGCGAGCCGTTGAGCCCGTCGAATGATGCGGGCTTCGCATTGGTGGGTTGTGGCCAGCCGTCGATCCAGTTGGCATCGGCGAAGACGGGAGTGCTTGTGGGTTCGTTGACCTTTTCGACGTAGTCCGCGTAGAGGCTGTCATCTCTTGGGCCGTAGCCGTAGGGCTGGGCCTGGGGCAGCACGGTTGAATAGACAAACCCGTTCATGCCGTAGCTGCCGCCGTGGATCCCGCTTTTGCCTGGGCCCGGTCGGTTGTCGTAGGCGTGGTACCAGGGCGTGGTCGCGCCGCCAACGATCCCCCCGCCCAGCGCATTGACCTGATCGTCGGGCCGGTCTTGCGGCGCATCGGGGCAGAAGGTTTGTTCGTAGTAGCCGACCGGCACGCCGGCGGGTGTATTGACCTTGGGGTAGCCGACGTACTCGCGGATGTTGATCGTCCAGAGGATGGCGTTGAGGTTGTCGCTGTAGCGCATGAACTCGCCGTTGCGGTCGGCCGAGTAGGCGTAATAGCCCTGCGAGAGCGTGCGGACGTTGACCAGGCACTGCGTCACACGTGCCTGGTCACGGGCTCGGCCCAGCGCGGGCAAGAGGATCGCAATCAACAATGCGATGATTGAGACAACAACCAATAGTTCGATTAGCGTGAAGGCTTTTCGCATCGTCTATACCCGAGAAACCGGGCGAGATAGGGAGCATCGAAACAGTGGCCATGACAGCCCCTGTTTTGCGTATGGATTAATTTTCTAGTCTAGACGCTGCTCGCTTCTGTGCGAAGCAAAATTCGAAAAATGACATGATTTGCTACGTT